>Ga0208373_1002468_pt1 | contig 20421 bp, 17 predicted proteins | sample RifOxyC2_FD_184036 | JGI IMG/M metagenome (GOLD analysis project Ga0208373, IMG submission 184036) | Soil microbial communities from Rifle, Colorado - Rifle Oxygen_injection C2 (SPAdes) | ecosystem: Environmental > Terrestrial > Deep subsurface > Rock core/Sediment | place: Rifle, Colorado... | reverse complement strand
GTTTGTTACGCAGTGCGGCCGGGATCGTGTTCCGATAATCTGGTTCCAGGATACGTCGGGGATCGATGTCGGGGATACGGCGGAAAAGGCGGAACTGCTTGGACTGGGGCAGTCGCTGAACTATTCCATAGAACAGACTGAGGTGCCGATGTTGCTGGTTGTGCTGCGCAAGGGAACGGCGGCGGCCCATTACGTTATGGGCGGGCCGACGGGGAACAACAACAACGCCATCACACTGGGTGTCCCGTCCACGGAAATCGACGTCATGCACGGAGAGACCGCCGCCGCGGCGAGCTATGCCCGCAGGCTGGTAAAGGAAAAAGACGCCGGACGTCCGCTGGGGCCGGTGATCGACAAGATGAACGAGATGGTCAAGCATTATGAGGAAACATCCCGGCCTTTTTACTGCGCCAAGGCCGGGTTCGTTGACGAGGTGGTTCGCTTCGGGGAGCTCCGCCGCTACATGGTGGCCTTTGCCAACGGGGTTTACCAGAATCCGCGCTCCATTTGCCCGCGTCACCACATGATGCTGCCGCGGCTGATCCGATCTCAGGTTGTCAAGGGGCTTCCCCGACCGGTCTGATTTTAAAGGAGAATGTTATGGATAATGTAACGTTTGGGCTTACGATGCTGGTCTGTGGAATGGGGGGGACGATCGTTGTTCTCTGGCTCATGAGTCTGGTGATGGCTCTTCTGGGGAAATTATTCCCGGAAAAACCCGTGAAAAAGGAGGCTTGAGACGATGGCGGAAGCGATCATAAACGGGCTGGGTGGCCTCACCGTAGGGTTTCAGATGCTTGCCGTGGATTGGCGCAATACCATCATGATTCTGGTGGGTTTTGTGCTGCTGTACCTGGGTATCAAGAAGGACTGCGAACCGCTGCTTTTGGTTCCGATAGGATTCGGCTGCATTCTGGTCAATATCCCCCTCTCCGATGTGATGAGCCAGGAGGGGTTTATAAGGTCTCTGTATAATGCCGGGATCGTGACGGAACTTTTCCCTCTTTTGATCTTCGTCGGTATCGGGGCGATGACGGATTTCGGTCCTGTTCTCGCCCAGCCTTCGACCTTTCTTCTGGGCGCGGCGGGGCAGTTCGGGATATTTCTGACGCTGATTCTCGCCCTGGCGCTCGGGTTTCCGCAATTGGACGCGGTTGCCATAGGCATAATCGGCGCCTGTGACGGGCCGACGGCGATTTACGTAACCTCCAAATACGCGCCGCACCTGCTGGGGGCGGTATCGGTCGCGGCCTATTCGTACATGTCGCTGGTGCCGGTCCTGCAGCCCCCGATCATGAGGTTGCTTACTACAAAAAAAGAGCGGGAAATTGTCATGAAGTCTGTTGCCAAACCGGTCTCCAAGACGACAAAGATGCTCTTCCCGCTGGTCATAACGATCCTGGGCGGCATTATTGCCCCGAAGGGGCTGCCGCTGCTCGGGACAATCATGCTGGGGAACCTGATGCGGGAATCCGGGGTGGTAAGCCGTCTTACCAAGGCCTCAGAGAATGAAATAGCCAATATCGTTACACTCTTTCTCGGCCTCACGATCGGCGCGACGATGGTCGGAAGCGCCTTCATCCGGGCCGAAACGCTCATCATTCTGGCGCTCGGATTTGTGGCGATTTGTCTCGACACGGTGTGCGGAGTGCTTTTTGGCAAGCTGATGAGTGTTGCCACGGGAGGAAAGGTCAATCCGCTGATCGGGGCGGCCGGCATCTCCGCGTTTCCGATGGCCGCGCGCGTTGTCCAGCGCGAAGGCGCCAAGTGGAATAAAAAGAGTTATCTGCTGATGCACGCAATGGGCGCCAATGCCGGCGGCCAGATCGGTTCGGTTGTCGCCGCGGCGGTGATGCTGTCGGTTCTCGCGGGCATGGGGATCATCCGCTGAATAATTACGGGAATGATTAACGCATGATTCCAGTTGTTTCCATTGTCGGGAAGTCCAATTCCGGCAAGACCACGCTGATCGAGAAGCTCATTGCCGAGCTGACTTTCCGGGGATATCGGGTTGCGACGATCAAACACAACCGGCATGGTTTTGAGATCGATCACGAGGGCAAGGACAGTTGGCGGCATAAGCGCGCCGGCGCGGCGACGACGGTTGTTGCTTCGCCGGCCCAGGTCGCCGTCATCGAGGATGTTGACAGGGATTACGATATTGCGGAGCTTGTGGGCCTCTATATCCGCAAGGCGGACATCGTTCTTGCCGAAGGGTTCAAGAAAAATCCTTTTCCCAAGATTGAGGTTTACCGAACCGAATTGAGAAGGGAGCGCCTAACCGGACCGGAAGACAACCTCATCGCCCTCGCTTTTGATCAAACGGCGCCGGCCTCCGCCGAAGTCCCCTGTTTTAACCGCAATGACAGCCCGGGGATGGCGGATTTGATAGTGAGGCTTTTCTTGAACGGAAACATCACCGCCGGTGCTGCTTTTCCCTGATGCGCTCTGCGATGCGCTCTGCCAGAATGGCGGCGATCCCGGCGCCTGTATCCTTTACGTTAGTTACTTTTTCATATTGCTGTCAAAGGCGGGAAGGAAGATAAGATTCGTGATAGAAGCTGAAAAACAACGGGCGACTCGTCACCGGGGTGCGGCCTTCGTCGAGCTTAAAGACGGTCAAGGCATCACACGCGATTTCAGCAGCTCAGGGATTTTCTTCGAAACGGATAAATCCTTTACTCAAGGCCAGCCCATAGATTTCACGATAGCGCTGGAAAACGTCGATCCGGACCGACTTGTGCGCGTGAAATGCCGAGGTAAGATTATCAGGATCGAGGAGGGTGGGCAAAGGATTGGCGTTGCCGTCGCTATCTCTTCCTATAATTTTGAGAGGCCCCAGGATCCGGAGAAAAAGCAACGTGGAGGCCGTAACCCGGAAGTTTGAGCATTGCCTTCGGCTGCCGGCTTCAGCTATTCGGTATTCAGCCACCAACAACAGTCAAACAGACTAACCGGCCGACATCTGTATTTGGTGGAAGGGAAGATTTTTCGGGCTTGACAAAGGTTTGATTATTTCATAGAAGACACCGCGTTATAAGATCTTGGTGGATCAGAGGAAGGGGGTGCGAATCCCCCGCTGCCCCGCAGCCGTGAAGGGAACGAAAGCCCATGATGCCACTCTTGCGAGAAAGTCGCGAGGGGAAGGCGGGCAAGTAGGCGGCCCGAAGTCGGAAGACCGATTCACCGACACTATTCTCGCGGGAGTATGATCTTGCCATACAGGGAGTCTCATTTGACCCTGAAAAGAATCTTCAGGGTCTCTATTTTTTTGCTTGCGGTTCTGGCCGTTGTTTTTCTGCTGGCCCTCTTTGCCGGCCCGGCGTCGCTGGACGTATTCCCTGTTTTTAAGGGCATTTTCCCATTTTCCGGTGCGCATGGGCAATTGTCGGAATCCGCGCGTACCATCCTGTTTTCCATCCGTATCCCCAGGATCATCTTTGCCGGCATTGTCGGGGCCTCCCTTTCCTGCTCCGGGGTTGTTTTTCAGGGTATTTTGCGCAATCCGCTGGCCGATCCGTACATCCTCGGCGTTTCCGGCGGCGCCGCCGCAGGCGCCATTATCGCCATCACCCTCGGGTTGGATTCCCTGCCGTTCGGCGTTACCGCGGTTGCCTTCATCGGCGGAATTTCCTCCATCCTTCTGGTATGGGGACTTGCCGGTTCCTCCGCCGAACGTAGAACAGACAGGATTCTCCTTTCCGGTGTTGTCGTTAATGCATTTTTTTCTGCCCTGATCATGTTTCTTGTTGCGGTCGCCGGCAACGCGCGGGTGCAAAGCGTCATCTTCTGGCTGATGGGTGACCTGGGAATGGCGGAAAAAAAGGATATCGTGCTCGGCGCGCTGCTGATGGTCGCCGGTTTTATTGTAATGTTCCTGCATGCCCGGGAGCTCAATGTCATGCTCACCGGCGAGGATACGGCCCTGCAATTGGGAATTAATGTAAAAAAAACAAGGATGACGCTGCTTTTATCAGCCTCCCTCGTGACCGCGGGCGCGGTGTCGATGAGCGGTATAATCGGCTTCGTCGGTTTGATCGTTCCCCATATTGCGCGGCTCCTCTTTGGCTCCGATAACCGGCTCCTGCTGCCCGCGTCGCTGCTCTTCGGAGCGGCATTCCTGATTGTCGCTGACGCCATTGCCCGCACTGTTATTGCCCCGTCCGAGCTGCCGGTAGGGGTGATCACCGCCCTTTGCGGGGCCCCGTATTTCGCCTATCTGATGAAGAGGTCGAAATAGCGACTATGGAGATACTGGGGATTGAGGGGGTAAGCTTCCAATACGGCGAGAAACGGGTTTTAAGGGACATCAACCTGAAGGTGCGAAAGGGTGAGTTCTGGGGGATTTTGGGGCCGAACGGCTCCGGGAAAACGACCCTTATGAACCTGATCGACGGGATGATCCCGCCGCGGGAAGGCGTGATAAAAATCGGGGGAAAACCCGTCGGTGCAATTAAAAGAAAGGAACTTGCGAGGCTGATAGCGGTTGTTCCGCAGGATGCGTCGCTGGTTTTTCCACTAACGGTCGAGGAGGTCGTGCTGATGGGGAGAACCCCCCATCTGGGAAGATTCGAGTTTGAGGCGAAGAACGATCTGGACATCGCCCGGGTGGCGATGGAGGCAACGGATATCCTGCCGCTGGCGGCGCGTTTGATGCAGTCACTGAGCGGCGGAGAAAGGCAAAGGGTGCTGATCGCCCGGGCGCTTGCCCAGCAGCCGCAGGTGCTGCTTCTGGACGAACCGACCTCCTCCCTCGACATCGCCCATCAGATAAGCGCCTTTGACATGCTGCGCTCGCTTGTCGAAAACGCCGGACTGACCGTTTTGGCCGCCACGCATGATATGAATCTGGCCTCTCTTTACTGTGACCGGATTGCCCTTTTGCACAAAGGGAATTTTTATTCCCAGGGGACGCCGGAGGAGGCGCTGACCGAAAAGAGCATCAAAGAGGTTTACGGGGTCAACGTTGTTGTTGACCGTCATCCCATAACAGGCCTGCCGAGGATTTCGCTTATCGGCGGCCATTCGTCAAGACGAGGAAGCCGGTGGGAAGCCGGCGCTGCCCCGCATCTGTAAGTGGAACGAAAGCCGTGATATGCCACTGATTTTTTATAAATCGGGAAGGTACGGCAAGTAGGAAGCCATCAGTCAGAATATTCGTCCGGCGAATTGAACGGCGACTTTTCGCGAGGAAAAGTCAAGGAGGAGGAAAATGCATTCAAAAAAGATTTCAGGGGTTTTGTTGTTTGTAACGGTTTTTCTGACCGGCGGCGCTTCCGTTTACGGGGCGCCCCTTGCTGCAGAGGGCAAAGCAGCGGCGCTGGCGGAGGTGGTCGTGACGGCGACGCGGAATACTGAGGAGATCCGCAACATTCCGGCAAATGTTTCCGTAATCACCGCAAAACAGATTGAGGACTCCGGTGCGACGACGATTGTCGATGTTCTTGCGAAGCTCGGCAGCGTTAGCTTCTATGACTACAGCGGCGCTTCTGCGAGTGCGGTGATCGACATGCGCGGCTTTGGCGGAGATGCCCCTTATGGGAAGACGCTGATCATGCTCGATGGCCGCAGGCTCAACAGATCGGACATGATTTCGATAAACTGGCTGCAGATTCCCCTGAACAATGTGGAAAGAATAGAGGTTGTCCGCGGTGCGGGAAGTGTGCTTTACGGCGATTCGGCCATTGGCGGGGTAATCAACGTCATCACCAAAAAGGGTGAGGGGAAGCCGCGTTTCAACGCCTCCATAATCGCCGGAAGTTACGGTCTGCACGATGAGAGGGTCGGCGTTTCCGGTTCTGCCGACAAATGGAGCTACTCGCTAACCGGTGAGAATAACTATAACTCCGGCTATCGGGAAAGATCGAAATCGTCTTCGCAGGGGGGAGGGCTCGCGCTCGGTTACGAGGCGAGCGACAAATTGGACGTTTCTCTGGGGGTTTCTTTCAATAAAACGGAATACCAACTCCCCGGTTCCCTGACCAAGGCGCAGATGGAGCAAGACCGCAGGCAGTACCAACCTGCTGGCGGTCCTTGGGCGCCGGCGCACTCCGACGATGATAATTCGGACAAATTCACAAATGTCGATATCGGCATCAGGTCGTTTCTCGGCTCCTGGGGGAATTTTGAGCTTAATTTTATCTACGGCAAAAAGGAGCTGCAGATCAATATGCCCTCCTGGTTTGTATATTCTGATACCGCCTCCGACACTTATGGGGTTGCTCCCAAATACGTCCTGGAAAAGAATATCTTCGGTTTCGACAACAAACTGGTTGCCGGTTTGGACTATTACACCGAATCCTACAAGAAGGATTTTTTCGGGAACCGGGAAAGAACGGCAAAGAGTAGTTGGGCCGATTTTACAAAGGACAGCGTTGGCTATTACCTCCGGGATGAATTCAGCATCTTTAAAAACCTGATTCTTAACGCTGGTTATCGTTTCGAACAAACAACGATCAAGGGCTCAAACAACGACAACGTGACCGCAGCTAACAGTTTCAGCGGAAGGGAAAGGGATTACGACGCCGGTGTTTACGAAGGGGGGCTGACCTGGCTTTTGGGAAAGCAATCCAAGGTGTTTGCCAAGTACAGCACCATTTACCGCATTCCCTTTCTCGATGAGGTTGCCTATTTCAACGGTGGCGGCGGCGGTTTTCTGATGAACCTGGAAAAAGAGAAGGGCGTCAGCACCGAGGCCGGTACGGAATTTTATCCCCTGAACAACCTGAAAATCGGTTTGACCCTGTTTCGGATCGATATGGAGGATGAAATTATGTATGTAGGCGTATTTCCGACAGGAAAGAACGAAAATGCAGGCAAAACACGCCATGAAGGGGTGGAGGCCTCCTTTTCCTATCTCTGGGAGAAGCATGCCCGACTCTACGGTAATTTCACCTATCATCAGGCCACCTTCGAAAATGGCGTCAACAACAAAAAGGAAATTCCCATGACGCCCAACCGAGTGGCCAACGCCGGTCTGGAGGTTTTTTTGCCCTTTAACCTGACATTACGTCCCGAAATACGGTACGTCGGGGAGGCCTTTTTAGGCGGCGACAACGACAATAATGCCGAAAAGCTGGAGTCCTGCACGCTGCTCGACCTTTATCTTTTTTACCGTCCCTCCTTCAAAAAGGTAAAAATGACGGCATTTCTGGGGGCAGAAAACCTGACCGACCGGAAATACTCCTCTTATGGCTACGATGGCGCTCCCTGGGGCGCGAACACCTACTACCCGATGCCGGGGATTGTCTTTAAGGGCGGACTTTCTTTCGAGTTTTAAGAGAACGAAAATCATTCACCCCGCAGTTTGTAGGCAACTTGACTGCGGGGTGTTTTGAATGTTCGTTTTTCAGCGACAATTTTTCGGTAAAAGATGAAACTTATTGTTTTTTATATGAAAACAATCATTATTTTGATTGTGATGGCGGCTGTTTTTCTGTGGCCGCCACAGGTCGTGGCTGCCGCCCCGCAAAGAATCATTTCGCTTGCCCCGAATCTTACGGAGATTATCTGCGATCTCGGGCTGGAAAACAGGATCGTCGCGGTGACCGATTACTGCGACTATCCCCCCGGGATCACTTCCAAACCGAAGGTGGGAGGTTTTACGAATCCTTCCCTTGAGACGATTGTTTCGCTGAAGCCTGATCTCGTGGTTATGACAACGGACGGAAATCCGCAGGCGCTTGAGGCCCGCCTCCGGACAATGGGGATCAAAACCTATATTTTTCGGGCGCGCAGAGTAAGGGAACTTCCCGGGGCGATCCGTGCCCTCGGCAATGTCCTCGGGGTGGGGCGGGAAGCCGCCCTCAGGGCGCAGTGGTTTGAGGGGCAACTCCGAGCATTTGAGAAAAGAAAACAGGGGCTTTCAAAAACAGGGATTAAAAAGGTGGTCTTCGTTGTGCAGTCCATTCCGCTCATCGCGGCGGGGAAGAGGACGATCATGGACGATGCCTTTGAGATTCTCGGGGTGGACAATATCGCCGCGGCCGGGGGGGCTGGATACCATAAATACTCCCTTGAGGAGATAATCCGGCTGGCGCCCGATGCGCTTTTTTTCGGAAAGGGGGACGGAATGGGGGAACGGGCCAAGCCCCTCCTCAAAAGACTTGCTGTTTTGCCCGCTGTCCAAACGGGGAAGGTCTTTTTCCTTGATGAGGCGGTTTACCGGCTCGGTCCAAGAATAATCAATGTTTTGAAGGAGATGGCGGATTGTCTTTAATTTTTTCTCCTGAAGCTAACACCTCGGGGACCTTCCGCTTTGTTCCCGGAAGGCGTAAATGGCCGTTTCGTAAACCAGTTTGACGGGAACGGCGAGGGCGTTCGCCGCTTTTTTACAGTCCTCGTACTCGGGGGAGGCGGTGACTATTCGGCCATCCTTTTTGCCTATTTTGATGCCGATTTTCCCGAATTTCGTCACGACCTCCTCGCTGTGGCGCTCCAGGCAGACCCTTTGCGACACCGACATCCGCACCCCGAAGGTTGAGGTCTCGGCCAGGATGATATCTGCGATTTTTCTTGCCCTGCCGGGATCGCAAATTGCCGCCAGCAGCGTTCCCGGCCTGTTTTTCTTCATCATGATCGGGGTCAGGAAGACGTCGAGCGCCCCCGCTGCGAAGAGTTTCTCCATGACGGATTCGTAGAGCTCGGGGTTCAGATCGTCGATGTTTGTTTCGACAACCGAGACAACCGGCAGCAGGGCGCTTTCGGTTTCCGTTTCTTCGCCCAGCATAACCCGCAGCGCGTTTGCCGACCCGAAGTCGCTTTTGCCGGCGCCGTAGCCGATCTTTTCGACAACCATCGGGGAGAAATGGCCGAAGGAGGAGGCGATTTCCGTGATGATTGCCGCCCCGGTCGGTGTTACCAATTCGCCTTCGATATCGAGCTTTTGCCAAGGGAAGCCGCGCAGGATTTCCATGGTAGCCGGTGCGGGAAGCGGGATGACGCCATGCGCACCCTTTGCGTAGCCGTAAAAGGTGGGCATTGGGCTCGCTGCCACTTTCGGCCAGCCTAAAAGCTCCAGAAGGATTGCCGAGCCGACTATATCGACGATCGCATCGACAGCGCCGACTTCATGGAAATGCACCTCTTCGGGGGTGCTGCCATGCACCTTCGCCTCCGCCTCGGCGAGCCTTCGGAATATCCGGCGGGCTGTGTCCTTAACGCGTGGAGAAAGCCCGGCATTGTCTATTATTCCCAGTATATCGGGTAGATACCGGTGTTTGTGCTGATCGTGATTGTCAAGGATCACGCTTACATTGGCAGCCTCGATGCCGCCGGTTATCCTTTTTCCGATCTCGAGGCTGTATCCGTCGATGCCGAGGGCAGAGAGCCTCTCCCTGAAGAGCTCCCTGTCAGCCCCCGCGTCGATCAGCGCCCCGAGCGTCATATCGCCGCTTATTCCCATGAAACAGTCGAAATACGCGATTTTCATCTGTTCACCAGATGGGCGAAGTAGCCAGCACCGAAGCCGTTGTCGATATTAACCACGGAAACACCGGCAGCGCAGGAGTTAAGCATTGCCAAAAGCGCGGAGAGGCCGCCGAAGCTCGCGCCATATCCGATACTCGTTGGCACGGCGATTACCGGTCGGGAGACCAGGCCGCCGACGATGCCGGGCAGCGCCCCTTCCATTCCGGCGACGACGACCAGGACGTTTGCCTTCATGATTTTTTCCCCTTGCGAAAGCAGGCGGTGCAACCCGGCAACCCCGACATCATAAGAGCGCTCTACAATGCTGCCCATTGTCTCCGCGGTTATCGCCGCTTCCTCCGCTACGGGGATATCGGCTGTCCCCCCGGTGAGCACCAGTATGTACTTGTCTTTCCGGACAGCGGCATTGTTATCCGTGCTGGCTTTATCTACTATCAGAATTCTCGCGACCGGATAGTAGGTTGCCTCAGGAACAAGGGCAGATATTCTGCCGGCGGTGTCCGGCGCCACACGGGTAGCGATGATTTTTTCGTGGTGTTCAGCCAGTTTCTCGACGATCTGCGCGGCCTGTTCGGGGGTTTTCCCCTGACAAAAGACCACCTCGGGGAAACCGGTACGGAGCGAGCGGTGCATGTCGAGCTTCGCGTAGCCCATTTCCTCGTAAGGAAGGCCGCGGAGGCTTTCCATGGCGGCGGCGATCGAAAGGCTGCCTGCCTTTACCTCTTCAAGAAGGTTTTCTATTTTTTTTTTGTCCATAATCAATCCGGTAGTGGTTTCAACTCCCATTGTCCCCGACTTCTAAAACCCCGCAATCGTCAGTCCGGTTTTCGCCGCAATGACTTTGTGTCCAGGTTAGCGCATATAAGGGGCGGGGGTCAAGGGGCAATCGCTCACCCCTTGCTACTGTCCCCGGATACGCGTGAGCGGTTGCCGGCAATGTCTTAGACAAGAAGGAACATCAGGGTGGCGACGATAATCAATGCCATCGAGTTTGCCGCCAAACCGAAAATCGGGATAAGAAAGAGCCCGGCGCAGAGCGCGCCAAGTGAACCGCCGACCAGGCATGCCGTGTACAACGATGTTCGCATTTTATCTCGAACGGTTCCATAAGCGCCGGCGCAGGAAAAAAGGCCGCCGGTCAAAAAACCAGCTGCCGCCGCGAGAATTGCCAGCAGAGGGAGGCTCCCCAAGTCTCCCTTTGCAATTCCGATAACCATGGCGTTGAGGAGCATAAAACCGCTCAGCAAGGTGGCGCTCCAGAAGCGGCTGTGGTTTTTTCGACCCGCCATTTGGGAGGTTAAATCTCGGAAAAGCGGCGTTCCCAGCGACAGGCCGAGCATAAATGCCGCGAGCAGAAGGGGGAGTTGCTGATAGAGGAGGCCTTCTTTTACCTGATAGCAGAGGATGAGGATTGACCAGCTTGTCATGCCGAGAAATCCGCTGCCGCCTGCCAGAGCAATTCTTTGCCAGTCAGGTCGCAGCCGGCTCCCCATAAAAAGCAGTAACAGCACGATTCCGGAGATCAACCCGATCCAGAAGGAATTTTTCTGTATCGTTGTTAAATTCGGCATAAGGGATAGAATTGCCTGCGGAAGCAGGTCCGCCGCCCAGGACTGAACTGAATATACGTAACAGGCTGGTCTTATATCTGAATTCTCCGGGGGACCCGTACTTTGCAGTTGATTTTTGATCCTTGCAAAATCTTCGCTTTCGAAAAGTTTCTGTATGTACGATGGTGATAGGGAGGGGCTTTTGATGCCGCGTTCCCGGAGGCGCTCCGTTAAAACCTCGTGAGAATGGGGAAGCGGGGCAAAGGAGGAAGCGATCAACGTAGTTGTTCCGGGAAGGATGAGCCGCTCCGGGAAAACAGAGGCAAGGGCCTGATAAATGGCTGCCACCCCGGCTAAGTCCCTGGTCGTCTTAAGGCTTTCTATTGAAGAAAGGCGGACAACTACAATTCCGCCTCGATAAAGGCGCGCGGCCAGGCTGGCGAAAAATTCGCGCGTGTAAAAGCGGTTCATCTGACATGATAATGGCGCTGCTATGTCAACAATTATAATATCCCAGGCGAATCCCTTGTATTTAAGGAACTTTCGCGGATCCGTGCGGGACAGGTGAACGGCCGGGTTTGCCAGTGATTTGCGGATGTCGGCGGGGAGTCGAAAACGGATATAGGGGTCTTCCGCGGGGAGCATCACGTCTATACGTGCCGGATTGTGAAGCAGAAGTTCGCGTACGCTTCCGTCCCATCCGCCTCCGATCACCAGTATCCTGCGTGGTTCAGGGTGCTGAAGGGCTGCCAGATGAGCAAAGCGGGCCCCTTCCGTGTCTTTGGTTGTAAAGATAGGATTATCATTCTCGAATACGGAAATATTTCCGCCGCGATATGTGGCGACGATACGGCCAGAGGGGAAATCACCTGAAAAAAAGAGGCCGGGATAACTCCAGGCGGTAAGTCTCGTGTCCAACGAGGAGACCTTATAGAGAAAGACAAGCGTTAATAATGCCAGAGCTATGGTGATAAAACGGCCATATCTGCCTGTTTTTTTCTGAAAATGCAGAAGTGCCGCCGCTAAGGACAGCAGGGTGCAAAGCAGGGCAAGAAACAGATTACTGAAAGCGAAGCTTGATGTCCACAAGCCATACTTAATGCCAAAAGCCGCCAGCAGTCCCCCGGCTATTCCGCCCGCCGCTTCCATTCCGTACGCCCCTTCCGGACTTCCTCTCATTTCTAAATGCATGGAGGTGATTTCACTGAACATCATGCCGGAAATGATGCCGATGGGGAGCAATGGCCCGATGAAGGTTGCTATTTGCTTGAAAGGAAGGATGGAAAAGCCGGCTATGTGGTCTGGAAAAAGACCGACGCCCCGGATGAAAACGATTCCGGACAATAAAAATATTGCAAAGAGGGTGAAAAAAACGGCGATCCTGTTTTCCGATGGCCATGACTTGCCAAAGAGAGTCCCGATGGCGGCGAAGAGCATCCAGCCCCCGAGGGCGACCGGGTATATAAGTTCAACCCCTTGAAAGAAGACGTTCAATTCCCGCAAGAGCACTATCTGTCCGAGAACTGAGACGAAACCGGCCAGAAACAGGGTTGTGCCGGCACCACTTACAGTTGTTCTGATTATGGCCATTAAACCTGGTTTTCGCTGAATACAATCGCCTGAAAGGTCCAGAAAACAGTATTGTCCCTCCAGGCGCTTGCCGGCAGACCTGCCTTCATGCTGAGGTGATTGAGCATTTCATCCCTGTTCCATCCCTGTTCGGTGGCGACTTGGGGGAGAAAGACGGCGGATTTCCCCCCCTTCTGAAGCATTACCCCGTCTGTGCCCACAACGATGTCGTCAGGTCCGGAGACCCTTTTCATCGGGGTAAGGACGGAAATCTCCATTTCCAGAGCGGGCAGTTCGCGGAGTGTTACCGGATTAAAGCGGGGATCCTCGAATGCGGATTCCAGGGCTACAGTTCCCACCAGCTCGGCAAGAGGCCGATCGGGAGTCATCCGGCCAATACAGCCGCGCAGGTTGCCGTGTTTCTTGAGGGTTACGAAAACGCCGCGCAGCTCACGCCGCAGAGGGGTGGAAAGCCTTGGCAAGGGCACCATGTTTAGCGTCAGGTAACGATTAATCGTTTCTCTTGCCAGTGAAAGCAGGTATTTTCGGTCAGAAGGGGAAATAAATGCAGCTTCGCTCTCAACGGCGGCGGCTGTTTCAGCTTGGTTTTCATATCCGGCGGCCATGAGCACTGACCCGTAGCCGACGACGCGGTTGCGTTCGCCGAGGGGGATATTTCCCGAGTGGGCATAGCTGATAATTTCCCCCTCAGTTGCGCCCATTTCTCTGGCGGCGGCCATTGCCGCCATGATCGGAGCTTCACCGCAGGCGCAGGTTGACAGATTGGGGATGCGGCGGGCCGTCTGCGTTCGGATCGCCGTCCGCAACCTCTCCGGCTCCAGGGTTGTAATAGCCGCCAGCGTGGTCATGTCAACTTTTTCGGCGTCTTTTGCCGCCGGATAGTGGGAGAGGTCGGAACTGGCGACGATCAATCCCCGCCTTTTTTTTAGAACAGAGGCAAGGGCCTTTCCGAAACGGATGCATTGGGCGATATCCGCCTGGCCGACGATGGCGGCGACGATTTTCGCCTTCGGGAAAAGTGTCTGGGCGAAGGGTATCTGAACCTCGAGAGAGTGCTCTCGCTGGTGGGGTGCTTTATCCATGATGCAGTCGGGGGAGAGGGACAGCAATTCGGCGGTAAACTCCCTGTCGATAACAGCCTCTCCCAACGGGGTACGGAATCCGCTCCCCGGGTACAGGGCGATTTTTTGGAGATTGGGTGTTGTGTGGTTTGTGCCAAGCAGGACTATTGTGTCGTAGTTTTCGTTGCGCGTCTGATTCCAACCGTCGGCGCAGATCTGACCCGAGTAGATATAGCCGGCGTGCGGGACAACGATGGCGAAGGGGTTTATCCCCCGCGAGGGCAACGCATCTTGCAGAAATTTCCCAACGGCAAGTTTCAGAACGTCCGCATTTTCGGGATAGAATTGCCCGGCAACGACAGGGGCGCGAACCTCGGCGCCGTCCACTCCGGAAGCCATGGCGCCAATCGTCAAGATGGGAATCCTAAATTTCAGAATGTCCATGATGCAGCTCCTTTTTTCGTGGCGCTGTTTTTACTTGATCTGATTGTCTGAAAATATTTATCAGGAGTCCCGGTTGCCTGACGCACCGCGATGGGCTCCTCAACTGCCCGACGGAAGAAAACAAGTTAAAACAGAATATCGGTAATGTATCGAGTCTGCGTGGAATTTCTAACACTGCCGACTATGGTTAGTCAAGGGGAATTAAGATAGCGGGTTTGTTTGGTTAGCTGGGGGTATTAAAAAATAAAAGAAATAAAAGGGGACGGTTCTATTTTATCCGGTTTAACGCCAAAAAATAGAACCGTCCCCTTTTTACTCCTTACAGTACCATTACGTTTTCTGCTGCCGGGCCTTTTTTGCCCTTTGTTATTTCAAAACTAACGCGCTGACCCTCGGCCAGTGTTTTGAAGCCGCTGGAAGTTATGGCGCTGTAGTGAACGAAAACATCGCCGCCCTCGGAGTCCTCTATGAAACCGAAACCCTTCTGCTCATTGAACCACTTTACTGTTCCTTCTGACATGCTGTGCATCCTCCTTTCGTGAAATTTATTCAAGTCGGATGAACAAGCTCGCAAAAGCAACAACAGGCCTGAAAAGCCCTTGGACGAAACGTCCGGTAATGCACTGCAAAATGTCTGTATCCAACTTCCACACCATTTCTCTAATTACAGAGAATCACGATGCGCGGCTCCCATAGACTATATTGAAACGGGCTGTCAAGCTTTTTTTAAAATAAAAGGGGACGGTTCTATTTTTCTCCAGTGTAACGCCAATAAATAGAACCGTCCCCTTTTTACTCCGTCCCCTTTTTACTTTTTATTCCCTTTTATACTCAAAGAGCTGCTCGGTTACACTGGTTCCCCATTTATCGCCATCCTGTTCAGAAACGAGTCGAAAGCCAGCAGTTTCATAAAGGTGCCGCGCTGAGTCAAGACCCTTGAATGTCCAGAGATAAATTCGTCGGTATTCCCTCTGGTCACAAAAAGAAACTGCCTCGGTTAAGAGACGTTTGCCCCATCCCTGACCCTGTAATTGGGGATCAATAATGAACCAGCGGAGGTGTGCGCCTTCGCCGCCGCCCGCTTTTATCCCGTCGATCGCGATCGACCCTGCTGTTTGTTCCCCATTCAGAATCGTCCAGAGTCCGTCCCGTCCTTCTTCAAAACGATTCATGAATTCCGATAGTTCAGAGGCGACCTTGGCCTCGAAAAAAAGGCCGAATTCCCAGTGGCGATGATAGTAGGTCCCATGCATTTCGACAATCCGGCCGATTGCCCCGGGAGAATAACCGGTAACAAGTCTTTCCATAACAGACCTCCTGTTTAGCTCCAGTCAAAGGGGGCTTCCCTGTTGAAATCGGGGTTCAGCGCCCGGTCATCTACATCCTGGGTGTAGATTTCCTCAAAACCCATGTCCAGGGCAGCGTTTACCACCTGTTCATACTCTTTCTTCATTATCCGCCGGCGGAGAAACGGGTGGGCAGCGACGGCCGAAATGGGGGTATATTGCGACATGATGCTCAGCGGAAGGAATGGCGAGACCTCCCGGATCATCTTTAAAGCTTCAATGCTGTTATCGATATACCCGGGGAGGACAAGGTGGCGGACGATGATGCCCCCTGACGCTACCCCGTTCTCATCAAGGGTCAGGGAATCGCCAACTTGCCGTACCATCTCTTTAAGGGAGCAGGCGGCCTGGTCGAGATAGTCGTCCGCCCCGGACAGATTTTTTGCTGTCTCTGCGTTGCCATACTTGAAATCGGGGAGATAGATTTCCACCTGTCCCGCAAGGAGGGAGATAATTTCTTTTCGTTCATAGCCGCCGCCGTTGAAGACGAGGGGCAGGTGAAGCCCCTTTTTTCTGGCAAGGAAGAGCGCCTCCATTATCCCGGGCAGGTGGGGAGTCGGGGTGACCGGCTCGATGTTGTGACAGCCAATATCTTGTAATTTCAACATGATATCGGCGAGTTCGGTTGCCAGAACCGGTTTTCCGGCGGGTGCGTGGCTGATCTGGTAGTTCTGGCAGTAGAGGCACCTCAAATTGCAGGAGGAAAAAAAGATAGTCCCCGCGCCTCTGGTTCCGGAAAGGGGCGGCTCCTCGCCGTGGTGCGGTAAGGCGGTGCTGATGATCATCGCCGCTGCGAGGTTGCAGAAGCCTGTTGCTCCGGTGATTCTGTTGACGTGGCACATCCGTGGACAGAGAACACAATCACGAAGGATGTTTTTCAGGGTTTCAATATTTCTTTTGACATCGGGATCGTCCATGCTTTAACCATACTTAAAGTATTTCAACAGCATCCTTCAGCCGGTTGCCTTCGATCAACTCCAGGAATTCCTCGCCCAGCGGCGCCGCGAGCTCTGCGGTTTTTCTCCAGTTGGCGATTCTCGTTTTGGGGTCGTCAATGAATGTGTCGAAATCACTGCGGTCGGGGATTCTGCCATTGGGGAGTTTTTTTATAAAAGTCTCCGACGGATAAACCATGACGACGTGTTCGAGAAAGTCAGCCGGTGGGCGCCTTTTTTGGAAACCCTTGTCCATCCAGCCGGGGATGATTCTTTCCTGGTGATGGAAGAACAGCGTCAGGCCGCCATTTTTAGTGCGGTAATCCTGGCTTATATTGTAGTCCAACAGGCCGCCGTCGCGATAAACGCCATCAGGGGCGCCGAATATGTCCTGGACGCCGGCGACGACAATGGGTATGGCGCCGGAGGCAATGACTGCGGATTTGAAATTTACCTCATTCAACGGCGAAAAGCGGCCTTTAAATTCCTTTCGCAAACAGAAATCCGGGGGGCGGGCGCCGTAATAAAAGACAACCCGCTCGGCAAACCTATGCAGCAGCGGAGGGATGATTGCGTTGGCCATAAATATTGAGAGAAAGCCAACTTTCTGCAACAATACATTGTCGGAGGCGGCAAGATTCTTCATCCTGGTTGTCAGGATCGCGAGCCGATACCGTTTATTGGAGAGGGCGAACAGCAGGCTGTCATCTTCAATATAACCGTTGACGATTGATGACAGCGACTGAAGGATCGTCCTGGGGGTGTCCTTCCTGCTGTAACTTGCAGTTATGTAAGCCTCCATAAGTGCGGCATAGCTCTTCTCCGCTTCCGGCTGGAGCCATGCTGCGAAGCGCCATGCCCCGGCAGAGGCGCCCACCAGCCAGACAGGGTTGTCCCGCCCGAGCGCGCTTTCCTTTAATAGAGTCAAATCGAAGCCGCTTGTGACCAGCCAGCGGGGGCCTCCCGCCGGTCCGAAATATGTTGCTATTTTGTCGAGGCTGAAGCCGCCATCGCGGATAATTTCATAAGCCTGTCTGCCCGCCTTGACTCGTATATTTCTGCCCATCATTCTTGTATTCCGCCAGTTTTAATTGTGCTATGAAGTGAGAAAAACGTTCACTTGAAGAGATCTTTCCCAAATTGCAAAACCGTAAATCACCTTGACACCGTTGGTTGCGTCTTGTAAATTGCACCCACCTTTTCTTTGTGAACAGGGCCTTTTATATGATGGCGACATCCATTGTCAACGGTCAATATGGGACGTCCTCTGCTTGTTTCCACCGATGCAAGGCATTGACGGGTGAAAAAAGAGCAACTTTCCGCTCAGCGATAGACATGATGATTTTTATCAGCAAGGATGCGGTATCTATAAGTTTTACATCTTTGGTTTTTGAGGTTAATAATGACGGAAATAGGGTTAAAGATGGAGAACATGGGGCGTCAGGCAAGGCAGGCCGCAATCTCCCTTGCCAAGACGTCCGCTGATGTAAAGAACCGGGTGCTTGCGGCAATGGCGGAAGCCATCGTGCAAAATGCCGATTTCCTGAGAAGAGAAAATGAAAAGGACCTTTCTTATTCGCGAGGCATCGGCCTTTCATCGGCAATGCTGGAGCGGTTGACTCTCTCTGACGCCTCTTTGGAGGGAATAGCCAAGGGACTCCGGGAGGTTGCCGCTCTGCCTGATCCGGTAGGAAAAATCACGTCGATGTGGCGGCGACCGAACGGACTGTTGGTCGGTAAAATGCGCATTCCCCTTGGGGTCGTCGGGATGATATACGAATCACGACCGAATGTCACCGTGGATGCGGCCGCCCTTTGCCTCAAGTCGGGGAATGCCGTTATCCTCCGCGGGGGGTCCGAGGCGATAAACTCCAACTTGGCCTTGGCAAAGATCATTGATGATGTTGTTAAAAAATTCTCCCTTCCGGAGCACGCAGTCCAGATTGTGCCGATGACCGACCGGGAGGCTGTTTATGAGTTGCTGCAACTTGAGGAGTATATTGACGTGATAATCCCCCGGGGTGGGGAGGAGCTTATCCGCGCGGTGGTGAGAGATTCAAGGATCCCGGTGATCAAGCATTACAAGGGTGTCTGCCACGTTTATGTTGACGAAGACGCCGATATGGATATGGCAATCAGGATCATCATCAATGCCAAGACGCAGAGGCCCGGGGTTTGCAATGCGCTGGAGACCCTGCTTGTCCATGAGAAAATTGCACCCGGCTTTCTGCCGCTTATTGCCGGGCAGTTTCGGGAAGCAGGCGTAACCTTGCGGGGATGTGAAAAAACGAGAGAAATCCTGCCGGAGGCAGAGATAGCTACGGATGATGACTGGAGCAGGGAATACCTCGATCTGATTCTGGCAATTCGGGTGGTGGACGATCTCGACACCGCAATCGCCCATATCGAGAAGTACGGTTCCCTTCACACCGAGGCCATAGTGACAGAGAACTACAGCCGGGCGCAGCGCTTTATCCAGGAGGTCAATTCCTCGGCGGTGCTGGTCAATGCCTCAACGCGGTTCAATGATGGCTTTGAGCTGGGGTTGGGGGCGGAAATCGGCATCAGCACCACCAAACTCCACGCGTTTGGACCGATGGGACTTGAAGAGCTGACGACCACCAAATTCATAATTTACGGAAATGGACAGGTGAGGACATGAAAGAGACGGGTAATGTTCGTAAATGGGGTTTATTCGGGGGGACTTTCGATCCGGTTCATATCGGACATTTGCGGTGTGCCGTAGAGATGCTGGAGATTTTTGACCTAAACAGGATCATATTTGTGCCGGCGTCGAGGCCGCCGCATAAACTGGATGCCGCAATTACGTCATTTTACCATCGCGAACAGATGATCCGCCTGGCGATAGAAGGGAATCCGGTTTTTTCCTTTTCGGATGTGGAAAAGACCCGCGCCGGGCTTTCTTACTCGGTGGAGACGGTGGAGTATATACTGGACAAGTACCGACTTGATAACATAGAACTCTACTTTATTGTCGGGCAGGACGCATTCCACGCGATAACCACATGGAAGGACTGGGAAAGGCTTCTGCTGCTGTGCCATTTTGCCGTAATGACAAGACCAGGATATGTAAACAAGGGACTCGGGGAGATACTGGGAGAGGAAGTTGCCTCGCGGTTTGTCCATGAGGATGCCGTGGATGGATTTCGTGGACCAACAGGGCATCTGATATATTTCCGCGAAGTCACCTTTCTTGACATAGCCTCCAGCAATGTTAGAAACAGGGCAAAGGAGGGAAGGGATATCCGCTACCTGGTTCCGGAAGAAATACGTCATTATATCGCGAGGAACGCGCTCTATAAGTAGCTAATATGATTTGTCTAATTATTAAATACAAAAAAAATTAATTTTTCTCTTGACACATCAAGAGCAGTGGGGTAGAAAGCCCGTCTGTTCGTTGACAACTGAATTGGTGCGGCTAAGAACAAGTTTTATTCCTGCATTTTCTCGTGCAGAGCGAACCTGCAAATTTGCAGATCAGTAGCAAACTTGATTGAAAGTTTTTTAAAATTTTTCTTGACAAGCAATAAAGCTGCATGTATAAATACCAACTCTTTTGGAAATGGTTCTTTGGAAATTGAATAGTGGGATAAATGATTTGTGGGTCCTATGTACAATTGAGTAAACGAGGAGAGTAATCTCCTCTCAGGATTAAAACTGGAGAGTTTGATCCTGGCTCAGAACAAACGCTGGCGGCGTGCCTAACACATGCAAGTCGAACGAGAAAGGGTCCTTCGGGGCCTGAGTAAAGTGGCGCACGGGTGAGTAACACGTGGATAATCTGCCCTACAGTTGGGAATAACCCACCGAAAGGTGTGCTAATACCGAATGATGCTGATTGACCTTGGTCAATCAGCCAAAGAGAGCCTCTTCTTGAAAGCCCTCGCTGTTGGATGAGTCCGCGTACCATTAGCTTGTTGGTAGGGTAATGGCCTACCAAGGCTGTGATGGTTAGCTGGTCTGAGAGGATGATCAGCCACACTGGAACTGAGACACGGTCCAGACTCCTACGGGAGGCAGCAGTGAGGAATCTTGCGCAATGGGG
>Ga0208373_1002465_pt1 | contig 20429 bp, 16 predicted proteins | sample RifOxyC2_FD_184036 | JGI IMG/M metagenome (GOLD analysis project Ga0208373, IMG submission 184036) | Soil microbial communities from Rifle, Colorado - Rifle Oxygen_injection C2 (SPAdes) | ecosystem: Environmental > Terrestrial > Deep subsurface > Rock core/Sediment | place: Rifle, Colorado... | reverse complement strand
TATTTTTCTCAGAATTAAAGCTGTTGATATTTATCTGCCTATTTGGTAATTTATTATTACAATTATTACAAAATATCGTATTTTAGCCTTTAAATATTTGGAAAGGGAGACGTATAATGAATTTATCCGAAGCAATTGACATGGTGGCGAAAGATGAACGTGAACTGCAAGAAAAATACCTGAAAATGGCGGATCAGGAGACAGACCCCTTCGTAAAGGCATTCTTTAACAGAATCGTTAAAGATGCTGCAAAACATGAAAAGAAATTGCGTAAGAAATATGAAAAGATTCTGGCATCATTAAATAAGAAGACATTTTAGATTCTTATGCAGCGTTAAGGACTAAGAAATAAAAAAGCCCCAATATCCTTTACAGATATTGGGGCTCTGATGTCGCAATTATAATTAAGTGACAACTCCCTATTTTTACACGCCAGTCGACTATAATCGATTATGCTATATAATATAAGAGTGCTCTTTTTAATAAAAATTTATAATTTGCGTACTTTTGTGGCCTTGTAGCCCTTCTGGTCCTTTATGACCTCGAATTCGACCTTATCTCCTTCTGCAAGGGTTCTAAACCCTTCGGATTCGATAGAGGTTTGATGTACAAAAACATCTTCTCCATTATCCTGGGAAATAAAACCAAATCCCTTTTTGTCATTGAACCACTTCACGGTTCCCGTTGCCATTTCAAAATCACCCCCTCTCAATAAATATTTAGAAAAGATTATAAAATAAAAAAGGCTACGAGGTACTAGCCTGCGTAGCCTTAAACATTACTATAGTTATAATACAACTTTACAATACGACCAAACCACATGCGCAAATAATATCAAACGATAAATGTTAAAGCAAGAGAAAAAATAAGATTATTGTGAAAATTGTAATAATAAAATTTAGTTGAATTTATAATGCATGCTTGTTAAACTTAGGTATTAAAAGTTATCAAAATCAACACCTTTGATACCTTGTATTTTTTGAGGCGTGGGAGGATAATAAAATGGCAACTGCTATTGCGGAGATTGATCTTGATAAGCTATTGGAAGCAGAAACAATATCAAGAGAAACGGTTTCACATATAAAAGCACAAGTACACAGTTCTAAGGAAAATAGGGAAAAACTAGATGAAAAAATTGAAGCGCTAAAGGTTGATATAAAGAAGGAACATAATGGGGCCAGATCTAAGGATTTAACTCTCTTATTGGGTATATGTAAATGGATAGTAGGAAGAATAAAAGAGGCAGTTGAGCTATTAAAGGAAGTAAAATCAAGAAAGTTAGGGGCTTATTTTTTGGGAAAATGTTACCAGGAATTAGGCGATTATAATCAGGCCTTGGAATGTTTTGAACATGCAAAAAAAACAGATGCAGAAGAATTTGATATCATTATGGATATTGCTGAGACAAAAAGAATGTTAGGCAATATCGATGATGCATTAAAAATTCTTAAAAGTTTTTCACATTCACACGTAAACAGTGCCGAATTATATTATCAATGGGGACATTGTCTGGATGATATGGGAGAGTATCAGGAGGCTTTCAATAAATACGAGCAGTCGCTTAAAATTGATCCTGACCATGCAAAGACTCTTTTCCGAATGGCATTTAACTACGATATGGGGGGGGAAGACGAAAAGGCCGTAGAATATTACGAAAAGTGTACAAAGTTACACCCTACGTATAAGAATGTATTTATCAATTTGGGAATACTGTATGAAGATAAAGGCAAATATGATGATGCGATATATTGTTTTGAGGCAATTTTAGATACCGAACCAACCAACGTTAGGGCTGCGTTGTTTTTAAAAGATGCAAAAGCCGCAATGGCGATGTATTATGATGAGGAAGTGTCGAAAAAACAAGGGAAAGAAAGCGAAGTATTGAATATTCCCATTTCCGATTTTGAGCTTTCTGTGAGAAGCAAAAATTGTTTGGAAAAGATGAACATTCTAACATTGAAAGACCTTACCAAAATTACAGAAGCCGATTTGCTTTCTTTTAAAAATTTTGGAGAAACCTCACTCAATGAGATTAAAGCTATTTTGTCCCAAAAGGGATTGCGGTTAGGGCAGGCATTAGAAGGTTATAATGAAGCCGATTTGTTTAGTAAAATAAATAAAGACCAAGATAAGGATTCTATTGAAACTGTTTCAGAACTCGGGCTTTCTATCCGTTGTAGAAATGCCCTTAGCAAGGCAGGCGTTGAAAAAATTACAGACCTTAAAGAAAAAACTGAAGAAGAGTTGATTCTGGAAGGTGTTAAAGAGAATTACCTAGATGAGTTAAAAGAAGCTCTCTCTAAAGTTGGTCTGAGTTTAAAAACGAACGATGATTGTGAGGCAGATTTGGGAAAGAACGCGTCGGAGTAAGATATTTAAAGTTTTTTTCAGATGGTTTAATTACAATATGCTGGGGACGATGCATACATGTTAGATTACATCCGAGGACGGGTGATTAGCAAATCTCCAACCCGACTAATCTTGGAAGTAGCGGGCATCGGTTATTTATTACACATTCCACTATCTACCTTCGAGAAAATCCACAAACATGGTGAAGTTACAATTCTCACCCAGTTATTTATAAGGGAAGATCAGATAAAGATTTTTGGATTTGCAACGGGGGAAGAAAGGGACTTATTTCAGTTATTGTTGTCGGTAAACGGCATAGGACCTAATACGGCAATTATGATACTATCCGGGAGTACTGTAGATGATATTAAACGTGCTGTAATCAATGAAGACGCAAAGGCATTGGAAAGAATCAAAGGAGTGGGGAAAAAGACTGCTGAGCGAATTATCCTGGAACTTAAGGAAACTATAAAAGAAATTACAACATCGATATCCACGGGTATGGATGTCCAACAAAAGGCGTTTGTATCAGATGCAGTCATGGCGTTGATTTCTCTGGGTTATGGGAGGTCAATTGCTGAAAAGGCAGTAAGCGATGCAGCAAAAAAATTGCAAACAATCAATAATATTGAGGTGCTTGTTAGGGAAGCGCTGAAATATAAGGTCTGATACCCGTGTAAGATTCCTAACCATATTATAGGATTCAAGTATGTTAAAAGAAGATATTTTATCCTCTGCGATAATCGTTGAGGATAAAAATCTAGACCTTACGCTTAGGCCGAAACGTTTTAGCGATTTTATTGGACAGGATCGTATAAAAGAAAATCTGCTCATTTACATAGAAGCTGCAAAAAAAAGGGGAGAACCACTAGACCACATCTTGTTTTCCGGCCCTCCTGGCTTAGGGAAAACAACGTTATCGCAAATTATTGCCAACGAAATTAATACAGCAATTAAAACTACGTCAGGTCCTATCCTGGATAAACCCGTGGACCTTGCGGGTATCCTGTCAAACTTGCAGCAGGGAGACATCCTTTTTATCGACGAAATTCACAGGATGAATACAACGGTTGAAGAGTATTTGTATTCAGCAATGGAAGATTTTTCCATTGATATTATTATCGACCAGGGACCTAAGGCAAGGTCTGTCAAAATCAATTTGCCAAAGTTTACGCTCATTGGATCGACGACACGCGAAGGGTTGCTTACCGCTCCCCTTCGTTCCCGTTTTGGCGTGCTGGAGAAACTGGAGTTCTATCCATGGACTGATCTTTACAAAATAGTGAATAATTCTGCCCGCATTCTCTCCATTCAAATAAACGAGAAAGGCGCGGAAATTATTGCAAAACGGTCACGTGGTACTCCGAGAATAGCTAATAGATTTTTAAGACGTATTCGGGATGTTGCACAGGTGCGTGGAAACGATATTATTACCGAAGAAGTGTCCAGAATTGGGTTGGAAATGTTGGGTGTGGATGAGAATGGTTTGGGAGATATGGACCGTAAAATACTGGAAACCGTGATCCGGTATGGTGGCGGTCCTGTAGGCTTGAAGACCATTGCTGTTTCGGTAAGCGAAGAAGAGGATACCATTGAGGAGGTGTACGAATCGTTTCTGATTCAGGGGGGATACCTGGATAAAACACCTCGTGGAAGGATTGCCACAAAGCTGGCATATGAACATCTCGGATATAATACAGAAACAGGACTCCAAAAAAGACTCTTTTAAAGGAGTCAGTATATGAATCTATTGTTACATATATGCTGTGCATGTTGTCTATGCGCACCATTAAATGAGCTGAGAAAAGAAGGTTTTGAAGTTACCGGGCTCTTTTACAATCCAAATATACATCCATTCCTTGAATTCAGGCGAAGATTGAAGGCTTTGCGTGTATTTCAGGAAAGCGATCCCATTCCCGTCATTTACTATGAGGAGTATGGTATAAGGGAATATTTGAAGAATGTTGATTATGAAGGGGATGATCGCTGTGCCGATTGTTACGCTTTACGGCTCAAATTTACTGCGGATTACGCAAAGGAAAATGGATTTGATGCCTTCACGTCCACGATGTTGTTTAGCGTCTATCAGAATCACGAACAATTGAAAATGATTTCAGAAAATTTATCAAGAGAACATGAGGTTAATTTTGTCTATCGTGATTATCGTCACTTGTCTGAATGCAGCCATGATATAGCCAGAAAAAAAATGATTTACAGGCAGGGCTATTGTGGATGCGTCTTCAGTGAATATGAAAGATACAAAGATACCACCCGAGAGTTATACAAAGGCAACAGCCCCTATAATAAAGAAAACTCTCGTAAGATTTTAGGTACCGAAAAGGAATTGCAGAGGTGCGACTGTTTTGGATAGATGCGATTGATTGAATGTGAATTCCTTACTATATTTGCGCCAATGACTCTGGCTAGATTGTAAATTTATTTATCAGCAGCACGAAAGTACAGAAAAAAGGACTGTTATATTGACTTCTATAACCGCAAGCACAAGATGACATGGGTAGGGCATTGCTCTTAATGGTTGCTACAATATTACCAGCTATGTCTGTAGGAACACCTCTTTCTTGCCAGAGAGGTACTACTGTAGTTCATGATTACGGACATATCTTAGATAAAATACCCGTCATGCGTGTGCTTCTCATAAATGACACTCGAGAAGCTCAATTATCTATCAACGGCAGCTATCAAATTACTGGCAGTTTAACGAATATTATAGACCAAGGACAAGGACTGCAAAAGTCTAAAATATCTGTATCGAATGGCGGTATCAATATTGGAAATAAGCACTATGATAATAGTGAAATACGGATTACGGGTCTGCGCGATGGATCAATTGAATTAAATAATATACGATATCGTGGTGAAATCAGGATAGTACAGCAATTTAACCATAAATTCTCAGTAATTGAGGAAGTAGATTTAGAATGTTTTATTTCAGGTGTTCTTGGCAGTGAAATGCTACCAACTTGGGATGAAGAGGCTTTGCGTGCCCAAGCAGTAACAGCAAGAACCTATGCGATGTATAAGAAGAAGGTAAGACGGAATGAAGTCTACCATCTTGATATGTTGGATCTTGCATATCGGGGTATGTCTTCTGAATCGCCACGGCTCAACAAAATCGTCCAGGATACAAAAGGCGTAGTTATGGTTTACGAGTGGAATATCTTCCCTGCTTATTTTCATAGTACGTGCGGCGGGCATACAGAAGAGGTTGGCAGTGTATTCGGAAAAGATAGTATGCCACCCTTAAGTGGAGTGGTATGTAATTACTGTAATAATTCAAAATATTCAAGATGGAGTAAGAATATTAGGAAGTCAGAAATTGAAAGAAGATTGAGGGAAGCGAAGGTATATGTTTCGAATATTTCCACGGTAAAGGCTATATATCCAGGAGCCGGCAAGCACGGTTCGAGGGTGGAAATTGTGTCTGCAAACGGAAGCAAAGAAATGAATGCAAATGATTTCCGATTGATGGTTGGCCCTAATTATTTGTACAGCACGGCCTTTGATTCAAAAAATAATGGGAAAAGTATTACTTTTTCAGGGAGAGGTTGGGGACATGGTGTGGGACTTTGTCAGTACGGTGCTCAAGCCATGGCTGAAAAGGGTTTTCAGTGGTCTGCTATTTTAAAATATTACTATCCAAAAATAGAGTTGGTTCGAATATATTAATGCCTCTATACGGAGGTGTTGTTGGATTTTAAAGTCCTGGCGGTTGATAAGCAGACAAAGGCTCGGTGTGGTGAGATTCAATTGGTTAATGGTAAAATTCCCACACCCGTTTTTATGCCGGTCGGTACACAAGGTACAATCAAAACTTTAACGCCAGAGTATCTAAAAGAGACCAATACAAAGATTATCTTATGTAATGCGTATCATCTCTGCCTGAGACCCGGCGAGAAAATTATTAGGCAACTGGGTGGTCTTCATAAATTTATGGGGTGGGGTGGCGCAATTATTACCGATAGCGGTGGATACCAGGTTTTCTCGCTTACCGGCCTGATAAAGGTTTCTGATAACGGGGTAGAATTCCAGTCACCAATAGATGGGACAAGGTTATTCCTTACCCCGGAAAGAATGACGCAAATACAAAATGATATCGGTGCAGATATCATCATGTCATTTGATGAGTGCGTCCCGTATCCGTGCGAACAGGATAGGGCGAGCGTGGCCGTAAAAAGAACGCTCGATTGGGCAGAACGGTGCTTCCGTGCACACACGAATAAAGAACAAACGCTCTTTGGTATCGTGCAGGGGAGTGTATTCAAGGAACTTCGCATCGAATGTGCCAGAAACCTCGTAGCAATGGATTTTGAGGGATATGCAATTGGTGGTTTAAGTGTGGGAGAAGGCAGTTTTTTGATGAACGAAGTGCTGGACTATACGGTAGAATATTTACCAAATGACAGGCCTCGATATCTGATGGGTGTTGGGTTTCCTACGGATATCCTGGATGCCGTGGAACGTGGAATTGATATGTTTGATTGTGTGGTTCCGACCCGCAATGGAAGAAACGGATGCGCCTTTACGAGTGCAGGGAAGGTAAAGATACTGAACAGTCAATACAAAGAAGACGCAAAACCCCTTGATGAAATGTGCGGTTGTTATACATGTCAGAATTTTACACGGGCGTATTTGCGACATCTTTTTATGGCAAACGAGATACTGGGATTAACCTTGATGTCATTGCATAATATATATTATTTTCAAAATCTGATGCAGGAAACAAGAGAAGCCATCAAGAAAGGTGAATTCAAAGATTTTAAAACTAACTTTTTATTAAAACAGTCAGAAACTAATAAGAATTAATTCGCTATCTATATTTTGAGTAAAATTTTTCAATACGGGTAAGGAGGAATATTATGTTTTTTTTATTACAAACGGCTGCAAAACAATCATCGCCAGGTGGCATGCTGTCCATGCTACTTCCTTTTATACTAATGTTTGTTGTTATGTACTTTCTAATACTAAGACCGCAGAAAAGAAAGGAAAGAGACCGCAAGGCGCTGATATCCAGAGTTAAAAAGAACGATAGAGTCGTAACTGCCGGCGGAGTCCATGGAACGATTACATCCGTACGAGAGAATGAGATAATCCTCCGAATCGACGATGCTAAAGATGTGAAGGTCAAGCTTGATAGAAGCGCAATTGCCACAGTATTAGAAGTTTCTCACGATGACGAAGAGACAGAAGAAACAAAATAACTTTTAGTATTATTTATGAATCAGCTATTTATTACAAACCGCGGAAAGGGAGCCTGTTGAGGAGAAATAAATGATTAAAAATTTAAGGTGGAAAATACCTCTCATTGTTGTGGTTATCGCTATCGGTATAATGATTTTATATCCACCGGCAGAAAAAGTTTTAAAGAGGGAGAGCGTTAAAGAAATCGACGGCAAGGTCGTTGAGCGGACTACGCTGGAAAAATCATGGACAAATTTCTTCATAACAAATCCCGTTATACGCGAGACGATTGTCAGTGAAGAAACAGATACAGACGGAAAGCAAGTACGCAACAAGACCGTTGAATATACGTCAAAGGGTAAAATAAAGCTTGGATTAGACCTCAAGGGCGGCTCCGAATTACTTTATAAGGTACGGGTCGATGAAAGAGAAGATCATCCGGGTATTACAAAAGAAATTATTGAGGTGTTAAAGAAGAGAATAGACCCACAAGGAGTTATAGAATACAGGATTCAAGAACAAGGCAGTCATCGGATACTTATCCAGGTTCCTGGCGCAACAAAGACAGAAATAGAAGCGCTGAAGAATCGAATTACGCGTTTAGGTAAACTCGAATTCAGGCTGGCAGCCAGCAGTGATAGCCCGGAATATAAAGATGCGCTGGAAGAAAAACAAGTTCCAGGTTTTTATAAACACTGGTTAAGAAAGAAAAAGGGAGAAGAAGGGGAAGCGGGTAAATGGCACCTTATCCGAAACAAAACTGAGATCTCTGGAGAACATCTAGCCAGAATATATGCCGACCGCAAGGGGATTGAACCCGTAGTCGGCTTTGAATTTGATGCTATTGGTAAATCCAAATTTGGACAACTCACCGAGAGAAATATTGGTAAGCCTTTGGCAATTATCCTGGATGGTACGCTTTACTCGGCGCCTGTCATACGTGACCGCATTCCGGGAACAGGTATTATTGAAGGGAATTTTACACAGGATGAGGTTAATGAGCTCATTGCCATCATGCGGGCAGGAAGTCTCCCTGCAGACCTTGAACTCGAAATGGAGACCATGGTTGGGCCAAGCTTGGGCAGAGATTCGATTAATAGAGGATTGATGGCAGGCGCTATAGGGGGTGCTTTTGCTATCCTTTTCATCGGAATCTATTATATGGGCGTAGGGTGGGTTGCTAACAGTGCAAACGCATTAAATATCTTCCTGATAGTTGGGGCAATGGCACTGCTCGATGCTACTACGACACTTCCCGGTATAGCAGGTTTGGTACTTATGATCGGTATGGGAATTGACGCCAACGTGCTCATTTTTGAAAGGATTCGTGAAGAAAAGGCCAAAGGGAAACCGGTCCGTGCGGCAGTTAAAGCAGGCTATGAAAAGGCGTTTTCTGCTATATTCGATTCCAACGTCACAACCTTGATTACAGGGGTAATACTTGCTGCCGTGGGTACAGGTCCTGTGAAAGGATTTGCATGGACATTGATCCTGGGTTTAATTATTAACCTGTTTACTGCCATTTTTGTAACGAGAGTCATATATGAATTGTTTATGGATTTGACCTGGATCAAGAATTTCTCCATGTTTAAACTTGTTGGCATTCCCAGCATCAGATTTATTAATTATCGCTTTATTCTGGTTGCAGTTTCTGGCGCATGTATCATCGGTGGTCTGACAACGTTTGCCCTCCGTGGAAACAAAAAATATGATATTGATTTCACTGGTGGTACTCTGGTTCATTTACACCTGAAAAATTCAACTCCGGCAGGATTTATAAGGAATGCGCTTGGCGAAACGGATTACGAAGAAGCCGAGGTGCAGAGTATTTTATCTGGAGAAAATCTGGCACAGTTTTCGTCTACCTCAAATGAATTTGGCATCCGAATAAAAGAACTAAACGAGAAAAAGGTAAAACAAAAATTAACAGAGGATATTAAAAGCGCTCTGGATAAAGCAGGTCTGACTGCCGAGATGGATTTTATTGAACCAACCGTTTTTAATCTCAGGCTGCAAAAACCAACAGATGAACTGATTATTCAAAAAAACCTAAAAGCGGCAGGCTATACTGAAGAGGATGTGGTATCGATAATGCCAATTAATCAGCCTGCAAACAAATATTTGGTGAGTGTTGCAGGTCTGGAAGACGTAACAAAACGCCAAAAATTAATGAATGCTATTGTTGATGGATTGAAAAATAACCTTGTATACCACGATATCAAAATAACAATGGGGGATATCGCCGAGGCATTACAAACACAGGATGTCAGTATGCAAGCCTCTAAGCCTTTCATAGACGTTGAATCCAGCGAACAGATAGACCCCCTTATCTTCAATCAAGAGTTAAATAGACAGGGATTTGGTAATATTTCTGTAACATCACAATCGAAAGATTCAGCAACAGCACGTGCAAGGAAATTGAGAATAGAAGGACCGAGAACAATCTTGCAGGACGTAAAGCAAACAGTAAAAGAAACGATTTCAATACCGAGTATTTATAATACCGGAGATACAGCAATCAATGTCGAGCTAAAAGAAAGTATAAGTAAGGGAAATTTTATAGCGATGATCAATGGAATCAAACCCATTAAAGATGCTGTTAAAAGTGTGTATGCGCTGAATGCTCCGGCACAATTATTTGCAATTTACGTGAAGCCTTTGAGCGCAGGAAAGGTACAAGAGAAAATCAAGGAAGACATCGTGAATACGTTTAAGGACAATCTATATGCAGAAAAAATAGGTGTCTCTTTTGAATTATTAAAAGATGTTTCTGCCCAGGAAAAGGAATCGAGTTCAGCACAATTTCGCATGGCATTGTCACAACCGCTGAAGAAAGAAGTTATCGAAGAGGCGCTGACTTCTGCGGGATATTCCAATATGCTTGAACAGGGGTTAGAGTCTGGAATGGAATATCAAACCGTTAAGATCGCTTTCAATTCACAACAAAATGAAGAAGCTATTAAAAGCGCCATTAAAAACGCATTTGAAATGCCCAATCCACTGAAAAGGGTTGTAAGTATTGGTGCCACTGTTGCAGGTGAGATGAAAGGCCGTGCCATTTTGGCTGTAATCTTCTCTTGTATTGCAACAATATTCTATGTGTGGTTCCGTTTCGGGGATTTTAAATTTGGTTCTGCTGCAATTATTGCGGTAATCCATGATATCCTGATTACCTTGGGCGCTGTGGCTGTTGCAGATTATTTGTTTGGAAATATGAAAATAGATAGCGCCATGGTTGCTGCGTTTCTGACTGTGATTGGTTATTCCCTGAATGATACCATCGTTATATTTGATAGGATCAGGGAAAACATGGGAGTACGGGGTAATGTTTTAACCCCACAATTGGTTAACGACAGCATCAACCAGACATTGAGCCGTACCATCCTTACAGGTATTACTACTATTGGTGTGCTGTGTGCGCTGTTTTTCCTGGGCGGTCCTGAGATTCATGGATTTGCGTTTGTCATGTTAGTAGGTATTATCGTCGGTACTTATTCTACAATATTTATTGCATGTCCCATGCTCCTTAAGTGGAAGGGACTTGATTCGGCAAGTCAGGCATTGCCCCGACAAAATTTCCCAATTCAAAGAAGGAGGGAAGTAGCTAAAAACACATAGAAACAGGGAATGTGTTATAAAATCAATTGCACGTGAAGTACGTTTGGAGGAGTGGGTATTTAATTCAGTTTTTTTCATTTCTATATAATCCTCGAAAGGACGAAAAACAATGAAAAGAGATGTGCAAGTTGGTGTAATTTTAGGGGTGATTATTCTGGCAATTATTGGTGTCTTCCTTAGCACGAGAACCGCCGTTAAAGAACCAACTATTCCTATTCCCGAGGCAGAGGAAGACACACAAGTAGGCGCGCTGGATATAAACGAACTGCCGCAAGCTCCTCCCAACACATCTCAGGATACTTTTAAAGAAATAACAGCTACCATACAGAACACAGAACAAAAGGTAGCGCCTGTTATAAATACAGTTAAAATTCTGGAACAACCGGCTGAACAAGAAGACAACGTAATTGAAGGGGTATGGAAGAAGGCAAAAGACGAGGCAATAAATGTATCCTCGCGTGTATCTGAAACCTCAGATCAGGAGATTTGGAAAGACATTTCTTCTGAAAGTGTAAAAAAATCTACCTCAAAATTTCAGGTACACAAGGTACGATCTAATGACGACCTTCATAAAATAGCCCAAAAATATTATGGAGATGTATCCAAGTGGCTGCTTATTTTTAATGCAAATCAGGATAAAATTAAGGACCGGAACAGTCTCAGGATCGGTACAGAACTTATTATACCGGAAGAACAACCATCATCACAAAAGACAAAAACAGAAACGACTACCCCTGCGCTTTCACAAGTGACTAAAGTGGAAGATGCCGTACAAACAGGTAAAAAGCACATAGTACAACAAGGTGATTCGCTTTACAAGCTAGCGCAGAAGTATTATAACGACGGTTCAAAATGGAATAAAATATTAGAAGCCAATAAAATAATTTTAAAAAACCGAAATACTTTGAAAGTTAGACAGGAACTGGTTATTCCAGACCTTTAATGCTTAAGAAGGAGCAAGATTAATGAAAGTTAAAAATGTTTTCTCAGATGTTAAAACTACCCTTCTTTGCTTAACTGCAAACGCACTCATAATATCTAGTATAATACCAACCTCTGACATCTATGCCCAAGATGTCGCTAACAGTTTTCCCATGTATAGGCATAACTTACAAAGGACAGGTCGGGTGCCATTTGCAGGTCCTTCCAACGATACCTTAAAATGGAGTATTTCTAGTTCTGGAGAAATATGGTCATCTCCTGTGGTGGATTCAGATGGGGTTATTTACGTAGGCAGCACGGATGGTAATTTGTTATCTATAACTTCGAAGGGAAAAGTTTTGTGGGTCTTTAAAACAGCCGACGAAATATTTGGTGCGCCAGCAATTGGTACTGACGGTATTGTGTATTTTGGTTCTGCCGATGGGAGGATTTATGCAATCAATCCTGATGGAAAGCTAAAGTGGAAGTTCCAGGCAGGCGGGGCTATTCATTCTTCTCCTGCTATTGGCGACAAAGGGACAGTGTATGTTGGTTCGTACGATGGTAAACTTTACGCTATTGCTGCCAACGGGAAACTCTTATGGAGCTATAAAACAGGGGCATCAATAATGACCTCATCTCCTTCTGTAGGGAAAGACAATACCATTTATATCGGTTCGTGGGATAAGCATCTGTATGCATTAAATGCAGATGGGAGTGCAAAGTGGAATTTTGAAACTGAAAGTAAAATAGACGCCTCTCCTGCCGTTGGCAATGACACTGTCTATATTACCGATATAAATGGCAAGCTATACGCCGTTAATCTTGATGGAACGTTAAAGTGGGGGTTTGATTTGGGTAGCCGAACACATTCTTCTCCAGCAATTGATACAGACGAAACAACCTATGTGGGAACACAAGAGGGCAACCTTTATGCAATAGGGAAAGATGGTGCACTGAAATGGAAATTTAAAACTGAAAATTCTATTACAGCATCCCCTACGGTTGATGCTAATGGTGTCATTTATATAGGTTCATGGGATGGTAAATTATATGCCGTTAATAATAATGGTACCCTTAAGTGGCGCACAACAATTGGCGAGCCATTACTTTCTTCACCGGCTATAGACTCAAAAAATACTCTGTATATTGGTTGTGTAAACTGGAAACTCTACGCCTTAGGGCAATGAGTTTTTAAAAGTTATAAAATATTTTTTACTTAATAACCATTTTTGGTTATAATGTTTCTAATGGTATCAGATTTTTAACTGTTGTTTATTTGGTCAGGAAATAACAGGTATCGTGGGGTTTGTCCCCTCAATGCTTAAAAGCATATGGGTCCTGTACAGGAGATGCAGTAACATGATTGGTATATCAAAGTTGTACTGTAGTACCGTAGAACCGTCCGACGCCTTACGATATGGTAGAGAATCCAAAAAACTACCATCACATCTATTACAATTCTCTCAAGACAAAAAGCCAGTTGTAGTGTGGAATGTAGGACAACGTTGCAACTTAAAATGCATTCATTGCTACTCTCAATCAAAAGATATAGAGTACCCAAATGAGCTGACCACAAAAGAAGCAAAGGCTATGCTGGATGATCTGGCAGATTATGGATCCCCTGTGATTCTTTTTTCGGGTGGAGAACCGCTCATGAGACATGATCTCCTCGAATTAATCGGTTATGCCAAGCAGAAGGGTTTGAGAGCCGTTATTAGCACGAATGGTACTTTAATTACAAGAGATAAGGCAAATGAATTAAAAAAATTCGGACTCTCCTATGTGGGAATCAGTTTGGATGGTCTTAAAGAAACAAACGACCGTTTCCGGGGTATTCCAGGCGCATTTGATGCAGCTCTGGAAGGTATCAGAAATTGCATGTCTGTGGGTATTAAGGTAGGTCTGCGTTTTACGATCAACAAGAGAAATGCCCATGATATCGCTGGCATATTTCAACTCATTGAAAAAGAAAACATTCCAAGGGCCTGTTTTTATCACCTAGTATACTCAGGAAGGGGTTCTAACTTAATCGAAGAAGACCTTTCCCACAAAGAAACCCGTGAGGTGGTTGATCTTATTATTGATAAAACCAAAGAGGCACACGACAAAGGTAAAAAAATAGAGGTGCTTACCGTAGATAATCATGCCGACGGTCCATATGTTTATTTAAGGCTGTTAAAGGAAAATCCCAAGAGGGCGAAAGAGGTATTGGAACTCCTCCAATGGAACGAGGGGAATAGTTCTGGTAAGGGACTTGCCTGTATAAGCTGGGATGGGGAGGTATATGCCGATCAGTTTTGGAGACAATACTCTTTCGGAAATGTCAAAAAAAGAAAGTTTAGCGAGATATGGGAAGACACTTCCAATGAGTTAATGGCTAGACTTAAGAATAAAAACCCTTATATTAAAGGGCGTTGTGCTAAGTGCAGATGGCTCAATATATGCAGTGGGAATTTCAGGGCAAGGGCAGAGGCATATTATGGAGATATATGGGAACACGATCCAGCTTGTTACCTTACTGATGAAGAAATAGGTGTTGAATCCGAATCTCCTAAAAAAGTCAGGCAAAAGGTTACTGCGCACTAAAAACCAATCGCAAATTAGAGATTGCCTTTAAGAGCAATCTCTGATTTGCGAGTTTTTTATGACTTTTCTGTATTTTTATTGTGGTGTGATAAATCGCTTTTACTTCGTTTATTCCATGCCTGAAAACCATTTTGTCTGATATTTTGAATAACCGACTCTTGTACTTCCCTGCAAATTACCCATTCTCTTATAATTCTCCTATAATTTCATGCCGTCCTTTTCATTTTCTCTCTTCTTTGGTATTCAATTTAGCTGAAAACAATTAAAAAAGGTTGTAATATGCTTAATTTCTGTTCTAATATCTCTAATATCTATTAGAAGGGGAAAACGCAATTCCCTATCATTTAAACAGATAGCGCGAAAAGGAACTATAGTAGCGCCGGGTTGACGAGTTTATACAATTTTTTGCGTCGTTTTCTTAAATAAAGCAGGTATATACGAATAAATATATACCACCTTAAGTATTCCATAAATTTGATATCGCCGCAATAGCCGCCGAAATAACGTTTCAAAGAGTAGACTCGCTTTTCAATCCGGTCATACGCATGGTCAAATGCTTTCAGTCCCATGTGTTTCGGTTTCAGCACATTGAAGTTAAAGGTGAAAAACTCCTCGGATTCAGTAACAATTTCTCCTTTTTCTTTGTACATTTTATAGTCTTTAGTTCCAGGAATGGGTGTTAGCGGAATAATAATCGGGGTTTCGATCCGATACTCTATAATAAAATCATACAATCTGTCAAAATCGGCATGATTCCAATGCGGAGGCACCAATAGATGAACTATCGGTCGAATACCGCATTGCTTTAATATTTGAATGGCTTTGATATTATCAGCGACATTCGCCGCTTTGTTAAATTGTTCAAGCTGCTCGTCACTTGTTGCTTCGATACCGATGATTATTTCTTTTAATCCGATAGAAGCCCACTTCTCAAAAAGTTCTGGATGTTTACTTATATGATCTGCCCTGCAAGCTGTAACCATTTTTTTGTAAATACCGGCGGCGATAAACTCATCGGCCAGACGGTTGGCAAAGTTATAATTTGCAAAAGTGTTATCGTCTCCAATGTAAACATAATCTTCTTTAATTGATTTCATCTCGGTGACTATTTCATCAATAACCCGAAGCCTGTATAGTTTCAGGGATGCCGGCCATATCGCACAAAAGGTACAACGAAATGGGCAGCCTTGGGTCATAACAATAAAAGCGGCACGCCCTCCGCCCCTTGTTAACCGATAATGCTGACGATACTTCTCAGAAATACCACGATCAGGAGTGGGAAATGTATATTCTTTGCTAACATGATCATCTTGTATAAGTTGATACTCGGATTGCCGAGACAATCCTTCGCGGCAAAACCTTCTCCACAGGTTTTCACCTGGTCCTTTAACCAAATAATCATAGGCGGTTGCATCAAATAACTCCGGGGTGATGGTAGCCTGTCCACCACCAACGGTAATCACAGCATGAGGCCATATCGATCTGCACGTTCGTGCCAACTCATTAACGATGCTCACTTCACTGTATCCATGTGTTGCAAGCCCGATCAGATCCGGGGAGTATCCTTTTTCCGCCAGGTTTTCCAACCCTTTTGGATCAAAGCGAATATCGATGAGCTCAACCTTGCAGCCCTCCTGCTTTGCAATGCTGGAAAATATTTCCAAGACTAAAGGCTCAAAAGTTCCAAAAAAAACAATGTTATTCAATGGAGGATAAATCAATAATACATGTTCCGGTTTTTTCATTCTTTCGTCCCTTACTATTGAAGTTTTTTACGATCTTGTCGCATTCATTCCCTTGATAGCAGGTTTAAGATAATCTACCCTTTGTGTTAATAATAGTTAGACACTTAGTACTCCTTTCGACTATAAGTTGTCTCTAATTTATACTTCTTACCGTGTCTATACTCACAAGAAGGTATTGGATTTTTCAAAACCCATAGTCCTCTCTTGTTTGCTCTAGCTTCCTATTCTGCCTTGGCAAAATCAGGATATTGCGAATATTATTCATAATGCCATGAATAACCGTTCTTTACCAGTTCCAAGTTTACATCTTTTCCGTTTACACTTACTCTCCCTACCGTCCTTCCATATCTATCTTGGCCTTTCACCTCAAATGATATTTCCTTCCCCCTATGACTAATCCGTTTGTAAACTGCTTTGCTTTGGTTCCGTAATCTTGACACTTTTCTGGTGCATCAATACCATATAGACTTACACTGGTTTTCTCACCGTTTCTCATTACTCCTATGGTGTCACCGTCTATTACACTAACAAATTTTTCGTGGAATGTTCCTGTAGCAAAAACACCAGGTAAAGCAAATACGAGAAAGAAAAATAGGAATATCTTCGTCTTATACTTATAAATTTTCAATTGAATCACATCTTTAAAAATTCAAATTTTATGTCGTACTTATGCAGTACCTAATCGTAAAAACAGATGCAAACACAAAACAAGTGAATTTCCTTGAATACCTTGATAATACCAGTAAAATCAAAAGAGATTGAAAAACACAACAACACATCAAAAAAGACAAAAAAACTTTTAAAACTGGTAATTAAAATTTATGAGCACGATATGGTTAAAAGTGTCGTAGTCTCCATCTATGGGGCCCCCTATATTATCTCCTACAGAATTATTGACTTTTCTATTTTCGTAAAATACCTCCCCGTAAGCAAAGTCTATCCACTTGTTCAATTTCTTTCCCCAAGAATAACCAATTCCCGTAGTTAATCCATGTCGACTGCTCTGAGCGATTGCAGGTTCAAAGGTATCGCTCGGAACTGGCGACTCATGAAAGAAGTAACCGCCTCGTAATTTAATGGCCTCGCTTAACTTATATTCACCGCCGAGAGCGAATCCCAGGGTATTATCCCAGTTTCGAACATTCTTATTACTTGCATCAAGGAGGGAATTTGTTGGATTAAAATGAAAATTCAGAATATCGAATCGTGACCAGTTGGTCCACTGGATATCTGCTTCAATACTCCAACGGTCCCCATGTCTATACGCATACCCAAATGTAAGCATTTCCGGTAATGTGGCACGTGTTTTGGTTTGTGTAGAAAATGAATCAGAGCCAAATACTTCTGCAATTGCACCGCTGAGATTAGAAAGTTTCGTCTTGCCTTTAAGGTCGAGATCTGCCTTACTGCGGAATGAAATACCTACACTATTACGCTCAGTAATGTTCCAGAGTATTCCGATATTGTATCCAAGACCATCACCATGTAAATCATCGAAGTCCTGAAAACCATCGGATGTACTGGTGTCTATAGGAATACCGGTTAAGGAGGCATTAATGAGCCCAACGTTTACCCGGTTTTCTAAATCTGTCTTAGCATAATAGTAATCAAGGCCTACACCGACAGAAAGGAAAGAGAAGGGCTTATAAGTAAGGGTAGGGTTTATATTGATAACTGACAAGAAGAAATCGGTAATGGTATACCGGGAGAATCCGTCTTCTTCCCATCTTCCTCCAAGTCCGTAAGGAGCGGTAATACCCAAGCCTACGGCAAATTTATCTTCTATGATGGGACTGGCAAAAAACATATTTGGTACGATATCATACGAGTCCATTTCATCACTGATACCGTCACCGTGATAATCTACCTTGCCATAAATAAAACTAGCACCCAAAGAAATTTGTGGTCGTTCAAGTTGTGTAAGGCCAGCCGGGTTATACACAATTGCAGATGCATCATTTGCACGGGCTGAAAATGCGCTTCCTTGTGCAAATCCCAAGGCACCAAAAGTAGGATTATGAAATCCAGATGCAATCTGTGCTGAGACGTTCTTACCACACAGGGAGAAGATAAGGATAGAAGTATAAACAAAAGCTAATCGTTTCATGTCGATTATAAATTACATATACGGATGCTTACTAGCTCGACAGGAATTAGAAAGTTTATCTTGGTCATTTTCTTTAGTTGCTTCCCCCTTGATGCCAGGTTTCATAGCATTTTTCGATGATTTGAAGAACTTTTTCGGTTAAGATAGGTGTAAATTGAGTGCCTATTCCCTCTGTAATGATTTTAAATGCAGTTTCATTAGAATATTTTTTGTGATAATGTCTATCTGTAGTCAATGCATCGTAAGCATCTATGACAGAGAAAATAGCGACCTCCTGATGGATTTCTACTCCCTTTAGGCCGTGAGGATATCCCTCGCCATTATACCATTCATGGTGGTAACGTACTATTGGCAAACCTTCTTTCAGGAAATTAATGGGCTCAAGAATATTATAACCTATCTCAGGATGCTGTTTTATTAAGAAAAATTCTTCCTCAGTAAGATAACCTGCTTTTTTCAGTATATCATCTCTCACCCCAATCTTTCCTATATCGTGAAGGAATGCTCCGTACCGCAATTTTACAATTCGCTCCTCGCTCATGCCTAATTCTTTCGCTATTAAGCCGAACAATAAAGATACTCTTTTAGAGTGGCCTGCTGTATAAGAGTCTTTAGCGTCTATAGTAAGTAAAAGAGATTCTGTGGTAGAGAAGAAGTTTTTGTGAACGGTACTCCTTAGATCATACACAAGCTTGTCTTTTTCCATTGATTCGACACGATGTTGTAACGCCCTTTCAACCACTGTTTGTATTTCTGAGGGATCAAAGGGTTTTATAATGTAATCAAATGCGCCGCTTCGAAATGCTGTAATTGCGGTTTGTGATGAAGGAAATGCCGTAATCATAATGATCGGAATAGCAGAATTTTTAGAATGCATCTGTCTAAGGAATTCTAGGCCACTTATCTTAGGCATTTTTATATCGAGGAAGATTAGTTCTGGTTCGATGACCTTTAAGCTATTGATAGCTTCGTCAACATGTGATGCAGTAGATACGTAATACTTATCCATCAGGATCATTTTTAATGATTCTCTTACACCATAATCATCGTCGATCACAAGTATACTCGCTGATTTTATTCTTTTTACCATAGTTATAGTTCCTAAAATAATGTAGAGCGTGTAAAAAATTATATTTAAATCAACACAATTTATATACCAATCTTTATAAAAAAGAAACATTGATAAATTGTAACTCTATTTATTATAAAGACTAAAACCACTATTTTAATTAATTGTAATAGCTTATTGCCTATATACTAATATAGCTATCCGCTTGATAGCCATTCCACCATATATGGCACTCTTTTTTGCTAAAAATATGCTACATATTGTGAGTGTTGTAGTCAAACGGATTGCCATATACTCTAAGTCACGATGTTAATCTTTCTTTAAATATTTAGCAACAAAAATGCTAATAAAATGTTCAATATTGTGCACGTTTTGTTAAATTGACTTTACAATAGCATTGGGTTTTTATAAAAATTCAGATTTTTTAAATAAAACTGATACCCATAGGAAAATATTTTAAGTTATGCTATTTTTAATTAGTGTAATTGGTTTAACAAACACATAATCTCTTTTAAATTAGGCCTTCGGCGACTATATGAATTAAAGATATTCCCTCCCTTGATGGGAGGGACAAAGGGAGGGTGCGTAGCTTTTTCTTTCACCCCCACCTAGCCTCCCCCATCGTTCGACTGAGCTCACGACGAAGTCAAGGGGGAGGAACGATAGTTTGAAATTCCTAAACATTAAATTAGGCCTTCGGCGACTTTTCTGCCACAGAGAACCTAGCGCGGCCTTTGGCCGCAACCAAATTCGAAATACGAATATCGAAATACGAAACAATTTCAAATGACAAATGACAAAAAACTCAATGCTCCAAACTTTACGTAAGCCT
>Ga0208373_1002461_pt1 | contig 20445 bp, 18 predicted proteins | sample RifOxyC2_FD_184036 | JGI IMG/M metagenome (GOLD analysis project Ga0208373, IMG submission 184036) | Soil microbial communities from Rifle, Colorado - Rifle Oxygen_injection C2 (SPAdes) | ecosystem: Environmental > Terrestrial > Deep subsurface > Rock core/Sediment | place: Rifle, Colorado... | reverse complement strand
AAAAAAGTAGTTAATCAATATGTTGAAATTTTTAATGAGTATCCTGATGAACTACCATTTTGATTTTTCCGGTTTTTTTTATAATTTTATTTGGTCACATGACACTATGTGCCAAATGGCATTATTCGTAATTCGTAATTTATTTTCACTCTCCCACCATCACAAAAGCACCCCAGAAGTAGGGGTATTTGTATTTTGCTCTTATCTCATTTCGGGCATCCTTGAATGCTTCACGCTTTGTCATGCCTGAGAGCCACTTTGTGTAGAAGCTTGTCATTAGCTCCTGTGTTGCTTCATCATTTACTTTCCACAAGCTCATTATGATTGTCTTTGCTCCTGCAACGATGAATGCTCTTTGAAGTCCGTAAACACCCTCGCCGTTCCTTACCTGTCCCAAACCTGTTTTACAAGCGGAAAGAACTACCAATTCCGTATTATCAAGATTGAGATTCATTGCCTCATAGGCTGTCAGAATTCCATTGTCTGTGTTTGATGAAGGTGTGAAATTCGTGTCCAATCCTCGCTCTGCACCGGCAAACAATAAGCCTGACCTCAGAAGTGGATTTTCATAAGCCTTGTATGTCTCTATGCCGAATGCCTTGCTTGTTATCTGTCCTCTTTCATACTGTTTATTAAGTTCTAGGTCTGAAAGAAAATATCCATGCGTTGCTATATGCAGTATCCTTGGACTGTCTATTGCTTTTATTACTTCTTCGAGTGCTGAATCACCAACAAAAGTTTTTACTGCCCATCCATTATCCTGCATGAGCTTTGATATTTTTCTGACTTCTGTTTCTGTTCCCGGTAAATCACTTACATTTAATCTTGTGAGGTCTCTCATCAGGTTATCAGAGAAGTATTGCTTTTCTCCTGCTCTTATATTCATTGCCAGCTTCTGTCTGCTTTCTTCGTTGAGTTTGTAGTTGGGACGTCCAAATAAGTCTGCTACATTGTTTGTGTTTTGTTTATCATTGAAGCAAGTACAAGGTCCCGTGTGCTTGTTAGTAAGTGTAGTTCAATTTCTTCATACAAATATTCTTTTGTTACGGGATTGATTAATGTTTCAAGGTTGATTTGGTTATATGCTCCGTCAAGCGACAGGTAAACTTTCTTTATTCCTTTTAGTTTCTCTGCAATCGGCTTCCAGAACTGCTCATAGAGTTCCCCCATTGTTTTGTCAGATTCTTCCGGTGAAATCGAGCCATCACCCTGTCGTTCTATTACTGTGTTGTATTCACCAAGATAGACTGAATCCAATTCATTCCCATTCTTTAGCAGGACAAGCTCCGGGTGTTCCTTTGTTTCTTTGTTAACAATCAGTGCGGCATAGTAAACAGTATCAGTCCAGTTTTTGTCGTAATAGTTGAATCTCACAATTTCTATTGCGGCTTCGTTATCTTTCAGCATTGACTGAACATCCTGCCAGGTTACTTTTTTCTTTTCGTATTCTTTCGCAAAAAGTTCGGACCTGCGTGAAAGCTCCTTCTCAAGTTCATTTGCTACATTCTCAAGGGAATCAAGTTTCACACCACTATTTTCTATTTCCTGTTTGGTCAAAGAATAATACTTTGCGAGTACTTCCTTTTTACTAATCCAATCATTATATTTTTCAATTAATTCCTTGTCTCCACTATTCAAAATCCTCTCCCGTACTTTCTTTGTGGCATTTAGTAAAAGTGCTTTTGTGAAAAGACAGTTGTCATAAGCTTGGCAGCTAATCTCAGGCTTTGTTTTGTAATACTTTGTTACAAAAGAATTGAAGAAAGTAAAATTATAATTCACAGTAATCCAAAATTGTTCTATTTCTTTTTCTGACAAAAAAGAAACATTATTCAGAAAATATTTTTTATAATCATTTAAAGCTTCAATAAAGAATGGCTCTGCATCAGAGTAATTGTTTCGTTCATAATAAAAATACGCAATGTTGTATATGCTTAATGCTAAATTAGGATGGTCACCATTGAATAGTCTTCTAGACATTTCAAGTGCTATCTTTAAAAGAATCTCAGCATCAGTGTAATTACCCCGGTTTTTGTAAAAACCTGCCAAGTTATTTATGCTTATAGCTAAATCGGGATGGTCTCCTTTAAATAGTCGCATTCTCATCTCAAGTGCCTCCTTTAAAAGAGGCTCAGCATCCTTGTAATTGCCTCTTTCATTGTCAAACACTGCCATACTGTTTATGCTTTTAGCTAAATCAGGATGGTCGCTTTTGAATAATCTTCTATACATCTCAAGAGCTTCTTTAAAAAGATACTCAGCTTCATTATAAATTCCATGATTAAAGTAAAATCTAGCCATGTTGTTTATACTCAATGCTAAATCAGGATGGTCGCCTCTGTATAGTTTTCTATATATACTAAGAGCTTTCTTATAAAGGGGCCCTGCTTCCTTGTAATTGCCTATTTCATTGTAAAAATAAGCCATATTGTTAAGGCTGTTAGCTAAATCAGGATGGTCTCCTTTAAATAGTCGCATTCTCATCTCAAGTGCCTCCTTTAAAAGAGGCTCAGCTTCCTTGTAATTGCCTACTTCATAGTAAAATATTCCCATATTGTTTATACTCACAGCTAAAACGGGATGGTCGTCTTTAAATAGTCTTCTACTCATCTCAAGAGCTTCCTTATATAGAGGTTCAACTTCTTTATAATTACCCTGTTTATTGTAATATTCAGCCAAATTGTTAATGGTTGTAACTATAGTAGGATGGTCTCCTTTAAATAGTCTTCTAAACATCTCTAGAGTTTCATTTAATAGAGGCTCTGCTTCCTTGTAATTACCTCTTTCGTAGTAAAAATTTGCCATATTGTTTATGCTACGAGCTAAATCGGGATGGTCACCTTTGTAAATAGAACGACAGAGATTTAATGATAAATTCGCAAAAAAAATTGCTGAATCTAATTTTCCAGAATTGTAAAACTGAATTGCTTTTTTATTTAATACTTGAACACTATCTTCTTTTGATATAACTTTTTGTTTGGATTTAAATATACCTCTTGCTTTTCCTGTATTTTTTACTTGACAAAGGATTACTTTAGGTTGGTAAATATTTACTAATAACAAAAAAGCTACCAACAATATATACGGAGTTTTCATAGCTTGCCTGAGAATATGATTTTGATTAAATTCAGTGAGTTCATTTACAGCCTAACAACCAATTTTTCCAATTTATAAAATATAACGACAAATTCAAACTGTTTAGCAAATAATTATTCCTATTATTAATATTTGAACAAAAGATAACTCCTTTTCTCATTCACCTTAATCACTCCGATACCTTCACTCATTTACGCACCTTTGTAACAGTTTCTTTAATATATCTGTTTATAAGTCTGTTGATATTATATTTTGTACTACTGACAAATCCATCTTTACCAGTTTGTGTATTAAGTAAACCCACTACAATATCACCTATCGGAACATAAACAGTTTTTTCAGGAAATATTTGAATTTCAACACTTGCTACTATAACAACTATATTCTTATTATTGCTATCTTTAACCATAAATCTATCAATATTAAATGTAAGTAAAACAGATATTACGCTGTCTCCATATGTCATTGCAGAATAAACAGTAGTATCAAGGTCCAGTTTAGCCACCGTATATTTGGCTAATTCCATGGATGCACTATCAGGTGCTATGATAGTATAATACTCTTTACGTTCTTTTGCTGTAACTTCCGTTACTGTAAATAGCATTACTGCTAATGAGATAATACTAAATAACTTTTTCATAACATCACCCATCTTTTGAATTAGAAAAATTCCAATTATCAATTCTTACCTTATTTACGTTTCCAATTCAATTTTTTTCATATTCTTAAGGAAATATTTTTTAAATTACTTTTTATACAATGTGTTGTGGTTCGATGTAAGCATCTGTATTCGGTAATTAATTTTACAAAGCCCGATGGTTTCTATATTCGGATTGTTCAGGAACAGCAGTAATCATACCCGTGATTTAGCGGGTAATGAAGAGCTTGTGTCATTGATGAATGAAATAAAATGCACCGAAACAATCCCTGGAGCAGCAGATAGCTTTAACCGGCTTTATGATGCAACACTCAAACCTTTGCTCTCACGGCTCAGGAAGGATTTCCCCGGTATTGACAAAGATTCGCTTAAAGATATTTTTCAGGATGGCTGGGAAAAAGTGATTAGGTTCCGGCGTTCATACCGGGATGGACAAAATGTTTTCAACTGGATTTATACTATAATTAAAAACACTGCAATAGACCATATCAGAAAAAAATCCACTTATAAAAATAAATTTGAAAATTTTTCCACTCAAAACGTATATTCAGATGATGAAAGGGCAAAAACCGGGAATAATTTGCTTGAAGCAATTGCTTCGGATGACAGGTCAATTATTGATAAATTGGATTTGCAGACCGTTTCAGATGCAATACTTAAGGCAATAGAAGAAATTGAAAATGATTCTGAAAGGAAAATAATAAAATTGCGTATTATCGAAGAGATGAAGTATGAAGATATATCAAAGGAATTAAATCTTCCGCTCTCGACTATTAATTATAAATTAAATAATGCACTCGGAGAAATTAGAAAGAAACTTGGCAAAATGAAATTGTAAATGTTGATTATGGATGAGAATAATAACATAAATCCTGAAAATGAAAAGCTCGCTGAACAGCTTTCTGACATTTTAAGAAATCAGAAAGAGCAGGAACAAATTAGCAAGATTGTTGCAAGTAAGGTAGAATCTACATCTTTCACTGATGAGGTATCAGAATCAACCAAACAATTCTTCATTAAACCTGCTTTCAGGTATTCGATAGCCGCAGTGCTTGTGTTGTTTGCTGTTACTGTTTTATTCTTTTATATCATGCCAAATCAAAAGCAAAGAACAATCGCAAAAAAACAGGATTCAACTTTAATTAAAAAGAGTATAGATAAATATCAACCGGATTCTGTGTCTTTAACAAAAAAAAGGGATTCAGTAATTGAACCCAAAGTGAAAAATCTTCAAGTTCCCAATGAATATGCAAATGAAAATAAATACAAAATATGGGAAAAAACTGACAGCCAAACACGTGCATTCGGGAAATTTAAAATAGATACCGCAAAAGATTATAATCTGCTCGATTCCTATTCAATCCCTATGGGCAGGTATGGAAGCGGTTTCCACGATTCATTGAAAAATATTCTTAAATCCCTTGGATATGAGGTAACCGAAACAAAGAACGGCGAAGGCAGAACAGCACTCGAAACCGAGCCGCAGTCGGCATATTTCAGTAAATTCAAAAATGATATACCTTACAAAATCAGGATTGAAAACGGCAAAGAAAAATCAATAAAAGTAAAACTATTTGAACAGCAAAAGAATAAAAATATTAAAATCCCAAAATCAAAATCCTCAGTGGATGAGTTGTATTATAAGGAATTGAGGGACAGACTTGAAAAGAGTTTTAAGAATAAATAAATAACTTTGAAGGTATAAAAAGTAGGTTGATATAATGAAATTAGTAATATCTTTTTTTATATTTAATCTGTGTATGCTTTTTACACTTACTGCACAGAATCATATTATACTCAAGTCCCCGAACAAAATCAGAGATAATGGAAAGAAAGAAGGAAAATGGACAATCCTCTTTGATAAAGATTGGAAATCAATAGCTGATTCAACACAAGCAGAATTTTATAGAATTATTAATTATAAAGATGGGAAGCCAGAAGGTATCGTTACTGATTATTATATAACTGGTGAAATGCAAGGAGAATGTAAATTGTTCTCTGATGATCCTGATGTAATAGATGATAAATATAGTGTTTATTTCAAGAATGGTAAAAAAGATGTAGAGGGTAACTTCATAAAGGGAATAAAGGATGGGGTATTTACATGGTGGAATGAGAATGGTGAATTTATTAATGGATGTATATACATCAGAGATAGTTCCTACACCTTTGATAAATTAGTAGATTCAATAGGATTTTATGGATACTTATCACAATATAAAAAACAACTTTTTTATTTGAGATATTTATATAATGGTTCTAAATATCTTTATGATAACAAAATAAATGATTCTTTATTTATAGTTACTTTGTTGTATTATTCTGGGATTTTATCGAATTATGGAAATATTGATGGGGCATTAAGTATTTACGATTCATTACAATATTTAATTAAAATCAGGAATAATAATATAAATAATTATGTGATTCAATCCTCTATTAATTTAGGACAAGCATGGTGTTATTTTCTAACTGGGGACTTTAAAAAATCAGAAGAAATATTAAATGAAACTGTAGAATTATTGAAAAAAAACAAAATTCATGAAAATTTATCTATGTGTTATGAAAATTTATCTCAGATATATTTCAATTTAGGTAATTACAGAAATTCTTACAATTATCAATTGCTCTCATATAAAAATGACGAAAAATTATACTTTAATGATTCATTGAAACTAACTAAACTTTATACAATAATTGCAAAATTCCTATATTATGTTGGTGATAATGAGCTAGCTAATAATTATTTAGGTAAAGCGTTTGATTTTTATAAATTAATAAATACAGATATTAAGAACAAAGTTGAACTTACTAATATGATTGCTTCATGTTTAATTGAAAGAAAATCTTATGATGAAACTGAAAAATTTTTAGATGAAGCATATTTTAAATATTATTTTTATTACAAAGAGGATTTAAAATCAAGAATAAATTTAATAGAAATATTATCATTCCTAAATTTAAAAAAAGGTAGAACAATATTAGCAGATTCTCTTTATCATGAATTATATAAAATCAGTAAAATTTTTTATGAACAAGATCCATCTGCGTTAATAAATAAAATATATAGTATTGCAAATTTTTATTCTTCCATCGAAGATTATAAAAATGCAGAAAAATATATGGCTGAAATAATTGAAATTTATAATAATAATTTTTTAGGAACCAGATTTATAAGTTTTGGATTAGAATATTATGCCCTCATTAATATCAAATTAGAACAATATAAAAAAGCAGAAAATTATTTAAAAAATGCACTTGAAAATTTTAAAAAAAATTATTTAACAAATTCATCAATTATGTCTGAAAGTGAAATGAAACAGTACAAAAATACTTCTTTCATTCATTTCGAAATATATTATTCATTAATTGTTAGAGATAAATTAAATAATATATTAATCCTTACCGATATGTTTAACAATATTCTCTTTACAAAAGCTCTAGTTCTTAATTCGACAAAGAAAGTAAAGGAGCGGATTTTGAATAGCGGCGATTCGACTTTATCAAACAAATTTAAAGAATGGTTAGAAACAAAAGAATACATAGCCCGGCTCTACTCAAAAACTAAACAGGAACTTGAACAAATTGGTGTAAACCTCGATTCACTTGAGCAGTCAGCTAATGACCTTGAGAAAGAGCTATCACGCAAATCAGAAGCATTTGCGAAGGAATTTGATAAAAAACAGTTCACGTGGCAGGATGTGCAGTCAAAACTCAATGACGGAGAGGCGGCTATTGAATTAGTAAGATTCAATTACTTCGACAAAAGCTGGACAGATACAGTTTACTATGCCGCACTTATTATAACCAAAGATACAAAGGAACACCCTGAGCTTGTATTACTCGAAAACGGAAAAGATCTCGAAGAAAAATATTACAATGATTATCAGGAAATAATGCAACCTGATAAATTAGATGACGGTGAGTTATACACACAATACTGGCAGTCTATCAAAAAAAAACTGAATGGAATAAAAAAAGTATATCTCTCTTTAGATGGAGTGTATAATAAAATAAATCTTGAAACACTTCTTAATCTTGAGACAAAAGAATATCTTGCTGATGAGATTGAACTGCACATAGTAACAAGCACAAGAGACCTTGTTACAGCAAAGCCTGCGAAACCAACTAAAGCAAAGATTGCTTATCTCTTTGGAAATCCCAACTTCAAACTTGGAGAAGAACAGCAAATGCAATTAGCAAGTGCTTTAAGGACAGGTGAAAGACAGCTTTTTTCAGATAAACTGAGAGCTGACCTTGAAAGAACAACCGCAACTGATTTACCCGGCACCGAGACAGAAGTATTAAACATAAAAAAAATAATGAATGAGAAAGACTGGCAGGCAAAGGTTTTCACAGGTGATTCGGCACTTGAGGAGGAAGTGAAATCGGTGGATAATCCGACAATACTTCACATTGCAACACATGGATTCTTTTTTTCAGTTGTTGAAATAGTTGAAAGAAATATAAATAGCGAAGGTTTCATAAAACCAAAAGTATTCGGAATGGAAACATTCAAGGCTTATGAAAATCCACTATTGAGGTCAGGATTATTGTTTGCAGGTTCCCAGAGAACGCTGGATGGAAAGGAAGATGCAAAATCAAATATGGACAATGGAATTTTGACTGCTTACGAAGCAATGAACCTCAAATTAGACAACACGGAACTTGTAGTGTTGAGTGCCTGTGAGACAGGGCGTGGAGAAATAAGGAATGGGGAAGGTGTTTATGGTTTGCAAAGGGCATTTATACAAGCAGGAGCAAAAACATTGATTATGTCATTATGGAAAGTCAGCGATGAAGCTACACAGGAACTAATGACTTCTTTTTATACAAAATGGCTCTCAGGCAAGACAAAGCGAGAAGCTTTCAAGGAAGCACAAAATGAAATAAGAGCAAAATACAAATACCCGTATTATTGGGGTGCATTTGTGATGGTGGGAGAGTGAAAATCAATTACGAATTACGAATTACTAATTACTAATGAAAAAAAATAATAAAAATAAGCAGGAATAAATATGAAAAGAAAATTTTTTATAGCTCTGTTTTTAATGCTTTGTATCTTTGCTATAAATACAAAAGCAGAAAATGATACACTGATGGCAAAGGCTGTGTTTAAGCAGGTGTATTCTATAATGCCACTTGATTATAAAATTAACTTGCCAACAAAATTAGAGATTATTGAAACAGATGAAATAAATGCTTATGCTTCTTCTAAAACAGAAAAAAAAGGTCTTTTTAAAGTAGTCATAACAACAGCAATGCTGAAGGACGTGATTCAATCGGTTCCGGATAGACTTGCATTTATTATTGGGCATGAATTAGCTCATATTTCTCTTGGCCATCTGAATAACTATAACCCTAAAAATACCGATTTCCTACAAATCCAGTACACAAGGCAACAAGAAATTGATGCAGATACAACAGGCTTACAATATACACTCGCTGCCGGATATTCTTATGATAAGGCAATTGGTGCTATAAAGCATTTCCTGGATAAGGGATTGGATTATTCATCATTTGAAGGTTTAGGAATTGACCATCCTTCATGGAAAGAGCGGCTTATTTATATAGATAAATTCCAATCGAGTTTATGGAAATCAATGTGTGCTTTCGATAACGGTGTTTTCTTTTTACAAGCGGAACAATTAACTCCGGCTGTATATTGCTTCCGTTCTATTACGAAGGAATTTCCTAATTGCTATGAAGCATGGGCTAATCTTGGGTACGCATATTTAATGCAATATTGTGAAGCATTCGAGCCGGAAGATTTGAGGAAATATGATATTGGACAAATTGCAACAATGGGTGGATTTTTTTTAAGAGCCGAATCACTTGAAAGTGCAGTGAGAGGGATAAATGAAGATTTGTGGTGGGATGCTGTCGGTGCATTCAAGGAAGCTCTGAGATTAAAGTCAAACCTTGCTTTGGTTAAAGTGAACCTGGGAATTGCATATTTACTGGGTCCTAACGGTAAAGATGTGGGCAAAGCTGAAAAATATTTTTCGGGAGCAATAGAAATTGCCGATAAAGATACTACGATTGATGACTTGCAAAAAGCATATATTTATTATAATTCAGGTTTATCTTATCTTGCTAATAATGACACCATTATCTGCAATGAAAAATTTACACATGCAGTAGAACTCGAAAAAAGATTTTTTGCAACTGCTAATTCCGGCTCCAAATCTTCTGAAATTGACTCTTATATTTTATATAACCGAGCAATTTCCCTTATGAAAGAAAAGAGTATAATCAAAAATATTAAAAGTAGGGATAATTTTGAAAAATATCTTAAATCAACGCCTCCCGGCACAATTTGGTGGAAGTTAGCGTATAAATATTATTCTGATTTATCTGAAAATTTATCCCTGAGCAAATTCACAGAATCAGACTTTAAATCAACAATAAAAATCAAATTGAAACCGATAATATCATATAATTTAAATTCCGAAAAAATAATAACACTTGCAGACCCTATTGATGACGTTCTGTCAGGATTGAAAGAATATGATTACACAATGATACCTGTTGCGGCAAGAACTAATCTAAAAAAAATTGTTTTATCTGACCTTCATTTTGATATTCTGGCAAGCGATAAGGTCATTGCTATATTTGTGAAAGAAGGCAACCCGAATCAATTAATTCTGCAAAGTGTTGGATTGACTTCCGAAATAAGTAAAATAAATACAGGTATGACTTTATCTGAATTTGAATCATTAATAGGTGAAGAAAAAGACAATTATATATTTAAACAGTTATTCAATTCAGCAATCAATTACAGGTTTTATTATAATCTTGGATTGTGTCTGCGAATTAATAAAGAAACGAAAACAATTAAAGAATTTGTTATAACAAAAATGTATAAATTTTAATTTAGGAGGATTTATGAAAATTACGTACAGAAAAATAACGATTTTACTCATTCTCATTTTTATCACTACCCTATTCATGTTTGATAATGTCCAGGCAATAGGTAAGAGAAAACTTAGTTTAGAAAATTTATTGAAAAAAGGTAAGATTGAATATATTAAAACAGATGAGGGCTGGTTTAAAATCCCGATTACAGTTGGCGATGAAACAAGCATTATTTTTATGTATGAAGACAATATAATCAAAAAGGACCCATCAACAGCTTATATTAATATTTTGACTTTAATTTCAATATTACCGAAGGATTTTACTACCCCTTTTGCAATGATGAAAGAGGTTAATATGCTAAATAATAATCTGGATTTTGGGAAAGTAATAATTCTCAATGATAATAGTGCTTTATATTATGTATCGGGTATTTGGTCAAATCCCAAAACAACTGATAATCTGATGTTTGAACTTTATCATGCACATTATAAAAGGTTGGAGTTCAGAAAAACACTTTTACCATATATCAGCGAATAATTTTAACATGGGAGATTTACAATGAAAACAATAATAATTTATTTGACACAAATATGCTTTTTGCTCGTAATCAGCTATGGTTCATATTCCCAGGGAAATGAAAAGATGAAATTTCCTGATGCTTCTCAATTCAAAATTGATAAAAATTCAAAGACAAATAATCTTCCTGCAAAAAATTGGATAAATTACAGTAAATCAGAAAAAAAGAATTTTGCTCCAATAATAAAATATAAAAATATTGAACAGGTTAGAAAGTTCTCTGAAACATCAACAAAACCTAATTACAATTTTAATTTTGAAAAAGTAAAAGGAATAAAAAATGTTTTACCACCACTGCCGGAAGATAAAAGATTTACAGGTAAAAAGAATTTGATATTGCCCGGAAATAATACTAAATTTAAGTGAAAATTGGAAATAATTTATTTCAATTGGACATATATAATATTATGACATAATTAAGTGAAGAACTACCTCTTCAATCCCTTCACAAAATCATAATATTCACCTAAATCCACTGACTCCCATATTGCATCTCTATGCTTGTATAGAAAAGATTTCTTATGGAGAGCGATAAAAGTAAGCTCGTTGTTATTCATCTGTGCATGTTTGTAACACTTTTCTATATTCTCACCTGATAGGTTTAGTAACTTATCTACTTCGTGGTCATAAAAAAAGTAAACACAAGGAACTCCCTCTTCATCAATTGAATCGGCCACAAATTCTCGCAGTTTTTCAATGCTATCGAACTTGTAATCTACTGGGAGAAGCCAACCACCAGTAGTTTCTCCGCTTGCATTAGCCAAATTTATTCCGGGGAAAAACAAGGAAGAGTTACCCAAAGACAAATCTTTTAGCTTTTCCTCACCAACATATTTTTTATGATAAAGAATATAAACGTGGCTTTCGTGAATTGGGGGATAATCTACATCTTCTCTTAATTTTATTTCCATATCGTCTCCTTAAATAGATTAAAATATTATTAATCCAAACATAAGGGGAATGATGACATAATGTGGCGTTGTGGAATATAATTTTGAATTGTCTTAATTTACATTATATTTGTTTTGATTTATGGAAGACGAACCGTTAAATATCGAAAGACTTTTGTATCCTTCGACTGAAAAGGATGCAAAGCTTAAAGTTAAAATTTATTGTCCCTTTACCGGCAAAGAAATTACCGGTTTCAAATCTAAAATCGAAATTACTCTTACATTTAATGGGTATCTGATTCTTGATTACGAAGGTATTGAACATTCAATTGATATTACTCAATCTATGATAAATGAAAGTTCATTGCCGGTTCCTGATTACTATTCTTCAAAAATAATTCCACTCGTAAATATTATTATTACCCGCATAACAATAAAATCCCCATATATTGACAAATCATTTTCAATTGAACTGAAACCTGACAAGGGATGGAAATATAAAGATTTGAAATTTCTGAACATTGCTGAATTATATCCGGGTAAATATAAACTCGATGGTTATTATTCATTAAAATTTAAAGAATATCACGGAGATTTGAAAATAAAATTAACAAAAATCCGAACTCTTAAGAAATTGCTCAAGAAAGTTCAATACCTGGCGTATTTACATTATGATATTGATGAAAATGAATTACAATATAAGAATGAATTCTATGGAACAGCTACCCTTGAATAGAAAAAATACGTATGCTAAAATTAATCAAATTATGTGAGTATTTATGACAGAACTGGATAAAATTGCTACTGCACTGACAAAAGACGATTATAATAGATTCCTCATTCTATCAAGAAAAATTGGTTCTGGTAGTATTAGTCGTGGATTTGGCAGATTATTATTATACTTAAGATTTAATAAAAGAGTGCCGATTGTAGAAAAAATCATAAGGAAGGAGTTGGTCATCTCAAAAAAGGAATTTAAAGTTACAATAGATAGAATCAAAGAAAAATTAGATTATAATAATAATGATAAAATTGATGAGTTAAAAAGACTATTATCATTGGAGAGGAAGGAAAATAAAGAATATGAATTTGCCCCTTATCTTTGGTCAATTCATGAAAGAAGCATTCCTTCTTCAATTACAATGGCAGGTCTTACCGGAGCTATTTTTAAGCGTAGAATAAATCTTGGCAATGATTTTAATTTAAAAAGTCTGAAGGATGAAATTAGATTAGTGAAGCAGAATATTGAAATTAATAAAGATGAAAAGACGGCAGTTCATTATTGGGGTAGGGTTATTGAATATTTGTACAAACCATACCCCAATATCAATGTTTTTTTTGACCCAGAAGGAAATCTTTTGAGGTATGAGAAAGAGAAATATATTTTACCAATGTGCTATGTGTCTCTAAAATAATTTTCTTGTAAAATATTTAGTCTTAAATGTTAATAATATTCAGCTATTGGAATTGACATTGTTTCGGTATAAATTATATAAACGTATCTTTCGTGAATCGGAGGATAATCAACATCTTCTCTTAATTTAATTTCCATATCGTCTCCTTAAATAGACTAAAATATTATTAATTCAAACATAAGGAGTATGATGACATAATGTGGCGGGAAGTAATATCATTGTCAACTTAATTACTTTTTCAGCTTGTTCTAATTATAGATTGACAGGAGTAGGTAATTAAATACTTTTCTCATGATTTGAGGATAATCGGATAATAAATTAGAATTGAATTGTATCAATTTTTATATAACTATATTTTAGAAATCGCATTTAATATTTTAGTTCTATTACTGATAATAAGTTTTATATTAGTCAATGTATTTTCGATTAATTGTTTTACTTTCACACCTGTTCCCAATTTAACAGCTCTATACAAAAACATATATTCATTATTCCTATGATAATGTCTAAAAATTAAATTATCCCTTATTGGATATTCCGTAGTATCTTTAGTAATTTTCGTAATACCTGAGAAATCAAAAAATAGTTTCTTATCATAAAGACATTCAGCGACTTTTATTGCATAATCATCGGATTCACTGAGTACAAACGCAGTGTAATATTCACCTTGTACTTGTATACCCATTGCCAAATTTCTTTTTTTCCCATTACTTTTAATAATATATCCAATTTCAAATAATGGACTTTGATGAAAAAATCCTGAATTAACCCAAACAGAATTTTCTATATAATCTTTCCAATCTGAACTATTTGAGGAATGGTAAATTTTGAAATCCTTTAAAAATTTGTCTTTGGTAACTTTTTCACAAAGATTGAATGCTAAAATCGAATATTTTTTCTTCAAATATAAATCATGAATTCTCAAATCTTTAAGCGTCTTTAAAGGTTCATTATTGTAAATATGAAAGTTATAAAATTCATGTTTGAAATCTATTTTAATAAGATTATCAATTTCTTCAAGGTCTGAAACAAAATTACAATAATCATCAAGTATTCTATTATGATATTTATCTTTTACAGTTTCTCTTTTTAATTTAAGATATTTATTAAATTCTTTATAACTTATAAATTGCCAACCAATTTCCTCAATGTTGAATAACGGCTCAGAAAGACTAAGGAGTAAATAGAATTTTTTCTTATTTTTAAAATTTTTTTCCTTAGTGTTATCGAATTCCTGCTTAGTTATATTTAATTGTTCTTTATTAGGCAAGCTTTTTATTTTATTTTCAATTATCAACAAATATGAATTATCAAATTCAATCATTAAATCAATATGATTCTTTTCTCTGAGAATCTTTAGAGTTTTAGCCCTATACCCCCCAATGTACTTTCTGAAAATCCTAATTATTTCATCTTGATAATTTCTAGATAACCAATATATAAAATCACTATGAAATAGTTCTTTGCTACCTAATGAGAAATTGAATAGCGGTGAAGTAGTTAAATTATTTGAAATAGTTAATATTGATTTTGTCGGTTTCATTTGATTCTCCAAATTTATAATAATTATTTTTTCCTTTACACCTTCACCATACTCTCAGCCAGAGCCTAAGCCCTGATTTATATATAATAAATTTATTTCTGTAGTATTTTGACATCCTAATATATTCATTTATTTAATATAATCCAATATTCCAAAATATTTCTCTTTTTTGATGAAACCATCTGTGCGTACCCATTCTTCAACAGCATATTTCCTGAAGTATCTGAGCATTGTTGCTTTATTCATACTCGGATGTTTCAGAAGATACTTTGCCATTTTCAAGAGTAGTTCCTTGTTTCTTATCAATATGTCCTCTGCTGTTTGCCTGCCTTCTTCTATAAGTTCATAAGCTTCGTTATCGTACTTTTCTTTGTAGCGGAAGAAACTGTTTGTGCTAGGCGAAGGATATTGTATAGCAATAGGAATACTACCCATACCATCTTCTTTAATAGCCTCGATAGCCATTGATGTTGTTTTTAAAATATCGCCGGAACTGCCCATGCTTATATTATCCTCTCCGAAAACGATTTTTTCTGCAAGTATTCCGCCAAGACCTATGGCTATTCTTGCTTTCAATAGTTTTTTTGTCATCATATCTGTCGGTGTATCATCCTGGATTGACCCGGCATAATTTGATACAGAGGAATAACATGATATTTTAACAGGCAAAATTCTTGTTGTTAACGCAGCTACAATTGCATGTCCGCACTCATGAATAGCAACTGATGCCTGTTTATCATCTTTTTTTATTTTTCTGTGTGGCTCTATTTTCAAATCAGCAGGATATTTTTTCTCAAAAGCCGGAACAGCATTGCCGTTATAGAATCGGATAAGATGCTCGCTGTTTTCAAATAACCATTCCAGCTTGCTGATTTCGGCTTCCTGAACTAAAATATCATTAATGATTTTACCTATCGTTGATTCAATCAGCCGGTCCAATGTTGTAAGAACTGGTCTTGCTCCCTGAGTCGGATATACCCCCTCTTTGTAAATAATATTATGAAGCGAAGAATCATATTGTATGTCAAGACCAAACATATTTTGAACTTTATGCTTGAATTGATTCAGATTCAGTTCTATCAGTTTGCGGTAAGCATCAGAGCTGAATGCAGGGTAAATAATATGGTTATTACCGAGCCTTGATATTTGTTCATTTCTGAAACGTTTTTGCAGTGCCATTTTAATATCATTGATATTGATTTTCAACGTTTGATTGTAAAACCAGTCAGCATCATTATCGGGATTCATATCGGAACTGAAACGATACACTTCATCAAGGTTGCCGACATTAAATATTAGAAACTTGCTTAAGTCATATTCTTTGGGTTTATTTCCAATTCTTATTATAGTGTCAATATATTCAATTAACTCATTTGGCTGTTTGCTCATAATGAATTGTTCATATTCAGTTACATCATCAAACCCTGCATTATCGAGCTTATAAATGTCATCGTAATAATTTCTTGGAAATAAATAAACATCACCAATTTCTTCTTTAACACGATTTCTATAATTGTAAAAATCATAACTCATACCAAGAATTAAGGAATTTTTGTCAACTAAGTTAATAAATGATTCTTTATTCTTAACAATCATTCCGTTCTCAGCTTCTATGTTTCTTCTTATACATTCTTTAAGAATTTTTTTTAAATCCTGAAGTCTGTATATACATCTTGGTTTATCAAAAACAGTAAATTTCCCTTTATCCAGAATTTCCCATATTATCCTTGAATTTGAGCGGTTCTTTTCATTTTTTCCTTCATTTATTGTTCTGCAGAGCTGAAACTCATCAAAACATATAATACCTGAATTTCCTAATAAGTGGTCGAATTCATCTGTTAGAATTCCTTTAATATTTCCTGATTCTGCATAATAACCCATGTCAAGGTTGATATAAAAATCATCCAAATCCAATAGCTCGACAACTCTTTTAATGAGTGAGGTTTTGCCAATACCTGTCATACCCCAAAGATTAATTATGAGAGGCTTCAGTTGGTATTCACTAAAAAGATACCAGGATTCGAACAAGTAAATCAGTTCATCAATTACTTTGTCAATACCGACAAATTCCTGCTTCAGAAGTTGCTGAACCTCCTGAAGTTTTTTTTTCCTATTGATTATCTCATTTTGTTTTTCAATTGATAATTTCATAATTCACCATTAGATTTACTTTAATACATATTATTATTTGTACGAAACTAAATTTTATAGCGTCATATTGTGGCACAAGAAATGAGATAATAATAATATAATTAATTAAATTAGGTATTGACTTACTTACTTATTTTCTCTATCCTTTTGGAATACTGTATAATATTAAATCCCAGTTATTAGGGTTACTTTGTAGGTCCTAATGAATATAATTATTTTATTCAGATGTCAATATTATTTTATGCGTTTAGTCCTTCCTTTTTAAATTCTATGTCATATTTATTTTTAAGGAATTCCGTCATTTTCATTTTTCTTGTGTTTATGAAATCAATTGGTTTTTCCCAAATTTCATTTAAAAAATCAATTTGCCCATTTTTGTCGGTTGGAAATAGAAAATCGTATTCTGATATGTATTTACTGCCGATAATTCTATCACCCTTTTTATTTACTGCTTTGTCTGTAAAGAATTCTTTTGGATGTATATTCGTTTTATACCCATTGATTTCACCTTTTGTTGGTTGCATATTCCAAATGATATTAACAGCTTTATCATATTCAGGTGTTTTGCCAACAAGTTTATTTGGGAATATATGGTCTATTTCAGGATTGAAACGACCTTGCATATCCGGTTCGAATTGATACATTCTTTCAGGAGTTAAGATTTTAAGTGTAAACCAAACATAACCCACAAAAGATTGTTCATGGATTTCAATATTTCTTAGTTTCCTTTCGGAAATGTAGCTTTCTATCTCCTGCAACGGGAAATCAAATAAACCAGATGAACTTGATGATTTTTCCTTAATGATGCGAGTAAAATTGTCTGCATAACTTTGTAAACTCCAGTCATTAATTTGAGATTTTATAAAGTATTGATTTATTTTTTTTAGGTTATCTCCTGATAGGTTTTTAAATCCAAATCCTTTATTATATATTTCATAGAAATAAACCATTATGGGAAGTAAAGCTAAATTTCTCGGCACAATGGAAGAATTATTTATTTTGAATTGTCCAAATATATAATCAGAGAAAAATGATAACAAAGGTTTTTCTAATTTATCCCAAGCAGTTTTAAATTCTTGTATTTCTGTACTTTTCACTTTTTTAGGGTCTATCCGAACTCCTTGCTTAACTATCAAATTTAAAAGTTGTAGTATATTGTACGCATTGAATAAATACCCTTTGCCTGTTGAATTATAAATATTCTTTGAACAACTTTGAAGGTTTTCTTCAAATTCGTAGTATTCATTTTTGATTTTTGAAGATATATCCTTTACGGAAATTCCTAAACATGACATAACTCTTTCCTTTAAATTAATTAATTATTATATTTTCTCTTATATAATACAACCTTGTTTTTGATTCGAATTTAATTTATATTGCGTCATAAAGTGGCATAATTAATAGGAGAATAAAAAATTATGGCTTATACAGAAGAAAATAAGTCAGAGCAGGCAAGAAGAGTTTTGTTTATTTATAGTCTTTTTTTGCGAAACATCAAGCTAACAATAAATGAAGTGCTGGATGAAATTAACAAAGAGTTTGGTGATGTCTCAAAACGCAGTGTACAGCGTGATTTGCAGGTATTGAAAGATTCCGATTACATTCAATCCGAAAACAAAGGCAGGAACAGTTTCTGGCGACTAAACAGAGGCAAGAAAATAACTCTTCCCACACAAATCAAAACCAGCGAACTGCTCTCATTCTATATTCTCAAAGCTTACCTCAAAACATTCAAAGGTACAGCCATTGAGGAAGACATCAACAACCTTACAAAAAAATTGGAAACACTTGCACCCGGTGATGCAATATTGGAAGAAACAATTTACTGGGACCAGAATCCCGGATATTATAATTACAGAGATAAGAACCAATTGATTAGCAAACTACTTCATTTTATTCACGAAAAAACCTGGGTAAAGATGGAATATGAAAAGATGTGGGAAGAAGGGACTGTAAGAAGTTATGATATTTTACCTGAATCACTCTTTACTTATGGAGGGACAATCTACCTAATAGGGTATTTGCCAAAACATAAAGCATTCCTGAACTTTGCAGTACAAAACATCATCAACCTTGAAGAATCAAGCTATCAATCAAGGAAATATCCTGAGTTTGATTATGAGAAGTTCCGCAATGCGAGGTTCGCTGTAATGGATGGTGAATTATCAGACGTGGTTCTCAAGATAAAAAAAGATTTTGTAATATACTTTGAAAACCGTACATGGCACCCATCACAGAAAGCAACTACCGACAAGTCAGGAAATATGATTTTACGTCTTAAAGTACCGATACAACCTGATTTCATTTCATGGATTCTTCGCTGGACAGAAGCTATAACAGTAATATCACCCGAATCACTGAAACAGAGATTGAAGAAGATATATGAGGAAGCGATTAAGTGGTATTAATTGCAATTGGTGCCATCAAACGTTCAATATCCACTAGAATAAGTGATTCAAGCAGATTTTGCATAGAGATTTAGAAGTTGAAAATATGTTAATTAATTTTCTTTGACTGTAGATTTCAATTGATTTTCCAAAAATATTAATTTGGCAAGAGATGACGGGTTTTAAAATTACTGTTAAGTGTTACTTTTGGTATAAAGAACAATAACATTAAACTTAATTGATAAATCATGTTAAGGGTTATTTGGTCTTAACAATTTAAATATTTTATCAATGAGTTTTTCTTTTCTATTTTCAATAAAACTTTCAAAATTATCAAAGCCTAAATTTATATCAGTAGGAATTAACGATGACTCTAAAAACTCCTTATTTTGTTCATTTCCCCAATCAATGAAGTCATCATTACTTTTAACAATATTTACTGATGGATTGAGAAGATGTAAATTAATTATTGAATTTTTATGTAATTCATAATACTTAATTTGAGAGTCATTTAATTTGAACTTTTTGTATTCATCTTCATTAAATTTACTATCAGGGAAAATATGGTCTTGGTGACATTCATCCCAATACTTATTTTGAGTTATTAAAAGCAGAATCAAATGCGAATATTTTGAACCGAATGATTCTCTATTAATCCATTTTTCCACATCATCTTTTTCAATGATTTTACCAAGATTAATATCTTTAAAAGATTTGTTATTAATAATGGCTTCTCTTACACAATACTTCGGACAAAAATAATAAAAAATCAGGCAGCAATAGTCCCGTAATTTCTAAATTCTCTGAAAACTGAATGGAATTTTATCAAACTCAGGTCAAATCCTAACTTTGAAAAAATGTTTTCCAT
>Ga0208373_1002460_pt1 | contig 20457 bp, 13 predicted proteins | sample RifOxyC2_FD_184036 | JGI IMG/M metagenome (GOLD analysis project Ga0208373, IMG submission 184036) | Soil microbial communities from Rifle, Colorado - Rifle Oxygen_injection C2 (SPAdes) | ecosystem: Environmental > Terrestrial > Deep subsurface > Rock core/Sediment | place: Rifle, Colorado... | reverse complement strand
GAGCTCGGAGACAGGTGCTGCATGGCTGTCGTCAGCTCGTGTCGTGAGATGTTGGGTTAAGTCCCGCAACGAGCGCAACCCTTGTCTTTAATTGCCATCATTAAGTTGGGCACTTTAGAGAGACTGCCGGTGTTAAACCGGAGGAAGGTGGGGATGACGTCAAGTCCTCATGGCCTTTATGCCCAGGGCTACACACGTGCTACAATGGGTGGTACAAAGAGCAGCAAACTCGCGAGAGTAAGCGAATCTCAAAAAGCCATCCTCAGTTCGGATTGAAGTCTGCAACTCGACTTCATGAAGTTGGAATCGCTAGTAATCGCGGATCAGCATGCCGCGGTGAATACGTTCCCGGGCCTTGTACACACCGCCCGTCACACCCGGAAAATTGATTGCACCAGAAGTCGTTGAGCTAACCGCTATTTATAGTGGAGGCAGGCGCCTACGGTGTGGTTAGTAATCGGGGTGAAGTCGTAACAAGGTAGCCGTAGGGGAACCTGTGGCTGGATCACCTCCTTTCTAAGGAGTAAGATAAGAGAGGCGCCTCAAACGCGTCGATCCTCTTACATGCCTAGGTCAGTACCCGCAAATCGTTATCCCCTATTCATGTTTTGTTCTACCGATGTGTCAGATAATCCAAGGGCCTATAGCTCAGTTGGTTAGAGCGCACGCCTGATAAGCGTGAGGTCGGTAGTTCAAATCTACCTAGGCCCACCATAGAATGAGGGCCAAGTAGGTTCTGGGTTTAGAGGTGCGAGTCGGGGGTGTAGCTCAGCTGGGAGAGCGCCTGGTTTGCAACCAGGAGGTCATCGGTTCGATCCCGTTCACCTCCACCAGATCACATAGGGGATGGCCGATCGGTCATCGTGAAAATGATGACCGATCAGTTGTCGGCTATGTCCGGTAACAGTTCTTTGACAATTGCATATTGTGATAGGTTGTAAATAAAGGCTGAGCATATAAATGAAAAATATTTATGGTCAAGCTACTAAGGGCGTATGGTGAATGCCTTGGTGCCAGGAGGCGATGAAAGACGTAGTAAGCTGCGATAAGCCTTGGGGAGCCGCTAAACAGGCTTTGATCCAGGGATTTCTGAATGGGGGAACCCTATCCGTGTCATGACGGATAATCTATGACTGAATACATAGGTCATAGAGGCGAACGAAGGGAACTGAAACATCTAAGTACCTTCAGGAAAAGAAAACGAAAGTGATTTCCTAAGTAGCGGCGAGCGAAACGGAAATAGCCTAAACCGGTTGTGTGTCAAGCCTGCAGGCGTTGCATGACCGGGGTTGCGGGGCTTTGTTGGAGGAATCTGCAAATTCCTCGGAAAGTTACAAAATCTGTTCATAGCTGAATCTGCTGGAAAGCAGGGTCGCAGAGGGTGATAGCCCCGTAAGCGAAATGAGCAGATCTTTCCGGACGAAGTGCCCAAGTACGGCGGGACACGTGAAATCCCGCCGGAATCTAGGGGGACCATCTCCTAAGGCTAAATACTACCTGGCAACCGATAGTGAACCAGTACCGTGAGGGAAAGGTGAAAAGTACTCCGGAAGGAGAGTGAAATAGTACCTGAAACCGTGCGCCTACAAGGTGTGGAAGGACTATGGATAACGGGGCAACCTTTTATCCAGTCTGACTGCGTGCCTTTTGTATAATGAGTCAGCGAGTTACTCTATGTAGCGAGGTTAAGCCGTCAGGTGGAGCCGTAGCGAAAGCAAGTCTGAATAGGGCGTTTAGTTGCATGGAGTAGACCCGAAGCCAGGTGATCTATCCATGGTCAGGGTGAAGCGCATGTAACAATGCGTGAAGGCCCGAACCGGTGTGGGTTGAAAACCGCTCGGATGAACTGTGGATAGGGGTGAAAGGCCAATCAAACTTGGAAATAGCTGGTTCTCCCCGAAATATATTTTGGTATAGCCTTGCAACTTTAAGTACCGGAGGTAGAGCACTGAATGGGCTAGGGGTCCTACCAGACTACCAAACCCAATCAAACTCCGAATGCCGGTAACTTCAATTGCAGGAGTCAGACTACGGGAGATAAGTTTCGTGGTCGAGAGGGAAACAGCCCAGACCGCCAGTTAAGGTCCCTAATACATGCTAAGTGGAAAAGGATGTGGAAGTGTATAGACAACCAGGAGGTTGGCTTAGAAGCAGCCATCCTTTAAAGAAAGCGTAATAGCTCACTGGTCAAATGAGTCTGCGCCGAAAATTCAACGGGGCTCAAGCATGTAACCGAAACTGCGGACTTGCACCGCAAGGTGGGAGTGGTAGGGGAGCATTCCATGTTAGGTCGAAGCCGGATCGTAAGGACCGGTGGACGAAATGGAAGAGATTATGCTGACATAAGTAGCGAAAAAGTCTGTGAGAAACAGACTCGCCGAAAACCCAAGGTTTCCTGAGTAAAGCTAATCTTCTCAGGGTTAGTCGATCCCTAAGCCGAGGCCGACAGGCGTAGGCGATGGGAAACAGGTTAATATTCCTGTACCACTATATCAGCGTTTGAGTGAAGGGGGGACGTAGGAGGGTAGGCCATCCGGGTGTTGGACGTCCCGGTTCAAGCCGGTAGGGGGAGATTCCAGGCAAATCCGGAATCTCATTCAACCCCGAGAAGCGATGAGGAGAGATTTATCTCGTAAACTGGCTGATCCCATACTACCAAGAAAATCCTCGTAGCGAGCTGATGTGGTGATCGTACCGTAATCCGACACAGGTAGGTAGGGAGAGTATCCCAAGGCGCTTGAGTGAAATCTCGTTAAGGAACTCGGCAAAATGACACCGTAACTTCGGAAGAAGGTGTGCCCCGTTAGCGTGAAGCGATTCGCACGTGAAGCGCGAAGGGGTTGCAGTGAAACGGCCCAAGCGACTGTTTAGCAAAAACACAGGACTCTGCGAAGTCGTAAGACGATGTATAGGGTCTGACGCCTGCCCGGTGCTGGAAGGTTAAGGGGATTTGTTAGCCGCAAGGCGAAGCTTTGAACCGAAGCCCCAGTAAACGGCGGCCGTAACTATAACGGTCCTAAGGTAGCGAAATTCCTTGTCGGGTAAGTTCCGACCTGCACGAATGGCGTAACGATTTGGGCGCTGTCTTGACGAGAAGCTCAGCGAATTTGATAAACCGGTGAAGACGCCGGTTACCCGCAACTAGACGGAAAGACCCCGTGCACCTTTACTATAACTTGACAATGAATTTCGGACTGGTTTGTGTAGGATAGGTGGGAGGCTTTGAAGTGGGGACGCTAGTCCTCATGGAGCCGACCTTGAAATACCACCCTGATTATTCTGAAATTCTAACCTCGACCCGTCATCCGGGCCAGGGACATTGTCTGGTGGGTAGTTTGACTGGGGCGGTCGCCTCCTAAAGCGTAACGGAGGCGCGCGAAGGTTCCCTCAGGCTGATTGGAAACCAGCCGTAGAGTGTAAAGGCATAAGGGAGCTTGACTGCGAGACATACAAGTCGAGCAGGTGCGAAAGCAGGTCTTAGTGATCCGGTGGTTCCGCATGGAAGGGCCATCGCTCAACGGATAAAAGGTACGCCGGGGATAACAGGCTTATCACGCCCAAGAGTTCACATCGACGGCGTGGTTTGGCACCTCGATGTCGGCTCATCGCATCCTGGGGCTGGATAAGGTCCCAAGGGTTTGGCTGTTCGCCAATTAAAGCGGTACGTGAGCTGGGTTCAGAACGTCGTGAGACAGTTCGGTCCCTATCTGTTGTGGGCGCAGGATATTTGAGAGGAGCTGTCCCTAGTACGAGAGGACCGGGATGGACGAACCTCTGGTGTACCAGTTGTCGTGCCAACGGCATCGCTGGGTAGCTAAGTTCGGAAGGGATAACCGCTGAAAGCATCTAAGCGGGAAGCCCACCTCAAGATAAGATATCCCTCCTGATGGAGACATCAGGACTAAAGACCCCTCGTAGACCACGAGGTTGATAGGTCAGGTGTGCAAGCACAGTAATGTGTTGAGCTTACTGATACTAATCGGTCGTGAGGCTTGACCATAATATTTATTTTCATTTGATGATGCACTTGGTTCTAAAACACAATATGCAGTTGTTGCCATTATAGGATATTTCGGTGGCGATAGCGGAGAGGATCCACCCGTTCCCATTCCGAACACGGAAGTTAAGCTCTCCAGCGCCGATGGTACTGCATGGGTGACTGTGTGGGAGAGTAGGTGCCGCCGAAATTTTTTTTGCCCCTTCCCCAGTGGAAGGGGTTTTTTTTGTTTTACAATTGCTCTACGCGTGTGCTATGAGTCCAGCCACTAAAAAACAGAGGAGAGAAAGCCATGTCCGGGCATTCCAAATGGAGTACGATCAAAAGGAAAAAGGGCGAAATTGATTCCAAAAGAGGCAAGATCTTTACGAAATTGATAAAGGAAGTTACCCTTGCGGCGCGACTGGGCGGTGGGGACATTGAGGGGAACCCCCGCTTGAGGCAGGCGGTTCTTGACGCCAAAGAAGTTAACATGCCCAAGGATAATATTGACAGGGCGATAAAGAAGGGGACGGGCGAACTTGCCGGCGCCGCCGCCTATGAAGAGACTACCTACGAGGGGTACGGCCCGGGGGGCGTAGCGGTGCTCGTTGATGTGATGACCGATAACAAAAACAGGACGGTTGCCGAAATACGGCATACTCTCTCCAAGCACGGCGGCAATCTGGGAGAAAACGGCTGCGTATCCTGGATGTTCGACAAAAAAGGCAGTATAATCATCGATAAAAAAACCGTCGGCGAAGATGAACTTCTCGAAGTTGTCCTGGAAGCTGGGGCAGATGATGTCCGGGATCAGGAAACTGAATGGGAAGTAATCACGGAGCCTGCGATCTTTGAGAATGTCAAAAAGGCGGTATTGGATAAAAAGTGGAAATATCTTGAGGCGAGCGTGGGCAAAATCCCCCAGAATACCGTCAAGTTGGACGAAGGCAAGGCGGAGCAGATGCTGAAGCTTATGGAAAAACTTGAGGATAATGACGATGTTCAAAATGTTTATGCCAACTTCGATATTTCCGATGAGATAATGGAGAAACTGAGCCAATAGCCTCCAGAATTTATAAAGATGGGTAATAATGCCCGCTGGATATCGTAATCGAAAGGTTGAAGTGCATTGAGGGTCTTGGGTATCGATCCAGGAAGTCGAGTCACTGGTTACGGTGTCGTCGAGAAGGTTAGAGGCGGATTGACATGCGTTTTTTATGGCGAGATAAAGCCGGAAAAGGGCGCCAGATTGTCGGCATGTCTGTCGGCGGTGTACCGGGGGATAAAAGAAGCGATTCGTCAGGCTGAGCCGAAGATAATGGTAATTGAAGATATTTTTTATGGCAAGAATGTGCACAGCTTGATTAAGCAGGGGCATGTTCGGGGTGTGGCCGTTCTGGCAGGCGCTGAAGAGGGGCTGACTGTTTACGAATATAGCCCCCTGGAAATAAAAAAAGCCGTAGCCGGCTATGGTTTTGCTGAAAAGAGACAAGTCCAGATGATGGTTAAAAATATCTTGAAGCTCGTTGATGCCCCTCCCCCGGATGCCGCTGATGCCCTGGCTGCCGCCATCTGTCATATCAATTTTTTAAAGACTGAACAGGTCTGAGATGATTGCTTCGCTAAACGGGATTATTATTCAGAAATCTCTCTTGAATTGTTTGGTTGATGTAAAGGGCGTCGGCTATCTCGTATTTATACCTCTCAGTACCTTCTATGAGCTTCCCGAACCAGGGTTCCCCGTTGTCCTGCAGACTCACATGTATGTTAGAGAAGACGCCATCAGCTTGTATGGATTCCGCACAGAGGTGGAGCGCGATGTTTTTCAGATGATGATTTCTGTAAGCGGCATTGGACCAAAACTCGCTATAAATATTCTTTCCGGAATCCCGGCAGAGGAATGGTTCCGGGCGGTCGCGGGTGAGGATCTGAAGCGCCTGACCGCTATTCCGGGGGTAGGCCGCAAGACGGCGGAACGGATGATTCTGGAATTGAAGGACAAGGTTGTGAAACTCGGCATTGATAATTACAAATCCGTGGGGAGGGCTGTTCCGAGAGCCGAGCATCTGAAAGATGATGCGCTTTCCGCGTTGATCAATCTCGGGTATAAAGGCGCATTGGCTAAAGATGTTGTCGAGCAGATAATAAAAGAAGCTGATCAGCTCCCCTCGATCGATCAGGTTCTTAAAAGGGCGTTGCGTATTCTGTCCGCCTGATGGGCAAACGCTGTCGCAGTTATGAAAAATTCATGAAATTTCCTGGAAATTGACGTGAAAAAATCCGATTCCCTCATAATATCCTCCAAGAATCCGCTTACCATTCCCGATGTTATTGCCGGAGATGATGGTTACGACCTCTCGCTGCGCCCCAAGACCCTTGCGGAGTATATAGGACAAGAGAAGATTAAAACGAATCTTTCCGTTTTCATAGAGGCCGCCAAACAAAGAACAGAGTCCCTTGATCACGTTCTTTTATACGGTCCTCCCGGGCTGGGAAAAACCACCCTTGCCTACATCATGGCCCGGGAAATGGGGGTTGACATAAAGATTACCTCCGGGCCGGTTATCGAAAGGCCGGGGGATCTTGCCGCTATCCTGACAAATCTGCATGAAAATGACGTCCTTTTCATTGACGAGATTCATCGTCTGTCGCATGTGGTCGAAGAGATTCTCTATCCCGCGATGGAAGATTTTTACATCGATATCATTATCGGGCAGGGGCCATCTGCGCGCTCAATGAAACTTGACATCCCGAAATTTACAATGATTGGGGCCACGACCAGGGCCGGCCTGCTGACCTCGCCGCTCCGGGATCGCTTTGGCATGAGTTTCCGGTTCGAGTTTTACACACCGGAGGAGCTTTCCATCATCATCTGCCGTTCGGCAAAAATTCTTGGGGTTGATATCGTGGCAGAGGGAGCAGCGGAACTGGCCAGGCGCTCCCGGGGTACGCCGCGAATTGCCAATCGCCTGCTGAGGAGGGTCCGGGATTTTGCCCAGGTGCGGGCCGACGGGAGGATAAACAGGGATGTTGCCGAACAGGCCCTCGCGATGCTGGATGTAGATGAGAAGGGATTTGATCAGATGGATCGCAATATTCTTCTTGCGGTAATCGACAAGTTCGGAGGAGGCCCGGTTGGCATAGACAACCTTTCGTCGGCAATCGGCGAAGAGCGGGAGACGATAGAAGATGTATATGAGCCGTACCTGATCCAGGAGGGCTACCTGCAAAGAACGGCCAGGGGAAGAATCGCAACCCGGCTTGCCTATCAGCATTTTGGGAGGCAGTGGGCCGAGTCAAACCAAAAGGTGCTTTTTTGAAGAAAATTTTGCTGCATGTCTGCTGCGCTCCGTGTACGATTTACCCGCTCAAGGTGCTCCGCGAGGAGGGGTGCGAAGTCCAGGGGCTCTTCTATAATCCCAACATTCATCCCTACAGGGAGTATAAAAGGCGTCTCGATACGCTGACAGCTTACGCCGGGCAAGTCAGCCTTAAGGTGCTGCGAGATGACCTGTTCCCGTTTGAAGATTTCTTGCGGCAAGTTGTCTTTCACGAAGATGACCGCTGCCGTTACTGCTACCGGATACGGCTTTCCCAGGCGGCGCGTACTGCCAGAGAGCATGACTTTGACGCATTTACCAGTACCCTGCTGTACAGCCGTTATCAAAAACACGACCTGATCAGGCAAATCGCCGAGGAGGAGGCAAAAAAGCAGGGAGTGGCCTTCCTTTACCACGATTTCCGGGAGGGCTGGCTTGAGGGCATCCAGGCTTCCAAAGAAATGGGAATGTATCGGCAGCCTTACTGTGGGTGCATTTACAGTGAAAAGGAACGTTACTATCGCAACCCCGAAAACAAAACGATTAAACCCCCCGTATAATCAAACATGGTCCGGAGTGTGTGCTTTGCGACACAGTTGCGGAGCAATCCCGGGGCGGCCCCCTGGGGAGATTGTTCGAAGCCGGATATAAATTCCCTGTTTATAAAAGGTTGGCCCCCTGTTTTTTTATTGAAAATAATACGCCAAACGGTATTAATATTGCATTACGGTGCCGAGGGTAATTCCCGATGAGGCATTGAAAATTATTTTTGGAAAGATATAAGGGAATGTTTCTGCAAAGAACAGTAAAGAATGAGGTTGCCTGCAAAAGCGTCGGTTTGCACTCCGGAAGAAAGATTGAGATGGTAATTCGGCCGGCAGATGTTGACGCGGGGATTGTTTTTGTACGCACGGACCTGCCCGCTCATGACAAAATCAGGGCGGATGTTCATAACGTTGTCGATACTACGCTTGCAACCACCCTTGGTTCCAATGGCGTAACAGTCTCAACAGTTGAGCACCTCATGTCCGCGTTCAGCGGCATGGGCGTTGACAATGCCCTCGTTGAGATTGACGCTTCCGAACTGCCGATTATGGACGGCAGCGCCAGACCATTTGTGGAGCTTCTGAAAAATGTCGGTACGAGGTCGCAGGGGAAAGTAAAAAGGCTTTTGGTTATCAAGAAGAAAGTGGCAGTTTCCGATGGGGATTGTACAGCGATGTTTCTCCCGTCATCGGAATTTGAGATAACCTACGATATTGAATTTAAGCATAAAGATATTGGTTCTCAATCATACCATTTTAAATTTTCGGACGTTTCATACGAAGAAGAGATCAGTGCGGCGAGAACCTTTGGTTTTCTTCGTGATGTGGAGTATCTGCAAGCCAAGGGGTTGGCGCTGGGCGGGTCTCTTAAAAACGCTATAGTTCTTGATGAAAACCGTATCATCAACAAGGAAGGGCTTCGCTTTCCGGACGAGTTCGTGAGGCACAAAATACTTGATTCAATAGGCGATCTGGCACTGCTGGGAATTCCCATTATTGGTCATTTTGTGGCCTCCAAATCCGGTCACCGCTTGAACAACATGCTTCTTAAAAAACTCCTGTTACAGCAGGAGTGCTGGGTCCTTGTGAATAACTTCAGCAAGGAGCAAGTGCACTTCGATAGAGCGAGCTTGCGGGTGCCGTCTTTTCATGTTTTGGACTCAGTTCCGACAGCATCTTTTGCTGTCCGGGATTTGGCAGCAGTCTGATCCTGCCGCTGATAATTGCAGATAGGTCTTGCTTTTTACGTTCCACTCTTTTACTATATTCATAGTAAGTTCAATAAATTAAAAATTTGATTCGTTATTTTAATTCCTCAGGGCTATGGGAGGGATTGAAATAAACCCGAATAGATTAAGGCGGTTGTATGTTAACAGTCAAACCGTTACTGGTAACTTGTCTGTTTGCTTTCTCTCTTTTTTTTGCCCCTTCTTCCCTGCAGGCGGAAAAAGCGTCCATCAAGGATCTTCTGGTGACGAACGGCCAGACGAATTTATTGCTCTATGCCCGGGTGGTAGATTCTTTTAACGCAGAAATCGAAGATGCCATTTTGGCTGGTGTTCCTACCACCTTTACGTTTCTGGCCAGTCTTTATAAAGAACGCTCCTGGTTGCCGGACAAGCGCTTGAAGAGCATGGAAATTCACCATACGATAAAGTACGATAATGTAAAAAAAACCTTTAGTGTATCGGTGGATAATCAAAAAACATGGGAAACTTTTCCGGACTTTGACAGCGCCAAACGAATGATGGCTGAGGTCAATGCGGTTCCGTTAGAAGGTCTTGGCGCGTTAACGAGAAACGATTATTACTGGGTAAAACTAAAGGCAAAGCTGGACAAGGTACGCCTGCCGCTCCCCCTTGAATATCTGTTTTTTTTCTTACCCAGTTGGGATTTTGAAACAGACTGGCGCCAGGAAAGGTTCCGTTTCTGATGGAGAAAATCGCCGGAAAGATACAACTGGATGCACGCGAGGCAAGAAGGCGGCGGCGGGAGTGGATTATCATTTTTGTTACGATAGCGCTCATCGCCGGGGCTACCTATATGGAAAGCCTGGTATTTCGCGGGGAAACCCTGGTTCTGCCCATTTCCGGCAATGTGTTGATTTTTGGCCTGATAAATATCAACATCATCTTAATCATCCTTCTCCTCTTTCTTATTATCAGGAATATCGTAAAACTGATCCTTGAAAGGCGGCGCGGGATTGCAGGCTCCCGCTTGCGTACCCGTCTGGTGGCAGCCTTTGTTGGCCTGTCCCTTATTCCTACCGTATTATTGTTTCTCGTTTCGATCAATTTTCTTTCTTACAGCATCGACAACTGGTTCAGTATCCGTATCGGAGAGGCCTTGAACAGAACACTGGAGGTCGCCCAGATTTATTATCAGCAATCGGCCGAGCAGGCGAAATTCTATGCGCGTCAGCTTAGTGCCGATATTACGAACAACAGCCTGTATGAGGTCGAAAAATTTTCATATTTGAAGGCCCTGGTGGAAAGGCGGCACAAGACCTATAAGCTGAACATGGTCGAGGTTAAGATTAACAATCGTAAAGATAATCTGATATTACGAGATAGTAAATACTCATTGATTGTGCCGAAACAGCTTTCTCCCGGAGAAATTGAAGGCGTATTTGCCGGCCAGGAATTGGCAATTACGGAGCAGATCAATAGCGGCGACCTGATACGCGGGATCGTCCCTGTTTTTTCGCAATCCTTGCCAAAAGAGGTGGTCGGGTTTGTTGCGGTAAGCTATTATTTGCCTTCGGGGCTTACAGAAAAGATAAATGTAATCTCAAAGGCATCCGGTGAATATCGGCAGCTCTCCCTTTTGAAAACGCCAATCAAATTTGGTTATATAATAACCCTTTTTATTGTGATGCTGCTGATTATCTTTTCCGCAACCTGGTTTGGCATCTACCTGGCGAGAGGGATAACCGTACCCCTGCAGAATTTGGCGGAGGGTACACGCAGGGTAGCGCAAGGCGATCTTGAGCATCAAATTGACACTGTTGCCGACGATGAGCTGGGGGTTCTCGTGGGCTCCTTTAATCAGATGACCAAGGATCTCAGAAAGAGCAAGGTCAGTCTTGAGCAGGCGAATATTGATCTGGAGCGACGGCGTAATTATATGGAGACCGTTCTCCGCAATGTTTCGGCGGGCGTGATTTCAATTGACAGTAGCGGTTTTATCACCATGATCAACCGGGCGGCGGAAAAGATGCTCGGCATCAACTCCCGGAAGATTGTCCGTAAACGTTATGATGAGGTGCTTATTCCCGATCACCGTATCCTGGCCGAATCGGTTCTGCAGGAGATGCGGGAGGGGGGCAACGGTTTCATTGAAAAACAGATAGATGTCTTGCAAGGGGAACGTGCCTTGACGATACTCATCACGGTCACGGAGATTCGGGATGATGAAGGCCGGGAGATGGGCCTTGCCCTGGTTTTTGAAGACATTACCCAATTGCAGAGGGCGGAAAGGGCCGCGGCATGGCGCGAGGTGGCACGGCGCATGGCCCATGAGATAAAAAATCCCCTTACGCCTGTTCAGCTTTCCGCGCAACGCCTCCAGAAGAAATATGGCGACAGATTCAAAGAGGACGGAGCGGTCTTCTGGGAATGTACGCGAACGATAATCGATCAGGTTGAGGTATTGAAAAATCTTGTGAATGAATTCTCCCGTTATGCGAGATTGCCGGTTACAAATCTCAGTCTCAGAGAATTGAACGAGACAATTCAGGACTCGGTAACCATGTTTAAGGATGCCCATCGGGAGGTTGATTTTGATTTTAACCCGGAAGCGGACATCCCCCCCTTGATGCTCGACAGCGAACAGATTAAGAGAGTTATGGTTAATCTGCTCGACAATGCCGTTGCTGCTTTGCCGGCCCGGAACGGGAGAATAGCGATCTGGAGCCGTTACGATGATGAAAAAAAGGTGGCAAGGGTGGCGGTAGCCGACAATGGGTGTGGTATTCCGCCCGACTATCGGGTAAAGATGTTTGAACCGTATTTTTCCACAAAAAAGACGGGAACGGGATTGGGGTTGGCAATAGTAGGTTCCATTATTGACGATCATCATGGTCGAGTCTTTGTTGAGGACAATCCAGGTGGAGGCACCATTGTTACCTTCGAGTTGCCTGTTGACGATAAACAATAACAGCCTGCAGTCAAAACAACCGGAGGAGTAACGTTGAAGGATGAATTGTGTTTATGAATAAAACGATAATGATTGTTGATGATGAAGAGAGTATTTGCCAGGCGCTGGGCGGGATACTGACAGACGAAGGCTATGAGGTTCTGAAGGCCGTAAGCGGCGAGGAGGCATTGCGTCTCATCGAGGATGAACAGCCCAATCTTGTGCTTTTGGACATCTGGCTTCCGGAAATGGATGGAATCGCTGTTCTCAAATCCATCAAGGCCGCTTATCCCCAGATCCAGGTGGTGATGATGTCCGGCCACGGAACCATAGAAACGGCTGTCAAGGCGACCAAGCTTGGGGCTTTCGACTTCATTGAAAAACCTCTCTCCCTCGAGAAGGTGATCCTGGCGGTCAACCATGCCCTGGAGTTTGTCCGGCTTGAGGAGGAAAACATCTTGCTGCGGCAGAAGGTCAGTCATGAATACGAATTGACCGGCAACAGCAATGTTATTGTTGAACTGAAGGAGATGATCGATATTGTCGCCCCAACGAATGCGTGGATACTGATCATGGGAGAGAACGGGACGGGGAAGGAGCTTGTTGCCAGGTCTCTGCACCATCAGAGCCGCCGGGCGCAAAAACCTTTTATTGAGGTCAATTGCGCGGCGATCCCTGAAGATTTGATAGAAAGCGAATTGTTCGGGCATGAAAGGGGTTCTTTCACGGGGGCGACGGCCAAAAGAAGGGGAAAGTTCGAAATGGCCAACGAGGGGACTATTTTTCTCGATGAAGTCGCCGATATGAGTCTGAAGGCGCAGGCCAAGGTTTTGCGGATTCTACAGGAAAAGAGATTTGAACGGGTTGGCGGCAATCGCCTCATTCAAACAGACGTGAGGGTTTTGGCGGCAACCAATAAAGAACTCGAAAAAGAGATGGATGCGGGCCGTTTCCGCCAGGATCTCTTCTACCGCCTCAATGTTATTCCGCTGCGCGTTCCCCCGCTGCGCGAGCGCAAAGATGATATTCCCCTCTTGGTGAACAGGTTTCTCAACGATTTCGCTATGAAGGAAGGAGAGACGGTAAAGGCCGTTACCGACGAGGTGCTTGCAGCGCTGGTGAGTCACAACTGGCCAGGAAACGTACGTGAACTTAAAAATGTTGTTGAAAGATTGATAATAATGACGCCCGCGGACGTGATTTCCAAAACGGACATCTTTTCGGAGCTTGGCAAAGCGGAGCTTAATGTTCATAAAATAGAGAATTCAACGGAGAAGGAAGACCAGGCGACCGATTCTTTCCGATTGGCGAAACAGGACTTTGAGCGTCAGTACATTATCCGCCGGCTGCGCGAATTCGGCGGCAACATTTCGCGGACAGCCGAGGCGATCGGCATTGAGAGGAGCCACCTCCATAAAAAAATTCGCGGTTACGGTCTCGACTCTAAAAATGATTCAGGGGAGTGAATAAAGGTTGAGACAGGCTGCCACGACCTCGGGGTCGTACAGGGAACTGCTGCGGCTGGAGATGGCGGCCAGCGCCTCGTCCATCGGCAGCGCGTTCCGATAGCTCCGGTGGACGGTCAAATTGTCCAGGGCGCCGGCCACGGCAAGTACCCGAGCCTCAATGAGAATGTCCGCCCCCTTGAGCCCCTGCGGGAAGCCGGAACCGTCGAAGCACTCGCGATGCTGGAGGACGATATCGGCAATCGGCCAGGGGAATGCGATCTTCTTCAGCGCGTCATGACCGGTTTGGGGGTAGCCTTGATACAGGGTAAGTTTGATCCCCTCCAGGCGGTTGGTATCCTGAAGAAATTCGGGGGGGATATTCATCAGGCCGATATCATAAACGGCCGCCGCCAGCCCGATCCCCTGCACCTGAAAATCGGTCAGTCCCATCTCCCGGGCGATCGCAACCGCCAGCGCCGCTACCCGCTGATGGTGACCGGAGGCATAGGAACCCTTCCGTTCTATTGTTTCCGAGAGGACCTCAATTGTTCCTTTCAGGTTTCTCTCTAACTGGGCATGGCTTTCCTGGAGACTCTCCTCCGCTTGCTTGCGCATGGTTATTTCCTGCTCCAACGCCCGGATGCTTGCTTCCAAAGCCAGCATCTTGCCTTCCAGCTTGCGGACCAGGGCTTCGCTGTACAACCGGTAATTGTCTGTTACTTCCGGGGTTGACGGTGCAGGTGCAACCAGCCGGCCGGTTTCACGCTCTTCAATGACTTGTTGCAGTAAGGCTATGAACGCCCCCGGGTCCTGTGGCTTGACCACGAAGCGTGTGGCCCCCAGACTCATACCCAGTTCCTCGTCACGGGAATCGGTGTAAGTGGCAGTGTAGAAGATGAAGGGGATGTTTTGCAGTCGCTTATCCTTCCTCCACTCGCGACAGAGGGTAAAACCGTCCATCACCGGCATCAGGATGTCGGAGATGACGATGTCCGGAGGATTGTGCCGGGCCAGATCCAGGGCCTCGACGCCGTTTGCGGCCATCAGCACATCGTAGCCATTACCCTTCAGCATGGTTTGAAGCAGGTAGCGGTTCTGCTCATTGTCATCCACGATCAACGCTTTTTTCATCATGTCTCCTCCAGCCAACTCATTTTGTCATTCCCGTGCACCCGGCCTCCAGGGCCTGTTCGCGGTCTCCCGTCATGGCGTAGGACGTGACGGCCACAATGGGAATATCAGCCAATGCCGGGTTCTTGCGCAGTTCCCGCGCAACGGCGTAGCCATCCATTAGGGGCAACTGGATATCCAGCAGGATGATCGCGGGTTTGACCTCACAGGCCAAATCGATGCCCTCTCTGCCGTCTCTTGCCGGGATGACCTTGTAGCCGCTCTTTTCCAGGATAAAAGTCAAAAGGTAGAGGTTCTGCTCGTTGTCCTCGATCACCAGAATCTTTTTCATGCCTCCTCCTTTACGATAACGGCAGCGTAAAGGTGAATGTGCTGCCTTTTCCCCACTCGCTTTCCACCCGGATCGTTCCCCCCAGCATCTCCAGCAGTTTCCCGCAGATGGACAGCCCCAGGCCTGTTCCTTCGTGGTTGCGCGCCAGGCCGGTATCAATCTGACTGAAGGGTATGAAAAGTTTGCCCACATCTTCCGCCTTAATGCCGATGCCCGTATCTGTCACGGAAATTTCCACGAAATCCCCTCTGTCGTTCCCCGGCTTGACCGGGGAATCCAGACGTTGTCCCTGTGAAAACGGGGAACCATATAAAGACGACTGGATTCCCGCCTCCGCGGGAATGACAGAAGAGGGCTCCTCACTCCGAACTAATCGCGCCGCGATGCGCACGGTCCCCTGCTCGGTGAATTTGACGGCGTTGCCGACCAGATTGATGAGGATCTGTTCCACCCTGCGCCGGTCGCCGATCATCACGCCCACGTCGGAGGCAATTACGCTGTCCAGGGAGAGTCCCTTCTTTGCGGCCAGAGGCATCACGGCGCGCAGGGCCGCCTCGATGACCGAGCGCATGTCAAAGGACTTCCTGGTGAGCTGAACCTGGCCGGCTTCGATCTTGGAAATGTCGAGGACGTCGTTGATGAGGTCCAGCAGGTGGTTCGCGCTGCTTTTGACCATCGTGAGCTGTTTAGCCTGCTCTTCGTTGAGGGATCCCGACATCCCCTGCAGGACAATGCCGGTAAACCCGATGATGGAGTTGAGCGGGGTGCGCAGCTCGTGGGACATGGTGGCCAGGAAGGCGGATTTTAGGCGGTCGGCGGATTGGGCCTGTTCCATCGCCTGCGCAAGCTGCACACCCTTTTCGTTCAAATCCTCCACGATGTTGACCAGGGCCTCCTGCGCCTCATTCAGTTCTTTGGTCCTCTCCATCACTATCTTTTCAAGATGATCACGGTATTTTCGCAGTTCCTCCTCCGCCTGCTTGCGCTCGGTGATATCAAGGCAGATTCCCAACATTCGTAAGGGTTCACCATTCCCGGCGTATTGTGCATTCCCCAGGGCATTGATCCAACGCACCTGTCCAGAGGGCAGGATGATCCGATATTCGTTGAAAAGCGCCTTATGGTCGCGAATTGCCTCGTTGATGCGCTCCCCTGCCGTTTGACGGTCCTCGGGATACATTACGCTTCGCCAAACATCGAAAGTCGCACTGGTTTTCTCCGGGTCCAGCCCGAAGAGGCGGAAAAGTTCCGGCGACCAGTTGAGCATGCCGGTCGGCATATCCCAATCCCACATGCCTGCCCCCGCCGAACGTTGTGCGAGCGCCAATCGTTCATTGGCTTGAAGCAGCGCCGCCTCCGCCCTTTTGCGCTCTGTGATGTCGACAAAGGTCGTAATATGGCAGGCTTCGCCGTCCAACTCCACCTTCTTCGAGGAGAATAGCAGATTGATGAACCGGCCTGATTTCGACCGCGCCAGGAGTTCGAAATTGCGCAACCCCCCGGATGCAAGTTGTTGCGCAATCAATTTTTCGCGCTCCTCTGGGCTCCACATTTTCAACTCTGTTGATGTATGTCCAATCGTCTCCTCGTGGCTGAATTCAAACATACTGAGAAATGATTCGTTGGCGTTTATGAATTCCCCATCTGCGATGCGTGTGATTGTCATTCCAGATGGGCTCGCGAGGAGGGCTTTGGAGAAAAGTTCTTCGGATTGATGAAGTTTGTCCTCCGCCTGCTTGCGCACGGTAATATCGATAAGACATCCGCGAACAACTATGCCTTGCCCTTCTGAATTACGCTCAATCACCTGACCGGTTGCCATTAACCAATGGATGGACTGATCGGGATAAACCACACGAAAATCAAATGTGTATTGATCAGGGCCTCCGGCGGCTACTGACTTTTGAATAATTCCATTTGAATATTCACGATCATCCGGATGCGTTGCCTTGAGAAAAGTACTTATATCCCACTTGGTTTGCCATTCAAGTCCGTATAGTTGATCATGATTGCTTGAGCGAGACATGCTGTTGGTCATAAAACTATATTCCCAAACGGCAACATTTGCCAATGCAGTAGATAAGCGCAAACGTTCTTCGCTTTCCTGCAACATCTCGTTGACTTTATTTAAATCGGCAGTTCGATCATGGACTTTCTTTTCCAGATCAAGATAGGCAGCCTCCAACTCATTTTCTGCCTGATTACGTATAGATTCACTCTTATTTACCCGATAATATCCAAATGCAATGCCGCCCGTTCCGACCAGCCAGAGGAGAAGATATATTAAAATATTCCTGCTTTGGCTTGTACCTGCAAGTTCCCTGATCGAATCCATCGGCAGCGAAACACTGATGCCGCCCCTGATATCGTTCACCTTATATCCTTGCTTTGCATGGCATTTAAGACACCCTTCTTCTGTAATGAACGGCCGCATCAGGCGAAAGTATTCACGCCCTTCGATGTTCTCGATTGAAGATATTTCAGTCACACCCCGCTCAAAAGCAACAAGTGCTTTTTTCTCCCACTCGTCAGGTGCGTTTTCCGGTTTTATGGGTTTTGAACTGGTAAGGTGACTGCGCGCCCCGGAAACCTCTCTCTCCAATTCATATACCTGACGGGTCATATAGGCAGGGTTCATCAATGTGAGCCGTCTGCCCGAAGGGGTTGTGATGTCGCGTTCAGGCATGTCCGACAAATAGGGATTCGGGGGGGTTTTGTTGGTAACCGGCACATACACTCCTTCATGCATTGTAGCCCAGCGGCGATAAAGAATGTCTTTTTCAAAAGCTGAATTTGTATAAATATGTGCATATTTCCGGGTTTCTTCGCGTGCTTGAATGGCATTCCAGAGGAGTAACGCAAAAACAATGACCGACCAGGCTACAACTAACAGCAGTGCGTAGCGTTTGATATGCGATAGCCCTATCCTGGTCCTGTCAGAATTGCTCATGATACCTTCCCACCTTCTTTTTCAAGCTTGGCGATTTTCTCCTTCAGCTCCTTCATCCTCAGTTCCCGCCCCACAAAAAGCCGGTTCACGCGTTCAAGCTTTGCGGTTCGTTCTTTGATCATATCTTCAAGATGCTCGCGGTGCTTGATTAATTCCTCCTCCGCCCGTTTGCGCTCGGTGATCACTTCCGAAAACAGAATGATGCCGCCGATCTCGCCTCCGGTTTCATACCAGGGGTGGATTTCCCAGCACACCCAATCCATTCTTCCGTCCGCGCGCGGGAAGGGATCTTCGTCAGACTTTTCAATGGCTCCCGCCAGACAACGTTTGTGAATTTCTCGCCAGCGATCGGGAATCTCCGGAAACACATCATAGTGCGACCGACCGATGATATCCTGGTCGCCGAGTTCATAATCTATTAGGAAGCGGCGGCTTGCCACAAGATACTTCATATCGCGATCGAACATGGCGATCGCCGCAGGAGAATATTCTACAAAAAGCTGTAGCACTCGCTTGTTTTCCTTCATCACTTCTTCCGCCTGCCTGCGGTCCGTAATGTCGAGAAAAAAACTGATGGTCAGCGGGCCATCGGGTAACACAATCCTGCTTACCGAAACCTGGAACGGGAATTGGGAGTCGTCTTTGCGCAGCCCGATCGTTTCATAGGTGATTTCGACTTCCCGTCCCTGAGCTCGCCGCGTTACCTTGTCAATGATTTCCTGCCGGCACGGCGGCGCAATCTGGTTGATCAGAGGGGTCCCCCGTAGTTCATCAATGTTGGCGTATCCAAACATGCTCACATAGACATGGTTCGCATCCAGAGTAATACCGTCACGGGAAAAAGCTATTCCGACCGGTGATTGTTCAATGACCGCGTGTAACCGTTCCTCACTTTCCCTCAGCGTTTCTTCTGCTTTCATCTTCTTCTTTGCCAGTTCAATTGCATCGATTGCAAAGGAAATATCGTTCGTCACCTCATCAAGCAGTTGAATTTCATCCTGGTCAAAGAAGTGAGGAATATCTGCATAAAGGTTGAAAACGCCGATCACTTTACCGGACTGCCTTATCGGGAGCGCAATTGAAGAACGATATCCACGCTTGAGCGCTTCTTCTCTCCAGGGATCCATGCGCGGGTCTTTTTCTATATCGTCGCATACATAATGCCGGCTTTCCCGAATTGCTGTTCCGGTCGGCCCTCGACCTTCAGGTTCATCTCCGGTAAAAATCTTTTTGATTTTGGAGAGATGTCTTTCATCAACTCCCGAATTTGCTACCGGTTTTACAATATGGGTCTCTTCATCGATCATTCCGATCCATGCCATCCGGAATTTTCCATATTCAACGGCAATGCGACAGGCTTCACTCAAGATTTTGTCCTTCTCACGCACTTTCACAATTGCTTGATTTATTTGACTGATTACAGCATAAACCCGATTGAGTTTGAGGATCTTTTCTTCCGCCTGCTTGCGTTCATCAATCTCATGAGCCAACACCTCATACGGTTTTTTCAGGTTCGTTTGGATGAGCGCTGCATAAATCAGATAATATGAAACAATCTTGAAATAGTGGCCGAGCAGATTGAAAAAGCCGTACACATCCTGATAAAGCGTGAATGCCATCTCGGACGCTATGGTTGTAATCATTGACCATATCAGCAGGTTCAAAACCGGCTTCTCGAAATATTCGCACTTCTTCCGGAGATAGATAATCGCCGCTGCCAAGATGAGCGAAATGATATATTCGCTCGCGACCTTGAAGATCGTCAGCCCCCTGCCTTCTACAAAGGCGTCAGGAAATACCCCGGAATGGATGGAAAACAGCAAAAGCGCGGTCGCGAAAAAATAGGCGATGACGACGGGAACAACTCTCAGCTTTTTCCCCAGGAAGCACGGCGCGGCAAACAGAGAAACCGCCTCCATATACCTTCCGACGATCCAGAACTGCGTGGGGAGGTTGGCGTCAGCCCCGGGAAAGACGCCCATGCCCTTGTACGCGAGCGTGTGCACAAGGTCGATGAATGCGATATAAAGATAGGCAACGCCGATAAAGAGGAGATAGGCATTCGGCATAAACTTCCGCGTGTTCCAGGCGATTACAAAGATGCCCGCGGCGATGACGATGCTGAACAGTTCAGCCATGCTGTGAAAAAGCACATAGCTTTTTAAGCTGGTTGCGTACAAGGCAACGGCGGCGATGACAACGGCAAGAGCATAAGCTGCTTTTTTGTTAATATCCATCTGTATTTTACCCTTTCCTTCTCACCTTTCAGGAGGGTCAGAAATTCCGCCGACTGCAGGCGGAGTTCAGACTCTTTTAACAGATCCGGGCGCAGGGAGCGGGCGCCAAGTTGCTCCCTGATCCAGTCCTCCAGGAGTTCTTTTTCGTACTTCTGAATGATTGCCGGAATTTTGCTCTTCGTGTGTGTTTTTCGCCATCGTTATTCCTCCTTTTCTTGCCAATGATGTTGTTAACGTAACTTCGTAATCCTGAAAAAGAACCCACTTGTCCCCGATCTTACGGTGCACCGCCACGCCGCCTGCACCGAGTTAGTGTAGGGTATGCAAACGATACGGCATAATGATAATTCTTTGTAAATACAGCAAGTTAGAAATACGG
>Ga0208373_1002458_pt1 | contig 20464 bp, 20 predicted proteins | sample RifOxyC2_FD_184036 | JGI IMG/M metagenome (GOLD analysis project Ga0208373, IMG submission 184036) | Soil microbial communities from Rifle, Colorado - Rifle Oxygen_injection C2 (SPAdes) | ecosystem: Environmental > Terrestrial > Deep subsurface > Rock core/Sediment | place: Rifle, Colorado... | reverse complement strand
TGTCCTCTAGGCGATCTGGATTATTTTTCTGAATAAAATTATACGCCAAATCCAAAATCTTTTGTCCCGAACGATAATTTTCGGTCAGCACAATTTCTTTGGATTTTGGATAATCGGTTTTGAATTGCAAAATATTGGAAATCGAGGCGCCACGGAATTTGTAAATACTCTGATCGTCATCCCCCACTACCGTCAATTTTACCTCTTCACTTTTGGTCAACAATTTAATTAATTCGTATTGAGACCAATTGGTATCTTGAAACTCATCCACCAAAATATATTTAAATTTCTGGTGATAAAATTTCAAAATATTTGGGCGCTCGCGTAATAATTTCACGGCATAAAACATCAGATCGGCAAAATCCATACTTTCACTTTCGAGTAGTAGTTGGTTGTATAGTTTATACGCCCCAGCCAGCTCGTTGATTCTTTTTACTTCTAATTCTTTTTCTTCGTCCGTAAAAGCAGTAGTTTTTATTTTTTTAGTTTTGTTTGGTTCAAAATTTATATCCAGTTTTATACTCTGTGCATATTTTACATAATCTTCTGGAGAAAGTAACTCATCTTTGCATTTTTGAAAATGTTGAATCATCGCATGGATGAATTTTGTTGGATTGCCAAGTGGTCGATAATAATCCAATTCAAATTTTTCCAAATTTTTGCGAATAAGTAACCATACTTCAGTTTCGTTTAGTAGCTTAAAATTATTTGGCAAACCAATATCGAGAGCATGGCTTTCCAAAATTCGTTGAGCCAATCCATGAAAAGTAGTAATAAAAACATCAAAACCACCACTCGATAATAAATCGGTGATACGGTCTTCCATTTCTTTGGTGGCTTTGTCGGTAAAAGTGACAGCCAAAATCTCCTGCGCTTTCGCCAGTTGGTTATTTACGATGTTGGCAACCTTTTCAGTAATTACCGTCGTCTTGCCTGTACCCGCCCCCGCAATGATCAAAAGCGGACCGTCATGGTATTCCACCGCTTGTTTTTGACTTTCGTTGAGATTAGACATAACTAAATTTAGAGTTGATTATGACTCTTTTAAACAAAATACTTCAAATTTACTTGTTGCTCTGTTTTTCGCAACTGCAGCCACATTCATTGCCACAATCACAGCAACGGGGACAAATACTAGTGTTACACAAACAGGTATCCTCTTCGTGTTCTAGCGGTGTCCCACAATTTACGCATTTGGACATATGTAAATAGTATAGCAGAAATAAAAAACCGACTCAATGGTCGGTTTGTTAGATAAAGATTAATGTCCAATCTTAATGTTTCGGATGTATATCCCACACGCGCATAGAATTATTATTTTAAATAACTATCAAAATAAATTCGATGACAAGTATAGCCTTCAGGATTTTTTTGCAAATAATCTTGGTGATAATCTTCGGCCAAATAAAATTTCTCTAAAGGTTCTAATGTTGTGACCACTGGATCTTTCCAGCGCTTTGATTCATTGACGATTTTAATAAAATTCTCCGCTTCATTTTTTTCTAGGTCATTGTCATAAAAAATAACTGAGCGATAAGAGGTGCCAATGTCATTGCCTTGTTGATTTAGAGTAGTCGGATTGTGAATTTGAAAGAAAAAGTCTAAAAGATTTTTATAATAAGTTTTATTTTCATCATACTCAATTTCTACCGCCTCAGCATGTCCGGTATGGTTTTCATAAGTTGGATTTTCAACTATACCACCAGTATAGCCAACTTGCGTGTTTATTACTCCCGGCTGTTTTCTGATCAATTCTTCCATTCCCCAAAAACAACCGCCTGCCAGTACTATTTTTTTAGACATATGTTTATTTATTGTAAAATCGCTTGTTCCAATGCACTTAGCGTTGTTTTTTAATAATTATTTTTCCAGCTCTTTCACCAATCCCACGACTTTCTCCCGTATCTGATCACGCACAGTTATGTGTAATTCCCTATCACCATCACCAGGATCAACAATATCCCAATATGTTAGTTTAACAAACTCTTTTAAAAAAATTGGCCAATCTTCTTTTTCTCCAACTACAACAACCCGATCTGATTCTTTCACCATCGGCTCGGTCAATCTTTTGGATATTTTTTCCGATACATTAATTCCGATCTCCAACATACACGGGGCGACATGTTTAGTCTTTGATAATTTTTCGCCCTCCCAGTGTGTTGGTGGATTCAGACCGGCACTACTTGCAACATGAACTTTTGTTAGACTATTGAATATTGCCTCAGCCATTTGACTTCTGCCTACATTGGCTTTGCAAATAAAAAGAAATTTCATATATTTATTGAATTTAAAATTGGGCTATTTTTAAAGGTTAAGAACAATTAACCCCTCTACTTTACTGCCTATTTATAAATTAAGCAACAAAGTAGATCCCCTTCGTGCATGCACGATTATAGCCAGGGGTTGGCGTTGAATTTCATCTTTTGGCGTAGGTATTCCAGTCAAAGTTCGGCCGGAAATCTTGAAGCGTCTTCATGATGTGAGCTTCATCCTGCCACAAAAGGAAGTTGAGCTGATCGTCCAGCGGCGTGCGTTCGGCCACCAGTTTTTTCAACTCCGTGATCACCGTGAGTGGATACCACCCAGAGATGTCCTTGAGACCAGCCACATTGAGCACCGACACGATCGAACTCGTGCAATTGAACCCCGTGGAGGGTTTGCCAAACCGTTTGGCCCACATCTGCGACTGGAACATCGGCATGGTGGACGGATTCGATTGCCACCCAGCGTAATGCTTGGCGATGTGATCAATCCCCGCCGTGGTGAGCGCCGAAGTGATGTCCACTTCGAGTTGCACCCAGCGCCAGTCGTAGTAGTCGTGCAGCTGGGCAGGCAAACCGTCCGAGAGCAGATCCAACCCCGATTGCGTGAGACCGCCATGGCCGTCATGAAATTCGGGATAGTCTTTGATGCCCGAGCAGAAGTGGTAGATCTTGCCGTTGACCTCCACTCCCAATCCACCCCACGGATCACCGTGGCGACCTCCATCGCCAAAGAAGATCCGGACGTACGGCTGGGTATTCCGCTTGCGGGAGTCGTGAGCCAATTTGCGCACGCACCCATAGGCCAAGGACGGTTTGCCGATCCAGTGATCCTCATCGATCACCGTAAAGCGCAGTGGAGCATCGGGCAACTCATACAGCAAAGTACTCATTATCCACCTCGTATTGTCAAAGAACGATGAGTTTTAAAATAAAAACCCCGCCTCTTTCGAGACGGGGCTAGGTTAATATTTTTTAAGTATATCAACACAACCCACTCTCGAAAGAGGTAAGGCTGTGACGACGAGAATTTAATTGTTGAAAAATCTTTTTCATATTTATTGACTATTCAGAAACATCAGGAATTGTACCGGTTTTAACTTTTAGTTTATCGATAATGATGTTGGAAATTTCTTTAAGTTCGGTAACCTCCGCTTCATTTAACCCATATGCTCTAGCTTTTCGAATCAGTTCATTCCATCTATCTCGCATCTCTAATCCAATAGAATCACTAGTTTTAAAACCCATTTCATGAGCAATATTAATAAGTTTTGAAGCTGTCAAATATTCTTTTGGTCTTGGATCATTTTGACCTTTTGGACCACCGTTCCATTCTTGTGCGGTAAAAGTCGATTTTACTTTTGTTTGCGCCTCCGTATCCATATTTTGGTAGGTCTGTTCTTCTGCGGTAAAAGTCGGTTTTTCTTCTGTATTTCCGTCGACGCTATTATTTTTGAATGGATTGAAACGGTTTAAAAAACCTACCATACGTATTAAATTAATTGCTTAGTGTATATAGTATATTATAATTTAAGTAGATATGTCTAGTATTGTCGAAATAATTAAACAATTTTATACTTATCCATTAATATAGCAAAATCATCACTAATTTTTATTTCAGCCAGTTCTTCCAAAAAACCTGGGGAAAATGCGTCAGAAAACCATTTTTTAACGTCACTTTTTTCCAGAGTTTTATCGTAGAAAACGCCACGAACAAATCCCTTCCATACAACATCACCTTGGACTCCAGCTTTTATCCCAACAATATCACACATTTTCTTTAAACATTTAATTGCAAAATTTAAATCGAATTTATCAGACCTATGAATATTTTTTGTGAATTCATCTATATCTAGTTTAGAAATATCGCCAGTTCTCTGAGCGTATTCTTTAAATAACTCAAAAGCCATTTCTTCAGTAATTGCTTCATTTACAGCAAAGAATCTGTCGGTATATTTCTTGAATACAGTCTTGCCTTTTTCAAAATCGACAACTTTTTCGGTCGAATGATACCCGGTTTGAACTGACTGATTCACAATATTAGCGTTCCCATATTGAAATTCCTTTGAATCTAGGGTCACAATGGCGACGGAGTGAACCAATTCATGAAAAATTGTCATAATTGCAATTAATTTTTCATTTACCTTTGTATCTTTGGCATTATCTTTTATTTTGTCAAAATCAATTCCAATGGCATTTAATTTCGGTAAATATACACCTAGCAATGGATCATCATCTATTTTATCTAATTGAAAATCCTTTAATCCAACAATTGAATTTGGGTATAATTTATTTAAATCTTTTGGGTCAATGCCAGATTTTTTAGCGATCTCATCAATAATTTTCCAAACAACATCCCATTGAATGTCTTTTTTTAATTTGTTTAGTTCAGGGTAATCGCAAAGATACTCCTGAATATTTGACATATCAGCTTTAGTCATATCCGTTTGGTATTTTTGGCTAATCGGTTCTTGGTTAAAATAAATTCTTCTTAATTCTGGCATATTTTTATTAAATTTTAAACGTAATTGAGCTTGAAATCGCCTTTTCTAGCTTACTTGGCTCATCCGTACCTATTCTATATATTTTACCATCTTTCAAAGTTATTTCAACCGCATCAAAACCAGAAATATTGTAAATCATCATTTTTGACCAAAACCCACCTCTTATTCCCCATCCAGAATACCATTTATTTCTGACGGTTGTAGCGGATATTATATCACTTAGCAAAAACTTTTTGCGATAAATACCATAGCCGAATTTAATCCGTAAATATTTTTCATCGATAACAACCTGAAGTGAACAAAATGAGGCTAAATTAAGGAGGATTAATATCATAGTCGCCGTAACGGCAAGGTTTGTACCTGAATCAACCGACGGTAGCTCGGCACGGGCTAGAATCTGGGCGTGTACAAAAAATACTGTTACGGCAAGAGTGGCGGCTATCATTAGGTAACCGATTTGTGTGTGTTTGTAATTCATATTTTTTATACTAATTAATTATATAATTCCACCCCCCTTAGCCTTGTATAAAAGTTTTAATTAAATCGTAAAGCTCTTTTAGATATTGTTGATGAATTTTTTCAAATTCTAGTGCTTCATCTGTGTTTATTATTTTACCAGTCACTTTATCTGGTGGTCTAATTTCTAAAAATATGCTGATTACTGGGTCATTTTGACCTTTGTCTTCTATTTTAAAATCTTTAAAATTAAATTTTTTGTTCAATTCAATTAATTTATCAATTAAATTTTGCGATTTAGAGTTATTTTTATTAAATTCTAAATTAAAATATCCGTATGATACATTTTTTTTATCTTTTGGAAGTGGTTTGCAAGGCCAATTTATTAGTTCTTTTAAAAAAACTTTAAACAGTTCAAGTTTGCCATTTTCACGTTCAATCGCAAAAGTGCTAGCTTTAACATCGTCAGTCGTCAATGATTCGTATTCTTCCTTGGTCCAAAGTATCGTTCCTTCTTCGCCGCTGTTGTATTGGTCATAACCTTTAATGTGGCCAGAGCATGTTCCTCCTGTAAATACAAAATCAAGTGAATTGAAAGTGTCTACGTGCTCTCGTATTTGGCTATCTATTGGCCAAGGTCTTCCACGCATGGTATACGGTCCATATTTATCATAGTCTTCTTTACTTCGCATTGCATCCTGTTTAAGTTGTTCAAAAGTTGGTATTGCGTCAGCAAACTCTGCTTTCATTTCTTCAACTAACTTTGATATTACCTTGGTAGGTATAAGATTGTAAGTAGCTTCTTCTTTTTCAAAATAATTTTCACTGGTTAAATTTTCGATATCAATGTTTTCAAGGTTACTTTGAGTCAATTCACCAAATCTCTTATTTAAAAAATTAATTATTTCAGGTGTTTTTTTTAAGTCAATTTTTCCTAAAAAAATTCTATTAGTGCCTGAATTTAAAACTGCTTCAAAGAAACGAACTGTTTTGCCATCAACCGTCTTTGTTGATAGTTTGAGATAAATTTCACCATAGTTTTTTTTGTATGGTTCAGGAGATTCTTCTATATTTCTAAAAATATCATTAGGAAGTTGCTTTGGGTTTATAAAGTTATTAAATTTAGTTTTTACAAAATTACAAATTTGTACATCTATAGCATCATCTAAAAATGAAAATTCCTTGGTATTTATAGAGTTATCCATTATATCGACTTCGCAAGTTAACTTTTCAGTTATACTAAGTTGATAGCTTATTTTATCGAAGTTATTTGAATATGAATAAAGATTTATTGGTAAACTAAAAAATATTTTTCCGTTTTCTAAAATGATTTCTGGTTTTTCTTCACCGATTTTTATTAGTGCATTTTCAAATTGACCACCTTCTTTGTCAGTTTTTATTTCCTGATTAATAATTTCGCCAAGAAATGCTTGTATTTGCCGTATCTTTTTTTCACCTGCTTCTTGTGAATAGCCATTGTATCCTGCTTCACGAAAACTAGACATAAAAATATAATAATATTGACTTGTGATAAATATTTTAACACTTAATTATTCTCCGTGGTCGATTTTGTTGTAGATGACAAAGTGTAAGCTTTTAAAATCATACCAAAAGCAATTGGCGAAGTATTTTTTGAATTTAAATCTTTAATATCTACAAATAAAGCACCGTTGGAATCCTGTCCATCTGGTGATGTTTTTAAATTCTCAACAGTAATATCGACTTTATAATAAATTCCCAAATGGTGAAAATCCTTCATCTTGCCATCTTCTTTTTTATATTGACAACGGTATTCGTTGATTCCTATCAAATTCGTTTCTTTTATTACAGCATTTGTTTCTTCAACAAATTCTCTCTTTAATGCATCCTCGACATTTTCATCAAAATTCAAACCTCCTCCAGGCAAATCATATTGTCCTGTATATGGCCCTCGGGCTTTTTTAATAACTAGAATTTTTTCATTCTGTATAAAAATACCATAGACACCTAAGTAAATTTTTTTGTCATCATTTTTCATAGTACTATACTTTTCAAAAATTCATATATCCTCACCATCGCGAAAGTATCTATTATACAGCATTTTATTTCTCTTTCCCATGATAAGGCATTGGAAATAATTCTGCAGTTGTAGTTTTTATAATATTGCTTAAATCCGGACTAGCTAAAATTACAGTAAACGGCTGATTAGTATCACCATTATATTCTGCTTCCGACATAATTTGACGGCACAAACCACAAGGTGCAGTGACTTCATCCAATTTTTCGTCGTTCAGATATCCCACGATTGCTATTGTAGAATAGTCGTATTTTTTATCAAAGATCGCTCGGTCAAGTGCCATTCGTTCTGAACAAGTAGAATTACTGGCGTTGGTTCTGCGAATACTTGTTCCTTGATATATTGATTCGTCTTTGCAAAGCAACGCTGCTCCCACTCTGCGGTTTGATCTTTTGTTAAAATAATTTTTGGCTGCAAGTTTGGCTTGTTCGATTAAATTTAATTCGGTTGGGGTGAGGTCAGATAGTTTTATTGAGATCATAATAAATTTTATGTCGATAAATAGTTTTAAACTTTCTCCGATAGGAAATGAATCATCATACCCACGGTTTCTTCAGCGGTCAAATCCGTGTTATTTATTTCATGGCCAACTTTAATTTTTGTTGTAATCATGTGTACATATCTAGTAGAATCTTCACCATAAGCCCTCGGTCTTTTAGAATCTCTCTCTATACACTTTTCAACATCACTAAGTAAAGTAATAATTTCAATGTCATTAGTGAATTTATTTACCAAATCGTCAATTTGTTCTTGATAATAAAAACAACCGTCGATAATAAAAGATTTTTCACTATTGTTTACAAGATTACAAATTATTTCATTTGCTGTTAAAAAGTTTTTAAGCGGGATTCCGTCAACGCTTTCCAGATTATTTTCTTTTAGAATTTGATCTAACGACAAATAATCGGCGTTAAGATTACGAGACAGTATTTTGGCGACGGTAGTTTTGCCAACCCCGAGCGGTCCGCGAATGATTATTATTTTTTTCATATCAAGCTATTTATTCAGATTAATTATGATAAATATAATTCCATCCAGGTTTCCAATCTTTCGTATGTCTCCAATTCTCACTCATCGCCCGCTCCCAAGTCTTCCCACCCAACAACACATCCAGCGCAAGTTGTGGTGCCTGATGAGCCACGATGGCGATATGTTTGCTGTCATACTTTTGTGAAATATCTTTTAGAAAATCAACCATCCTTTTTTCTACATCTTTATAACTTTCTCCATTTGGAAAGGGGTTGTTTATATATTTTTCTATGTCGTTATCATTTTTGAATGTCTCCGAATTGGTCTCTGTAAAATCTCCATAATTCGCTTCTCTCAAACGTTTGTCTTGGATAATTTCGTATTAATTATTTTTACTTTGTTCAATCCCCAATTCCGAAAGTTCACCTGGCGCCCAACCGGTGGCGAGATCGTGTTCGTTGTCGGTGGTGGTGCCGTGGACGAAGTATGTGATGATGAGCATATTTTTTTGAGTATTGACGGTTATTCGTTTGGGTGGTATATTAACTTCAGAAGATAAGTCCTTAGGGTAAAGCTTTGTGGAGGGCGCTCTCCATCAGGAGCATCCCGTTGAAGCAGAGACATTCCCAAAAGGCTCTTACTAAATCCGCTTTTATAGCGGGTTTTTTATTTGTATGAGTCGATATCCCATGCTTTTAAATACGTGGTTAGTGCCGTTGGAATATTCCTTATATAAAGTATTGGAGATAAAGTCCGCAAGTTCGATGAGAATGTCTGCGTATGAAGGTGTCGCAATAAAATCGGAGGCAGTGCTATTGAATTGTTTATTTAAGAAATCTTCTATTTCTTTTTTGAAAATCTTTTCTCCCAATCTTCCGCCCTTGTGTTTTCTGGCATCAATAATTATTTTTACTTTTTTATATTCACCAATAGATAATTCAATAAAAAGTTTTTTTAATAAGTCTGCATATACAGAATCAAATTTCATTTCTTTTTTATCAAAATAGGTGTAGGGTATTTCCTGTGTAAGTTGAAAAACTGACAGAATGTTAACGTCATTTTTGCCTAATAATTTTATACTTTTTTCTCTTAGTTTTTCAAAATGTGAATCAGTCGCATGAATGCGACGTTTAGTTTGTGCAAATGATTTACGTATTAATTTCCAGCGTTTTCGGAGTGCCTCGTCGTGCAAAACAGAAAAACCATTAATGCTAATAAACATCTTGCCTTTAGACTTTTGCAAATTGTATGATTCATCAAGGTATATATTCATGTCATATATTATATCAAAAATAATATAACAGTTCAATTTTAAACCCATCTAATTCGATGGGTTTAAATAATCAATTTATTTTCCTCAAAACCTCCCATATCCTCACCATCGCCCAAGTATCCATCCCACAATACTCCAGCAAATCCCTCTCAATCTGCTTCTTCTCACCATCAGAAGTATCCCCCGAAATCATCCGCTCCCACCGTTCACTCGCCTGATCCCCTTTGGAAATATTCAAACTTTTATACGTCAACTCCGGCACAATCACCGGCAACACTCGCTTGATACTCGCACTCCCCTTGAAAGCCGAATCCACATAAAGATTTTCCGAAAAAATAGTTTTCAAATCAAACATCCCATCATTGATATCCCCCAAAAATTTCGCATAATCCGGATGCAACTCCGCCAATTTCGTATTGCGATCCCGTTCATAAATACTATGCCAAGCAATCACCGTCCCGCGTGGATCAATATCCTGTTTCATCCGTTCCACGAGTGGCCGCGTCAGATCTCCATTGGTATCGGTAATCAAAAATTCTTTATGTTCAATCCGCCCATCGGCTTGCATGATATGTAGAGAATATTGAAAAGGCGTATGTTCATAAGGTCCAAAGCCATCAAACATCGGGATCGCACAAACAAAAGCCTCATAATCAAAAAACTGCAAAGGAAAAACCAATTTGTCCAGCGCCGCTTTTATCGCCACCTCATCAATCACCGGTTTGCCCAGCGAGCAAGCATCATATTGCGCCTGCTTGGCACCCGTGAGCACTTGCGGATTATCGATATCTTCGATCGCATATTTCCCTCTATCTATCCAATCATAAAGTATTTTTTTACTCGCCCCAATCCGATTGATATCATGCACCGAATATTCCGGCACCTGTGGGTTGGAATAAACAAAAGTAGTACACTGAGCATTTCTTCCTCGGTACAAACATTCACACCCTTTCTCTTCCGGCATATCCAAATATTGTTTTATATCCTTCATCTGCCCCATCACTTTCTCTTGCGATTCCAAAACTTCATCGGTCAGATCCACTATCACAAATAATTTTTGATAATCAATTTTCCCAACTTTTTTATACTCTCGGTTCAAATGAATCACCCCAGTTTTAATAATTTTCAAACCACTTTTTTCAATCACAATTTTCTGAAATGCCAGGTCGTGGACATAATGATATGGTTCTTTTCTTTTAATATCGTTTGAGGCCTTTACCTCATACAACTCATAGCCATCTTTGGCTTTATCATAAATCAAAATATCCGCGCGAATATAAAAAACATCTTGCGCAAAGGTCGCTTGAAATATCACCGCTTGTTTTTTCTCCAAGTATTGCGCGGTGTCATGAATGGCGTCTGGTCCAAAACTATCTATCAAAACACCATCCGGAAATAAATGGCGGGCTTCTTCATCGGCCATGTTCCCCTCTTCGATTATTTTCTTTTCAAAATCCGATAATTCGACACCATCAAAAAGCTCTGGTTTGTGCTTTTTGAGCCAGAGGTTCTTTTTGCAGAAGGTGTAGTCGAGGTAGTCGGTTTTGGTGATTTGCATGGGTTAAGCTATTTTTAATTTAAAAAACATATTACTAAATTATTACTCAATATTTTATGCAGTTTTCACCTATAATGAATTTTTTTATTTATTCTTTATCTTGCTATACAGGGATTTTAAATGATCTATCGACATATCCAAAATTGGTTCGTACATAAAAGAGTTGATATGAATATTTTCTGGTGTCATTAAATTTACTTGTTCCAACAATTTAATATTTTCGATTTCGATTTTAAATAACTCTATATATTTTTTAATCAATTCAACGGTTTGGTTTTTTGTTATTTGATTAACAAAGTTTTGGTCATTTATTTGTTTAATCATAAATTGTTCCGCCTTTATCCGTATAGCAATAGAAAGAACTATTTTATTTTCTAGCTCAACTATTTCAGTGGTATTAAATAAAATTTTATCAGCTAGCTCAAATATTAAATCCATTACTTTTTTAGTTTTATTCGTTAATTGTAGTTCACTTTTATCTTTTAAAATAGATTTAAAAATTTTTTCTAAATCACAAATAGTTAGAATACTTGTTTCTGGTTTGTTGTGTAATAAAGAGGTTAATTTTAAAAATTCCTCATCATATCCTGAATATTCAGCTAAATTTCTTACGAAAGGGATTGAGGCTATCAGCATCGAATCGTTATGTAAGTTGTTTTTCCAAAATATAAATGGATTATTTTGATACTTTTCAACAATTAATTTTATCTCTTCTTTATTCTTAATAACATTTAGTTTATATTTTCTGTCACTACCATTGTTTCCGATAATTCTTCCTGATACACATCTGAAAAAATCAAAATTATGAGTTAGTATAATTTGAAAAAAATTATCATCTTTTGAAATATCTTTTAAGTATTCAATAATTGCATATTTATTTTTATAATCAAATGAATCTGCAATATCATCGATAATAAATAAAGTTTTTTGGTTTAATTTTTTTCTTGCTTCAACTTCAAATATAATATTTAAAAGATATAGCGACCGTCTTTCTCCCTGACTTAGTACTTCTAATAAACTTTGTCTTTCGATACTTTTTTCTTCTCCAGAGTCCTGAAAAACAAAACCTACGGATGGTTCATTAATTCTTAGAATAGCATCTTCTTTATTTTGTATTTCTAATTTAAAAGGTAGGCCATGAAATCTTTCATTGAATTCTCTTACTGCTTTTTCCCAATTTGTTATTGTGTTGAACGCTTCCGCGATAATCTGCTTTAGTTGTTGTTTTTTTGATTCAAAAGAAGTTAACAAAGCATTTACGTCATCTTTTAATTGGTTCAGATAGTTTAGTAAAACTTTTTTCTTAAAATCTTCATAGTTTTTAAGTTCAATAAGCAATAAATTATTTTGTTCAATTGCTTTTTTAAATGCACGGAGTTCTGCATTCAATCCAATCGCTTTGTCTATCTTTTCGAAGACATCCTTTAATTTTACATCTTCAACTATTTTCTTTATCTCATCTTCAACTATTTTTTCGAAAGTTTCTATTGAGTTGATTTTTTCATTGTTACTAAGTTTTAGTGAATGTCCTGCTTCAAAAAAAGAACCGTCACTTACAGATTTCAATATTTCACTAGCTTGATACGTACCAAAAGAATTATCAGATTTTTTAAAAAAGTTAGACCCAGAAATAATTAATTCATAATTTTTAATATAAATGTCTAAAGAATCCCTATGTTTTTCAAGAAATTTTTTAACATTACCTTTTTTGTCAAAAATATCATTGTATTTAAAATCATATTTAGAATATTTATTATTTATAATTGGATATAATTTGCATAATAAATCAAAAAATGTTTCTTTTTGGTTTTCTTTAAAAGCAGAAATAAATTCATCTTCGCAGTCTGTACTTTGCGAGATATTTTTTAATTTTTTAATAAAATTTATTTTTTCATCTTCTAAATCTTTGTAAATTTCTTCATATTTATCTTTTAATTCTTTTTTTACAAGAAGAGTCGATAATTTGTCGGACTTGAATTGCTCATTATATGGTTCGATAACAAAAACTTCTTCTGGTAATAGTTTTTCTCCATTTTCATCTTGTATATTTCTGGTTGTTTTTCTTTCTGGAAAAACCTGATCTCTCGATTCTTTATTATTACTTAAATCTTTAAAAGTTTTTGCTAAAGATGTTTTCATCACTCCGTTTGGAGCATAAATTAAAAATGTTTTTTTATCCGAAAAATCAAACTCTGTTTGAAGTTTTTTTATCCCATAACAATTTTGTAGGTTTACAGTTAATTTTTGCATTGTTTTGTTTAACAAAAGTTAGACAATGATTTTCCCAAACGCTCAATCACTCCAACAACCAATGCATTACCCATAATAAAAGCTCGCTTTACATCTGGTGTTATTTTTCCGCTAGACATATTTTTTGTATGATTATCTGGAAACATATTTAGTCTCTCAAGCTCTAGCGGCATCAGTCTACGTAATTTACCAGATTTGGTTTTTATCACATGTTTAAAACGAGAAGGAGAACTCCCGCCTTCACCTGTAACTATTGTACGCGAAGGCTTATCTAATGAATCTGGAAAAACCATAGGGCCTTCCGAATAATTATATTCAAAACCACTTTTTGATTTGCGTGGTTCTTTTTTGCCTCCTTTTAAATATTCCCATCTTTTCTTATCTCCACCTTTTATAAAAAACTCTTCAGGAATTTTTGTCTCATCAGTAATAATAATGTTTTTTAATAGTGTGGGTTTACCGTCATAATCAGCACTGGTTTTTACGGTATAAACATTTCGGTCAATCATTACACCAGAAATTTCAAAAGGACTTTTCGTTGGTTTGTGTGATGAAAATTTTTCGGAAATTTTTTCTAACTCGCCCTCAATCTTGAATTCATCGACGTTTTGGTTATCGTTTTTGACTGGAAATGCATTGGCGATTACTCCATTCGTGTAAATCCATTTTTTTATTTCTTTTTCTTTTTTTATAAGATTATATATTTTACTATCCTTTTTATATCCCATTATAAAGACCCTACGTCGTCTTTGTGGAAGTCCGTAGTCGGCAGCATTAATAACTCGCCATTCAACAGCATAACCTAAATCCGAAAGTGATGCTAACATGATAGCAAAATCCCTACCCCTTCGTCCGGATGGTGATTTTAAGAGACGGTCTACATTTTCTAACATTAAAAAATTTGGAGCATTTTTACCTTTTTTATTTAAAATATTAAAAATAGACCACCATAATACTCCCTTTTTTCCATATATACCTTTGGCCTGATTGGCTGTTCTGGCGACAGAATAATCTTGACATGGAAAGCCACCGACCAACAAATCATGGTCTGGAATATTTTTAAAGCTTTTTTCTATTACTTCCTGGATGTCTTCACATGAATGATTGTCTGGACCAAAAACGTGTGTATATATTTGAGAGGCGTGCTGGGCAGTAGATCCGGGTTCCCATTGACTACTCCAAGCGACCTTAAATTTAGTTTTCAGGTTGCTTGCAGATTCTAGCCCAATTCTAAAACCACCAACTCCTGCAAATAATTCTACAATTTTAATTTCTTTCATAATAGCAGTTAATTTATATCATTTTACCATCTTAGCATATTATGGTGATTTGATCAAATTTCTAATGCTTGCTGTATATATTTGGCATTAAGCCAGAAGCACTTTTTCATTTCCATTGTTCCCTGTGGAGTTTCTGTAGTGTCTAAGGCATTCTCACCGTGTGGACGCACATGCGTCACATTGCTTTCTGCTATCTTTGGCAAATCCTCGTACCTTCCTTCGTTTACACAGTCCTTGGTTTTTTGCCAAACCTTCTCAGCTTCTCCGATGTCTTTCATAGGAAAGTTCCAGAATATTATTTTTTTAAAAATAATATCATTCGCATATTTTTGTTTTTGAAATATTACAAATAAAAACTTTTTAGTTTCCAATTGTAAGTGAAAATCGGCCATTGTTTCGTTATCCTCATCATACCAAATTTCGGTTGCTATTTTTTTGTAGTCAAAAGCTGGGAAAGAAATTGATTCTCGTAGTTTTCCAGTATGTTCTAAGGTGATAACTTTTAGGGTAATATTTGCTTTTTCGAATTCTTCTATTTTACTTGAATCAATTTCAAGAATTCTATTAACAAGTGATCTTTTGTAGTTTTTTGATTTACTATTTAGGCTTACATTAAGAGTTACAATTATTTCTTTATCCGTTTTTCCAATAAATGGTGTAAGTTTTTCTTTGATAACGTCTTCAATTGTTTCTAATCGTCTTTGCTTTTTAAAAATTGAGTCCGTGTTCGTTTTTCGACCGAGTAATTGTGTTTGGATAAGATAATTTATGTACTGTTGTTTAAAAGAAAAAGCACGTGGTTTTGCCGGTGTGCGATTCATCGGTTGGTCACGTACTACACGACTGTTTGCGGCTTTTGTGCATGCACCTAGATAATAGGTATCCCCTTCAGATAATAAATGTGCCTCCCCACGTTTAATTTTTGCGACAATATATTCCCAATCCTTCTGTATCTGAAACACATCCTCTTCAGAAATATCCTCTAATAAATTTAATAGATGAGCAAATTTAAATTCATAGTCAAGAATACTTTGATTTTCAATCCATAAATAGAACATCAACAAAAGCGTTTTGTTCTTTTTTAAAAATGAACTTAATTTCCATGTTTCATTAACGACTGTGTCGTAATTAATCATTGAAAATACCAGTCGTTCTTTTGAAGAAAACATATTTTTAACATGTTTTTTCAACGGGGTAGTTTTCAATTCAACGCCAGCAATTGTAAAATCTGGTTCACTAATGTTTCCAGGATTGATTTCAAAAAAATATTTTTCCACCAAGTCACCTAAAAAACCTTTGCGTTTCATTTCATATATTCCAATTTGATTTTCAATAGATTTGATTGTTTCTTGTGAAATTATTCCCCGTAAAGATTTGTTTAGTAAGGTCTGTGCTTTTTTTAAAACTTGCTCTTTTGTTTTGTAATTAATCATACTAATCAGATATTTTTTTATTTATTTTCAAACATTTAAATCAAAACTTTCAAAACAATTTTCTCCGCCAGAAACTATAATATGAGCGATAACTTTAATATCTAATATTTTACCCGCATGAATTAGTTTGTTGGTAATTTCTATATCAGATTGTGATGGTTTTAAATCACCAGAAGGATGGTTGTGGGCAATAATGATGGCTGCCGCGTTGTTCTTTATTGCATTTTCAAACACTTCTCTAGGATGGACAAGACTTTCGTTGAGAGTTCCTACTGAGATAATTTCTCTTTGTATCTCTTGGCTTCTGCTGTCCAAATAAAAAACAACAAAATGTTCCTTTTTACTTGAGCGGATATCCTGCATTCTTTCCCAAACATCTTTTGGGGTGAGTAAAATTGAAGTTTTTTTGTCTTTTAACATCCTTCTACCTAATTCAAAACAAGCAATAATTTCACATGATTTTGCCACCCCTAAACCATGAATACTTTTTAGTTCATTAATGGTTATGTCGATAATTTTTTTATTTTCGAACTTTTTTAAAATCTTTTGAGATAGTTTTAAAACGTTTAAGTTCTTTGTTCCAGTTCGAAGTAGGATTGCTAAAAGTTCAACGTCTGTCAATTTACCTTGTCCATATTTTTCCATTTTCTCTCTCGGTCTATCAAATTTTGGAATATCCTTAATTTTTATCATAGTATTTAATTGGTATTAGGCCGTGAATCTGTGTGCTATACCTTAGAGAACTGCATATGTAGACTGTATTTTAATACTTTTTGTGTAAAAACGCAAACTCTGTTTAAACAAAATAACAATGGTTTAAAACCAGTGTTATTAAATATTTTACGTACTGGGCCATGGACATATTTTTCTACTTCCCCCAATAACATTTTGGACATTCCCAGTACTCGGCCCATTCTTTTACTGTTAGCCCACTAACAATTTTCCAGCCAGTATTTCTGTCGATCTCGGTTGTTGTATTTTTGTATGAATTTTTATCATACAATGGCACTTTGCCAAAATAATGACCTCCACGATAGGTTTTGTCGTTGTACAAAATAACATTAATTTGTTTTGCACAACATGAGCATGTTTTGGTAGCGCGTTTTTTGATGGTTTTAGTAATAATGGTCATATTTATTTATTCTCTAAAACTTTTTGATTATACTTCTTCGCTCCGAAAGTTCACCTGGCGACCAGCCGGTAGCGAGATTGCGTTCATTGTCGGTGGTGGTGCCGTGGATGAAGTATGTAATGCTGAACATAATTAATCAATATTTAAAATGATTTAATCCTCGTTTGATATATTTTTTTCAATTGTTTCTAACAAAAATGTTGCTGTTGCGCCAGCTAGATTGACTGCAAGTTGTGCATGTCTTTGGGACGGTTTTATATATTTTATATTTTTACCGTGCGCATCACCCAATTTATTTCTCAATGCGCCGAGTCCGCTGACAACAGAAAAACAACCGTTTAATATTTCCTTAAAAATCCCCTCAGTATGTTGTGATGGCGATAAATTTAGTGATTTTGCAGCCAAATTATAAAGTTTCGGCAAATCAGATTTTTCATCATATGTTACGTTGTTTTTCTCTAAAATATATTTACATACTGATTCCAAAAGAGATCGTGCAGAAGTTATCGCAGCTTCTGGGTCAGCGCCTCTTCGGTCTAGCGCTTTATTCCATTCGTTTTGTATATATTCTAAATCGAGTGCCTTTATGACGCAAGTAGTATTTTTGTCAGAGGGATATGCTTTCTGTGATTCGAGGTTATCTAGAATTTTACCTAAACTATTCCGAATAAACTGACGTCTTTCTTTATATGTGTTAAATTTCGGTTGAATATAATCCCAGAATTGATTTAAATCTCTAGATAATATAATAAAATCCGGAATGTCATTTTTTATTTTTTCAACAGAAATGATTTCTCGTCGCAATTCTTTGTATATATCGTCGTGGTGTTCGCCGCCGGTTGCGCAAGAAATTAAAATGTTTTGGAAAGATTCAATTTTTTCAATTATATTTTTGTTATTCATGTTATTTTTTTTGATTCAGCGGGTAATATAATATCGTTTTTGTTGTTTAGTTTTATAATTACAGGCTGCTTTAGTTTTAACGCTTTTCCTACGGCAATTGCATGTCTTTCTTCCAATGTTGGAAGTGTGTTTGAGTAGTCAGAGCCAATATAGTTTTCTAAAAACTGCTTCCCCGTATCGTCAAACACTCTCAAAGCAAAAATTGTATTGCATTGATTTAAAATACTTTTACTTATGTTGGCTGTTCTTTGTGTTACAACAAAACTTCCTAACCCGTATTTTCGTCCTTGTAAAATAATTTTTGCAGTACCGTTGCTTGCGTTCTGATCGCCAGCGTTTGCTGCCGAATTCCATTCAGGAATTAATGAATGCGCTTCTTCGAAGACGAGCAAATATTTTGCTTTGTTCTTTTTCATTTCTTCGTTGGTCAAACCCTCCCATTCATTTTTTGCAAGTATAAAGAGACGTTCCGCTATGATTCTTGTTTTTTCTGCCACGGTAAGGTCAGTTTTGTGTGTAATTTTAAATGAACTACCTGCTTTGGCGACAGAGTGCCAATCTGGGTTTAATAACATAATCCTTTTTTCTGGGTCATTTGAGAATCGCTTCATTTCATCGTCTAATTTAGACTTATATACAGTTTCGTTTCCCCACGTTGTTGGATCATCGAGATTGCCGGTTTTATTTTTGATTTTTAAATCCTCTAGACAATCTTCAGACAGTTCTTCTTGAATAATGTTTTTATTTAAATATTGCGGCAACTCTCTTTTGTATTCATTTGTAATATCTATACAAATAACCTTAACATCGGTATTTTCGATAGATTTTTTTATAAGTTCAAAAGTTAAACATGACTTTCCAATACCTAAAATTCCTAAAATAGCAGTATTATGGGTTATAAGAGAATTGATATCCTTTAAAATTATTTCCAATTCAGTTTCTGGTAATCTCCCAATAGATAAAACATTTTTATCTATAAGATTTGCATCATCAAAAAAAACAGGTGCATAAATGTCAGGGAGCCATTTCACAACCTCAAGTTCCTGATTTCCTCTATTGTATCTGCCTAGTTTATTTGCTATACCTGTTAAATATCCATGAATATTGTGTTTTTCTAATTCTTCTTCATAAGTTTTTCCATCAATAATTTGGTATAATACATCACTTCCATGTATTCCTGTTTTAATAATGGTGCCTTCTTTTAAAAGTTTGTACTTAACGCTCGTGGAATCCAGTAATGAAGTAAATCTAACCTTGTTAATGTCAGACCCTTCTGCTATATAACCAATAAAGTTGTGTCTGTTTTTATAGAGATAATTATTTTGCACTAACATTTTGGAATCAGGGTCCACGGTCTCTGAAAGATTGAGACCATACACCGCGTTATCTTTTGAAAAAATTGTTTTTGACCCACAAATAAATTCATGTTTTTTAAGGTCTATTTTTAACGGCGCATTGTCATGTTCTAATAGATATACCGTAACCCATTTTTTATTTAGAAGTTGTTTTTCGTTTATAATAATTCCGACAGCACCTTTTGCATTATCTAGAGAAAGATAAACTAACTCACCTTTTTTTGTATCACGTGTCTTATGTTTAAAAAAATCAATTTCTATTTTGTATAAGAATGGATTATCACAACCGATCGCTTCTCCTATTATTTCTGAATATCCTGTATTATGAATAAAAAATTTAAATATTTTTGACGACCACAAAATAAATGTTTCAACAATATGGTTTGAAATGAAAATTATCCAAAAAGTTAGAAAAAAAATAAATTCAATTGGGGTATTTTTAAAATATGAAATAATTGTTAGCAGATAAATGGCCGAAAATAAAAATTTTGATTGGCCGGCTTTTGTAATAATTTCAAAAAATACCTTTTGAATCTTTTCGAACTTTGGAAATTGTGATAAAAATATGAGTATAATTGAAAGTATTCCGAGCGTTACACTTGTATAAAATAATTCCCAATACCCAACTAAAGATGCGGGATTTTTAATGCTTAACAAAGCGAGTGTTACAGCTGTTGCATTTGTAATTACGTCTATAGGCTTTGTAAAATATGGTTCAGCAATATATGTACCAAAAATTAGTAATAATGCACCAGATACAAACAAAAGATTATATGTACTGTTTGAGTCAGTTAAAAATGTCCAGTTATTACTAAAAAATCTACATATTAATAAAAAAATAACAATATATAGTAAGACAGCAAAAATTCTTTGAACAATAGATAGATTATTAATTTTAGTCATATTTATGTACATCATTTTCTTTTTTGTGTCTAATTCATGTTAAGTTTAGCTCTTTATTAACAAAAAAACAATGGTACAAAACCATTGTTTTTAGATCGTTACTCACTTTTCGGCAACTTCCTATACTTATT
>Ga0208373_1002457_pt1 | contig 20465 bp, 19 predicted proteins | sample RifOxyC2_FD_184036 | JGI IMG/M metagenome (GOLD analysis project Ga0208373, IMG submission 184036) | Soil microbial communities from Rifle, Colorado - Rifle Oxygen_injection C2 (SPAdes) | ecosystem: Environmental > Terrestrial > Deep subsurface > Rock core/Sediment | place: Rifle, Colorado... | reverse complement strand
GGTTCAAAATTGTTACCCTCGTGTGGAATTAGATGATTTTTTAACTTTTGTAGAAATTTATTCACTTGTGTATTATACACTATATTATCGCTTTTGTAAAGAGCTAGGGCTGTTTATCGAAGTATTCCGGAGTGTAGATAGCCATCCAGTCTAGTAATTGCCTCATTATTGGGGCTGCGCCTACGGTGCCGACAGCTGGTCCTGACTCCATCATAACAGTAAAAGCGTATTTTGGGTTCTCGTACGGGAAGAAACCTATAACCCAAGAATTCACCTTGTTTTTGGAAATACCCACCTGAGCAGTACCGGTTTTAGCTGCGACATCTACAAAAGGAACATTCATAGTGGCGGCTGTTCCGTAGGTCACTGCTTCTCTCATCCCCTCTCTGACACTAGTATAATGCGAATCGAGAATTTTCTCATCAACTATTTGTTTTACTAATGCTTCACGGTCGTCGTTGTTTATGAAATGAGGAGTTACCAATGTGCCTCCGTTTGCTAGCGCCGCTGTAGCCCGAGCCATCTCAAGCGGTGTGACCTGGAAACCGTACTGACCGATAGCAGTGTGGTAAGTATCACCTATACGCCACGGATCATTTTTGAAAGTTTTCAGTTTCCATTCCGGGCTGGGTATATTTCCGCTTTTCTCATCCGGCAAATCAACTCCGGTCTTCTCTCCAATTCCAAAAAGTCTTGCGTATTTATTTAGGTTGGTAATTCCCAACCCCTTCTGTGATTCGAAACCACCACCAATAGCATAAAAATACACGTCGGAAGAAACCGCGATGGCCTCGCTCATGTCTGTCCAACCATGTGCCTTCCAGTCTTTGAAAACTGTTTCTGCGCCCTTTACGTATGGATTAGGAATAGCTATGGATCCAGTCGAAAGTATTTCTTTGTATGGGTCTATTATTTTTTCAGCTAAGGCACCCAAAGCAAAAAATGGTTTGACTATCGAACCTGGAGCATACAAACCCGAGATTGCTCTGTCGAGGAATACTTTGCGCTTATCTTTTAAGTAACCTTGAATTTTCTCAGAATCTTTACCAAAAGAAAGCACCAGTGGATCGTATTCGGGGTAACTCGTCGAAGTCAAAATTTCACCATTTTCTACGTTTATAATTATCCCAGCTCCACCAATAAAAGAATTCGCTCGGGAATGCTCTGCTATCAGATTATACAGTTCACCTTGTAGTCGCGAGTCGATAGTGGTGTACAAGTCTTCCCCTCGCTTTGGAGTGTTTACTATGTTTTCCGAATGCACCGAACCATGGGCGTCTATTTCTATAACTTTGGCACCGTTCTCCCCAGCCAACCTATCCGCATAAACTTTTTCCAAACCGTCCTTGCCTACGAATTCAGTTTGCCAAAACACACCTTTGTCATCTTTGGCAGGAGCACTCAAGTAGCCGAGCACATGGGAAAATCCAGGAGTCTTGTACATCCGGGTTGAAAATACTCCCGCTTCGGCAACATCTGGTTTACTGTTCCAGGCCAGTTCTACACCATTGCGATCATAGATGATCCCTCTTTCGGCAAAGATGATGGCTTTGTTTAGAGTATTGTTCTCACTTCTTTTGAAATAAGATTCACCATTTTTAATTTGTAAATTAAACAACTGTCCAGAAAAAACTAAAATAAAAACTATGAAAAATATACCTACAGAATATATGGTGCGACTTTTGATCGGTTTCTCGATTCGTCCTTCAAACTGTTGCTCGTTGAATCCAGCCAGGTTTTTAGAATCCAAGAAGATTTCATCCGGATCAACAAGCACACTATGATATCGTCCTCTTTTTTTAAGAAATATTTTTTTCATAAAAGGTTTTAAATCTTGATTTTTGCTTTATGTATTCAGCAAGGAACAGCAGTACCAGTGCAGAAGAAAAAGCGACAAAAGTATAACCGTAAAATCTCTCCAGCGGTACACCATACATAAGGTCCATTAAAAACATCAAAACCGGACCCTCAAAGAAATAGTTATACAGAGCAACACCAATCAGGAGTAAAATCATCGAAGACCAAAACGGCCCCCAGAGTACCGAAGAAACAAACAAGAGAACAAACGGGATTCTGGTATACATTTACTTATCTTACAAAATTAAACCCAAAAAACAAACTACTTGAACAGTTTTATAATCAAACGAATAATTAGGTAAATTATGACTATCGCAAGCAGATAAAAGAGTATTTTGTATTTCAACACATAACTCAAAACGGTTAGGAAAAATAATGACACATACTTCATCGGAGCTTCCGGAAGGTTGATAGTTTCTGATTTAGCTGGGGTTGTTGAGGGGTCTTCTTCTATTCCAATGTCTTCATTTTTTTTGTCTTCGGCTTGTTTAGCGGATTCTTGAATTTCATCTATCTCGGTTTTCACTTCTGTGCGTTTCTCTTCGATCGACTCTGAAGCATTCATTCTAGCTTCCTCGATAAATCCAAAAGCATTGTTAACTGGCTTGCTAACCGATGGTGGTAAACTCTCGTTTATTTTATTTTGCAGGTTTTCAATCGGTTTAATACTAGAGTCCAAGGTCTCGTTTATTTTTTCTTTGACCTCTTTAACGTTTGGAAGTTTCTTGGCGACCGTGTGCTCACTTTTATCGGTTTCCGTATTAGCCAAAGAAATTTCTTCGTATTTTCCTGCAGAAACTTCAAGGCGCGGGTTCTCGATGCGAGCAAATATCTGATGACCTCCGACTGTGACAGTCCAGTCGACAAAAACTGGTTCAGCACTCAAGCTGGAAATAGTGAAATCTTTTTTACCCAAAAGAATTGTCTTGTCGAAAAATGATACTGTGCCTTTGAAGTTCTTGGCAGATGGATTGAACACCAAAGTATATACTTTAATTTTGTCCCCTTCCTCGAAAGGATCCTTGGAATACCAGATATTAGTTTCGACAAAACCGACGTTTTGGTTCTGAGCTAAGGTTATATAAGGCAATACAACCAGCAGAAAGGTAAATAGGAAGAAAAAAACTTTTTTAAATCTCATACTGTAAATTATACAGTGCTTCTACTATTTTTTCCATGTCGGAGAACCTGCCTTGCATAGTTGAGCCGAGCAAAGTGACTGCGAGTCTGTGGGCATAAGCATTGTTGAATATTACAGTTAAGTTACCACCAGCCAAATCCGTGAAGCCAGTTTTCGAAAATAATATTCCTGGCACTTCTTTGATTATCAAATTTGTATTCACGAGGTCGTGAGTGTAACCTGACTCGGATTTCAGTCGTAGCGCTGGCCAGATAGTAGACTCGAATACTTCGCTGTAATTTGAAAGCGCGTATGCTGCTAATTTATTTGCATCTTCGGCGGTACCGTAACCCCCAGCAGAGTCTTCTCCATAATCCAAACCAGTAACATTCCAAAAAGTTGTGTTGTTCATGCCGATGGCTTTAGCTTTTTCATTCATCCTGCTAACAAATTTTTTATCTCCACGGGTGATGGCAGACGCCGCGTCGTTTGACGACAGTATCAAAGCAAAACGAGACAGGTCTTTTACATTCCATATTTCCCCTTCTACCAAATTATACTCTCCTTCTTCTTTTAAAAATTCTGGAGTGATTTTAATAAAGTCTTTGGTATTGGTATCTAGCGCCACCATGACAGTCATCGTCTTTGCTAGTGATGCCAAAGGCATTTTAGTATTATCGTTCCTGCCGTATATTCGTTTGTGGGTATCGATGTCGTATACAGAAAAAGACTTTGCTTCAAGCTCTATGCTACCCAAAGCATCCTGGATTCGTTGTTGTACTTCAAGTTCTTTCCTTACCTTCTCCATTCTTTGAGCTTCCAAAGTTTCTTCTCTTTTCTTGTTTTCGATATAAAAACCGCCACCAACTATGCCGATAATAACAAGCAAAACTAACAAACCTTTTTCGTATTTAGTGATTTGCATACCTGATTTTTATGAAGATTCTTCTACGTTGTTTTCTAAATTCTTTTCCGCTTCGACAAAATTGCGTTTTATGTTTTCGAATTCCGGTAACTCTTCTACTCTGGTTACTCCCATATACGACAGCAGTTCTACCGTCGGCTGATAAATGTATCTGCGAGTATCTTTAGGGTCGGTAACTTTCTCTACCAACCCACGCATCGAAAGCGCCCTCAAAGTGAAACTGGAATTTACTCCTCTGATGTAGTCGATAGCAGACCGACTGGCTCCATTTTTGTAAAGTATTATAGTCAGGGTTTCTAAACTTGCCTTGGAGAGTGATTTATTCAACTCTTCTTTTTGCATTTCTTCAATCAAATCTGACAGTTCTGGGTTTGTACCCAGAGAATATTCGTCAGCATTTTTAATCAGCACAAAACCACGGTCTGTATAACTAGCCGCTAATTCATCGGTGGCTTCATTTATCTCTGCTTCGGAGACTTTGAGCATACCCGCCAACTTTTTGCTGGATATTGGTTCCCCTTTAAAAAAAAGTATTGCTTCTATTTTATTCGCTAATTTCATGGTTGTTTATTTGCTTCTCAATAATAATATCGGAAAAACTGTTTTCTTGCATCGCTTCCAGGATTCCAGTTCGGATCATCTCGAGCATTGCTAGAAATCCCACTATAACGAAAACTTTTTCTTCCTTGGTTTTTGCGGCCCCAGAAAATTCTCGGAAATTGAATTTTAAAGTAGACTGTATCCTGTCAGTTAGCTTATCAATCATTTCTTCGATGCTGATAACCTTCTTTACTTCAACTTCTCCGAGCTTGGCCTTGCCTGGGAGCCTGTTTAATAAGGCAGAGGCCAAGTCCAGCATGCTTTCTTTGGTAATCTGACTATCGGGCAGGAAAATTTTGACTTCTAGCTTACGCTCTTCGCTCGGGAAAATTATTTTTTTACCAAAATTGTCTTTGATATGAACTGCTAAGTTACTATACAACTCGTACAGCTTCAGTCGGTCTTCCAAATTCTTGATGTCGGTTTCTTCTTCGGGAGACAAAGACAAATCCGGCAGGAGGGACTTGGATTTGATCAAAATCAAAGTTGCCGCTACCAGGATGAAACTAGCTATTTCTTCCTTTTCCTCTTTTGGTAGATTGTTTATATATTTCAGATAATCTTCGGTAACTTGGGCCAACGACACATCGTTGATGAAGAGTTTCCTGTCTTCTACCAAAGACAACAACAAACCAAAAGGCCCCTCAAAGGCTTCCGTCTTGATGGTGTAGGCATCCCGGGTTTCTGTTTCCATGCATTCTATGCTAACATTTTTGGGATGAAAAACAAAAAGCCAAAAGTTAGACTGTCCACCAAAATTTATCCAATTGAATACGATATAAAACTACGCCCAGACTTGGAAAATTTCACTTTTTCTGGAATCGAAACAATAACTATAAATGTCTCCTCCCCGACCAAAGTAGTAACCCTGCATTCCAAAGAAATACAAATAGACACCGTAGAATTTGAATTAAAAAAAATTAAAATTTTCGGCAAGGTAACTCATAACGAAGCAAACGAAACAGCTACTTTTACTTTTCCAGAAAATTTACCAAAAGGTAAAAATAAACTGACTATTGCTTTCACTGGTATCCTAAACGACAAAATGCGAGGATTTTATCGCAGTTCGTATGTTTATGAAGGTAAGGTCAATCATCTAGCAACTACCCAATTCGAAGCCACTGATGCCCGCCGAGCTTTCCCTTGTTTTGACGAACCAGCTCACAAAGCCGTATTCCATGTATCCCTGGTAGTGCCGAAGGGTCAAACCGCGATATCGAATACTCTGCCTGTTTCTAAAATAGAACATGAAGCTGGATTCGAAGTTGTACGCTTTGCTCCAACACCTAAAATGTCGACTTACCTGCTCGCATTTATCGTCGGTAAATTTGAATATATAGAGAAGAAATCCAAAAATGGTGTCCTAGTCCGCGTTTATACAACTCCTGGAAAAAAATCACAAGCCGGATTTGCCTTAGAGGTAACTTCAAAGGTTTTGGATTTCTATGAAGAGTATTTCGATATTCCATATCCACTCGATACTCTTGATATGATTGCAATCCCAGACTTCACTTCCCTTGCGATGGAAAACTGGGGCGCAATTACCTTTCGGGAAATGGGACTCCTTGTTGATGAAAACAACACTTCGCTTTCAACAAAAGAACTGATCGTAGAAGTCATCGCTCATGAGTTAGCTCATCAATGGTTTGGTAACTTGGTTACCATGGAGTGGTGGACCCACCTGTGGCTCAACGAAGGGTTCGCTTCTTATATTCCATACATAGTCATCGACAAGCTTTTCCCGGAATGGAAAATCTGGGAGCGGTTTGTGACTGGTAAGCATGGCACTGGTATGGCCATGCGTCTGGACGCACTCAAAAATACTCACCCGATCGAAGTCCCGGTACATCATCCAAGCGAGATTGGAGAAATTTTCGACGAGATATCGTATTCCAAAGGTGCCTGTGTCATTCACATGCTTGCCTCATATATCGGCCCAGATGCTTTCCGTGATGGTTTACGGCATTATCTGAAAAAGCATAGTTACAAAAACACAGAAACCATACACCTGTGGGAATCTTTTGAGAAAGTAAGCAAAAAACCAGTAAAGAAAATGATGGATGTGTGGACTAGCCAGTCTGGTTACCCGATTGTACAAATAGCAAAGAAAAATAATAAAATAACCCTAACTCAAGAAAGATACTTTACTAGCCCAATATCGCGCAAACAAGCACATAACAAGACAACCTGGCCTGTTCCAGTTACCTTACAGACCGAAAATGGCACAGAAAACATATTTCTAGACAAGAAACAAATAACACTTCAAAACGATTCTAGTTGGTTTAAGGTAAACAAGAATGAAACAAGTTTTTTCCGGACCGAATACTCGCACGAACTTTTGCTTAATCTAAAGGAAGCTGTACTACGGAAAGAAATAAGCAATGTTGACCGACTCGGTATCATCCGTGACCTTTTTGCCTTGAATGCCTCGGGGCGAATACCAGTTGATTATGTATTGGATTTTCTATTGTCTTACAAAGATGAGGAGGATTATATAGTTTGGTCAGAAATATCAGCCGGACTGGGAGCTTTGAGACAAATCTTTGCTAAAAGCAAGAGTAATAACAAATTAAATAAATTTGTTATTGATTTGTACTCGCCAATTTACAAGAAGCTCGGATTTGAGTCGAAAACAAGCGATGCTCATACCGATACTCTTTTGCGTCCGCTGGTTATCACTGTACTCGGACAAGCTGGTTTGCCGGAAGTGGTTAAAAATATAAAAAAGCTTTTTTCTGATATTCGTACGAAAAAGAAAGTTGATGCAAACATGCGGGGCCTAGTATATAGCATCACAGCTCAGTACGGAGGAGAAAAAGAATACAAAGAATTCATAAAGTTATACAAAACCGAAACTCTGCACGAAGAAAAAAATCGCATTGGTTACGCCCTCGGTGACTTTGAAAACGACAAGTTACTTTGCGAGACTGCACACTTTGCCTTATCAGAGAATGTGCGACCCCAAGACACCATCGGGATACTTTCCTATCTAGCTCTAAATCCGCTCGGTCGCGATATCTGGATCAAATCCATGAAAACAAATTGGCAAACAATGCTAAATCGGTACGGCGACGGCGGACACAGCCTAGGGAGACTTCTGGAAATCCTAAAAAATAGCCCCGAAAAGAAGCATCTAGATTTCTACAAAACCTTCTTCAAGACTCGCCCTGCACCAGGGGCAACCAGGTCCATAGAACAAGCCAAGGAACGCATAGAAGCCAACGTATTGTGGCTAAAGCGCGACGCCAAAGCCCTTGACAAATTCCTGAAAAGGAGTAATCTATAAATTATGAATTTCGATATTACAGTAAACGCCGTGTCACTACGAAGACGGAACTCACTTACCCGTGAGGCCGTTTCAGAGTGTTTGTAATATCTCCCCTACCCACAATTACGAACTTTCAAAAAACGATCTCATACTGAGGTCGTTTTTTCGATTTAGATAATCGAAATTTGTTCACTCGTTCCTTCACAAAAAAATATCATAAAAAATGGAAAAAATAACCGCCTCCATGCACACGAGAGCTGATATTCAGTCCTCTCTCTCTCCGTTCTTCACCTTCCCAAGTATTCGTGTTGAATACCCAAAGGTCGTAACCGAAGCATTAACCATATTGTATAGAGAGTACAATCGTGCTTTTGAAAATCTGGTTGATTTGAATCGAGAACATCCAGAAGACTACAAATATTGTATATCTTCGGAAGGTTGCACGAATTATATTGTGCAAATTGACATGCAAGGACTAAACCACCAGCACCTAAAAGTCTTAGCTGGGATGTCCGTGCAAGAAGTTTGCAAAATACTGCGCAAAAGAATATTCGAGTTAGAAAACAGTTGGGCGCATTATGGTCCCCTTGCTCAAATATGTAGCAACGGAGTTGAATCATTCTATGCACAAAAAACTCGAGTCCTGCTCGATAGCCTGCGTAAAAAATTTAACATGCCTATTGCCCTTTTGGCCGTCACCGAACAAAAGTACATTGCAATGAGAGAAACAGAGTTTGGGAAATTTGGAAGTGACCCGCTTTCTGACGAGGAAGTTTTTAGGATATCCGGGTTCAATAAGTTTTTTGGGCCTGAAGATTTCCTGCGACACATTAACGAAAATGGAGGTTGCAAATATCTGCTCTATTGTAGAACTTCAGACCCGATAGACAAGTTAAAACAACCAGACATGGCAGTGAAGCACCCCCTACTCGAAGATCCAGAGATACGACGGATCATCAAAGCCCACTCTTTGACATTCAATGTGGACGATCCTATATTACCCATAGGTGATGTAAGGCGCATTAACGACACCAAAAGATATATGGCCACGATGGATATGGCATTCCCCATATTATCAGAAAAAGATTTGTTATCGTCCGGTTTAGTTGAACATTTGGAAAACGGCAAACCCTATTCAGAATTTTCGGGAAATCGAATTTCAGTGGAATTCGGTCAATTTCTAACCTCTGTTGGCGTCGATCCTGATAAAGTAGCCAGTGGCGAACAAACATTACGGGCCAAACCGATTCAAGGTACTTTTGGATGCTACGGACACTTAACCGGATTGTTGTCTGACAAGAGATTCAGGAAAATGCTGCGTTCTAATTTAAGGGAAAGAGGTCCTTATATTATTCAACCCGAACTTGAAGCGCCGAAAGTATTTAACACTGACGACGAACAAGAATATGCCTTTATCGATCGTGTTTTTGTAGGAACAGTAGATGGAATCCCCACCTGGATGGGAGGCCACCGCGAGTTTCTCGCATTAACCACCACCGAAGCGCAAAATGGTCGTCTGCACGGAAACTCAGACACAGTAACAGCGGAAATTTTTTGATGCCATCTTTTATGTTATAATCCAAACCGGGTAAGCGAATCAGTCGCCTACCCGGTTTAAACTTTATATATGGAAAAAGAAATACTTGATTTAACTAAAAAATTCGTTTCAATCAGATCTACTGATGATAACAAGCAAGAATTAAAAAATGTTTTAGATTTGGCACTGTCACACCTCGATGGATACACAATCGAACATTTTGAACGCGCCGGCATTCCTAGTGCACTAGTATATAACACAAAAATTAGACCCAAAAAATTCAAAGTTTTGTTTAATGTACATTTAGACGTAGTCCCTGGCTTGGAGAAAAATTACATTCCAAAGATAATAAAAGGGCGACTTTATGGCGTAGGCTCAATGGACATGAAAGGTAATGCGGCAGCGGTTATACTTCTTTTTAAAAAATTAGCTAAAGACCTAAGTTACCCTGTTGCAATTCAGTTGGTCACTGATGAAGAAGTTGGTGGTTTCAATGGTACAAAATTACAAATAGAAAAAGGAGTGAGGGCAGAGTTTGTTATTGCAACCGAACCGACAAATTTTGATATTGTGCATATGGCGAAAGGAGTGTTGTGGCTTAAAATTTTAGCGCGCGGACTCACCGCTCACGGCGCTTATCCTTGGCGAGGCGAAAATGCTGTTTGGAAAATGAATAATTTTCTAAATCGGCTTGCAAAAAAATTCCCTATACCCAAAAAAGAAAAGTGGATTACTACTGTTAATCTGAGCAGTATTATCAGTACTAATACCTCTATCAACAAAATCCCTGATGATTGCTCTGTTAGTTTAGACATCAGATTTATAGAGAAAGATAAAAAAACTATTTTGGAAAATATTAAAAAAATAGCCGAGAATATGAAGGTTCAGATCATCGAAAAAGAATCTCCATTGTTTACAAAACAAGATAATCCTTATCTGAAACTACTAGCTCAATCAACTAGCGCAAAAATAAACAAAAAAGCTGTACTACGGGGTGCAAATGGTACTTCAGATGCACGACACTTTGCATCAGTAGGTTGTCCTGGTGTTGAATTTGGTCCAATTGGAGGAGGTATTGGCAGTGATGAAGAATGGGTTGATATAAAAAGCCTCAACACTTATGCAAACATACTCGAAAGTTTCTTAGTGCAAATAAACGAAAAATAATTCTACATAAAAAGGACACGAGAATTTTTCTCATGTCCTTTGGTTTAGTTGTGTAGCGGTAATCCACCACACGCACGATTGAGTGTTCGACGCATGTTGTTTTATTTTTGAAATGGGTGAACGATTTGCAATGGCTTTTTCCGAAACCATTGGTAGAGTTTATCTTTTTCCGCCCATGGCCACTCTGACTGGAGCAGTAGAGCATCTGGGAAGAGTTCTTCAAGGATTGCTCCTTCTAGGGCATACGCTGCCACTTGACGGGTGGCTGTCTTTCGAAGTCCAAGTGGGAACTCATAGCGATCTGCAAACTTTGCAAGGTGTCTTTCCTGTTCCTGAATAGCAATAGTATGCTTTCCAGCACCATTTGCCCAATCCAAGCAGTTAGAGAAGGTGCAGTTACCTGTACACAATGCTTCCAAATCTGACAATAGAATGGGTTGCCAATTTTTAGGCAAAAGACCTGAATCGTTTGCTTCTTCTATCATGAGCTCGCATGCGAGGGTGACTTCTTCTTGTGAAATCGTCCAACCCCAAGTTCGTATGGGTTCGGTATCCACAAGTATTGGAACCACTTTTACAGACAAGCCCAAGTTTTCGACTTCTTGAACAAGTTGAAACGCTCTTGTTGCAGCATGACTAAGTCTTTTTTTGTGACCTCCGTCAAAGAATAGGGTCTGGAAAAAATCCAAAACAAGCTCTTCTTTGTTGCGCACAGTAGCAAGACAAGAGAATATCAACAATGTCAGGCAGTTGTTTTCGACGGCTGCCTCTACCGTCTTGTATAAGTTTTTTTTGTCAACGAGTAATACATTTTGCTCATATCTCAAAAAAACATCTAATACTGCTTGTGGCTGTACCATTTTTTATCCCATTTTTAGTTGTGAAAAGAACTAGTTGTATCTAGCGTGTCATATGCCGAAGCATCCAACACACACAAAGACAACAAGCACTTTATTGGTAACCAGAATCATCAACACCAAAGAAATATACTATCGGCAAAGAATCATCAAATTCTTTTTTAATTACTGGCTGATACATCTGTGAACGTAGGTCACTTGGCTTTTCGTTTTGTATCAGTATGGCGTTCGGAATATTCTCATATATCCATTTTGCTTGTACTGCGTATTCTGTAAACTTTCTAACAATCCAGTCTTTGAGCATTGCGTCATCAGGTTTCTCTAGATTTTCGAAATAGTTACCCTTACCGAACTGGGTTTGTAGTTTTCTGAATTCCCATTCAAGCTGATCTTTAGTGAAATACGAATATATGTCTTGTTTAACTTTTTCATATTCTTTTTCGAACGATCTGCCAGTTTTACTCTCAGTATCTTTTTCAAATTTGTACCAGCTGATAACTCGAACTTCAGGGATCAATCCCCTCACCCATTTTTCAAAGTTTATTTTATATGCACTCCAGCGAGTACTGAATTCCTGCCAGAGCATGTCTTTCTGTTTTGGAAAGTTTTTGAATTGTTGCAGGTAGATATAATACGGGTCGGTGTTACCAATCAAGATGTTCAGTTCTACTCTTGGATATATATCTCTTAAATCATCAAAAATTTCTTTCAACCTAGCCACATCAGACGTTAGATTGTTCCCTTTTGGATTTGTACTCACATACAACCATGGCGTGTCGCTGAAAAGATATTCTGAATTGATTGTAGAGCAGGTGAAAGAAATCAAGTTGATAGGCTTGTTCTCACTGACAGCTTTAGTTATGCTAAGTTCAAGACTCTCTCTAAATTCATTATTTAGCCCCTTGAAGTCGTATTTCCTTATTGTATTTATTAGTTTTTGTGATGTATTCATATTTTTAACGTTATTTGATAACAGAAAAAGCCCTTCTCTTGACGAGAAGGGCTTTTTACTTGAGGTAATTACTATGCGCGCAAACTAACTCAATCCCTTGTCGTCAAGAGGCATTGAGGGGTGATGAATTTTGTTTGCGTTTATAATATTTTTCATTGCTTTTCCAGCATATATTTTATTAGTGTTTTTGTCAACCGTCTTTATGCTCTATGCGCATCTACCTTCGCCGCTACGATGAAATCATTCTCGGACAGGCCACCGATGGAGTGGGTGGAGAGGGTTAACTTAACTTTATTGTAATGTATTTCTATGTCTGGATGATGTCCTTCTTCTTCGGCGATGTCGGCGACATTGTTGATGAAATTTATCGAACCGATAAAGTCTGCAAATTTAAATTCCCGACTGATGCTTTTGCCATCCTCTGCAAGCACCCATTCTGGAACATCCGGCATATAGTTCCGTGCTTCCTCAGGAGTAAAAGGGTCCATGCTTTTATCTTCGCACGGCACGCATTTTTTATTTAATAATTTATTAGTCATAGAAAATTACTTGTTTAATTTGATACCCAGCTCTTTCATTTGTTTTTCGGGTATTTGGGCAGGAGCATTCATCATCAGGTCCTTACCCTCGCCAGTTTTCGCAAACGGGATAACTTCACGAATGTTTGGTTCGTTGTGAAGTATCATCATCAGACGGTCAAAACCCCAAGCGATACCTCCGTGTGGTGGAGCACCGAAATCCAGTGCTTCTAGCATGTGCTTGAAATTAAGGTCTATTCGTTCTGCATTGTAACCCATGATTTCAAAAGTATTCCTGAGCGCTTTGGCTTCGTGGTTTCGGATACTTCCCCCACCGATCTCATAGCCGTTTAAGGTGATATCGTACTGCGTGGTTAATATGTTGCCGATGTTTTGTTTGTTCATAAAGTCAGCCATGTGTTCCGCGCGAGGTTTGGAAAATGGATTGTGGGTGAAGGTCCATTCACCAGTACCATCCACGTTGTCCTCGCCAGTTTTCTCAAACATTGGAAAATCTACCACCCACAGGAACGCAAGCAAGTTCGGATCATTCTTGTCTTCACGGATGTCCGGTCGGTCGTTGCCATATTTTTCCATAGCTTCATTGTAAGAAATCCTAGGAAAAGGTATTTGCTGAATTTTCTTTTCTGGATAAAGTTCTTTTACTAATTTTATCAACAACGCTTCGTTGAGCGCCATGACGTCTTCCTCTTCAACAAAAGACAACTCCATATCTAGCTGAGTAAACTCTGGCTGTCTGTCGCCACGAGTGTCCTCGTCACGCATACACTTAGCAAATTGGAAGTATTTTTCAAATCCAGCAACCATCAGAAGTTGCTTGTACTGCTGTGGAGATTGCGGTAGAGAATAAAAGTTCCCTGGGTAGATTCGACTTGGTACCACGAAAGACCGAGATCCTTCAGGAGTAGGCGCAGACATGAGCGGAGTTTCAACTTCGGTAAATCCTTCTTCGGCTAGATAATTCCTCACCAAATTTTGCACCTTTGAACGCATACGCATGTTCTTCTGCATGCGGTCGTTGCGTAAATCAAGATATCTATAAGTCAGACGAGTATCTTCATTTACCTCGCGAGTATCGCCATCTATCGGATAAGGTAAGGTTTCGGCTTTGTTCAACACTTCTATACCAAGTATTTCGAGTTCTATATTGCCATTTAGTACCCCTTCTTTTCTGTTTCTTTCTGGACGTTCGTTGACCTTGCCCTTCACCGCTACCACCCATTCAGGGCGGACTTCTTTGCCTGTTTCCATAGCCTCACTGCCAGGCAAAATAACTCCTTGTATTAATCCGGTCATATCGCGGAAATCCATGAAAATCATTTTTCCTTGATCACGGCGTACATTCACCCAGCCAGAAATCGTGACCTCCTGCCCTACTTTGGAACTCAAATCTTTTATTAAAATTCTAGTCATTGTTTTTTTCTTGGAGAAAACAAAAATCGCCTCTCCAAACTTATCTAGTTGATAAATTTGCAGGGGCGATGTTTGTCGCGGTGCCACCCTACTTCGCCACGCCATAGCTTTAGCAACGGCGGACCTTGTTTACTACCTTACCTCTTTACCCGGCGCTTTATGCATAGGCGGGCCCAGTTGTCAGCTGGATCACAGGTACAGAGATTATACCATATATTTTGAGGTTTGCAAAAATTTAAGACAAAACATTAAATAAATCAGTGATATTATGAATCACGACATCTGGCTCTTCAGTTTCCTCTTCAGGTAATTCATGTTTAAATTTTCCCTGCCTAACCCAAACAGTTTTATAACCAAGCATATTTCCTATTTTTATTTCTCCTTTTACCCTGTCACCCACAACAACAACATTGGTGTCAGCACCAACTAATTTTTGAAAATCAGTAGTAGTTTTGTTGTCTACAAAAATTATTTCATTAAAGAAATCCCCTATTCCTAATTCGGTAATTATATTTCCCCTACCAGGTTCATTTTTTGAAACTAAATATAATTTATGTTCTTGAGACAATCTATTCAAAAGATCGTAAACACCATCGTATAACTCTAGTTTTTCCGGATCGTATATGGTCCTATTGTAATCAAAAATAATCTTCATTTTCTTATTATAATTAAAAACAAGCGATAATCCAATGCCGGAAGATCGCTTGTTTTGTTAAAAAATATGGATTCCATCAAAAAACACTAAATTTACACACATGGCAGCAATATACTATCAGTACCTCCATGCACTGCATGGGTTGGGGAGCCCGTGAAAAGCACTTCGCTTGTGACACCAAATTGGTTCACATAGGCGATTAATCGAGCGAAACACTCTTTTTCACCTTCGTTAGTCTCTAAGATAAGCCGTTTCTGGTGCACGTATTGTTGCGCAATAGAAATCGGTTTCTTATTTTTTCCCAAGCTCGGTAGCTGCTCCCGTGCTTCACCATTGAACCAAACTCCTTTCATTCCTGAGCTGACTGAAAGCTTCAGCACCAACTCATTTTGAGCGTTCGCCCATTCGATACTACAAGGCAAGCGCTGACTCAAAATAGCAGTTTCTGGCACGTAATTTCTGAATAGCTCTCTTTTTGGAAAGTCAGTAACTAGTTGTTCTATCTCTTCGTGGCCAGTAGGATTGGAAATGATTCCAAGCAGTCCTTTAGCCCCGAGCCATGGTACTAATGGAAAAATGAATTTTTCCGGCTTTCTTTGATACAAATCTAAAATGAGATCACGATTTGGAATTTCTTCAGGCTGACGCATTCCCCAGGGAATAATCAGAACAGCTGCCCTACAAAAATCTTCTTTCTGTAATTCAGAGGCATTTACACAATTCACTTGGATCTGATAGTCTCGCAACATGACGCGAGCATACTGCAGTAAGCCAGGCAAATAGAAACGTTCGTGGTTTGCAAATACCCACAAAAGTTTTTGTTTTCCACGTCGCCTAACTTCTTCAGCAATGTATTTTGCAACAGAAGAAGACGGTAACCCGTAAAGATCTCGCAATAATTCCATGAACGCTAATGCGCGTGGATTATATGCATCAATTTCTGCTATACGAAGTTGGTCGTCCTCACCAACCATTATATCCACCTTAACAAGTGGGATTTTTTGGTCGAGTGGGCGTATAGGCATGCCGTAAGTGCCGTCTTTAACCACATGAAACAGATTTTGGTGTAAATTTGTTTTACCAACAGAAAGAGTTTCAAAAATATGCGGCATACCTTTCTGAAATCCAGCAACTACTTTGCCGATTTCTCGAAGTTGGGGTTTCCAAATCTCAGGTAAAACAAAAGGATTAGGTGAAAGAAGGTGCTGGTAACGCGAATCTCCATTCCAATAGCCGGTGGAGATGTGGTGCTGAGAGAGTTGTCCGTAGCGGTCCATAATGCTAAGAAATTTGATGAAATTTTGAAAGAACTGGCGCCGGTCTGGTTAACACGGATTCGCCAAAAGAACTAAAAAACCCTCGTTATATCGAGAGCTTCTGCTTAGTTTCTTCGTCTAAATTAGAGAAAAAATCAAACACTAACCCTCGATGCTGCTGGATAGGCCAGCATCATAATAAAGACGTAACCGACGAGGTTTAGCGCGGAAATCTTTATTTGGTTAATGTTTAAACTCATACAATTTAAATATTACAAAAAATGGCAGGAATGTCAACTCTTTTATTCCCCAATAAGAGAACCGGGGGTCTATAATATGCGAGCTAGTATGTAGATAACGATGGCTATCATTATAGCCAATACCAAATCGTCAAAAAGAGTTCTTTTCTCTTCTTTGGTTATGACTTGCCAGAGGAACGCTGGCAATCCGAATATCATGACTACAAATGTTTCCCACATGTTAGTTTAAATTAACTCCTAATTTATCTTTTACTTCCTTCATTTTTTTCGAGGCTACTAGCTTGGCCTTCCCTCCCCCTTCGTTCAAAATCTGAAGTGCTTTGGGAATATCTTTTTCGAATTCTTTTCTTTTTTCGCGCATTGGAGCAATGAACTTTTCCAAGTCTTCAATCAAGGCTTCTTTAAGAATTTTGTATTTACCCTTGTTTGTTTCGTAGAGTTCTTTTAGTTCATCTTCACTGCGAATAAGTTTGTGGATGGCGTATACGTTGGTAGGTACATCACCACTTGAATCAGTAACTATGCTCATCACGCATTTTTTTATTTCTTCGTACTCTGCAAAAAGCGGAATGGTATTGCCATAACTTTTGGACATTTTCTGTCCATCGGTACCCGGTACAGTAGACACATCGGCTAGAATTTTGTGTTCTGGAAGTTTGAAAGTCTCACCAAAGGTGTTGTTGAATTTTTGGGCTATGTCGCGAGCTATCTCTACGTGTTGTTGCTGGTCTTTACCGACTGGCACAATGTCGGTGTTGTAAAGCAATATGTCTGCGGCCATGAGCACTGGGTAGTTGAATGTGCCCACGTTTATTTCTTTGTTTTTAGCCTCAGCGTCTTTGAAAGCATGCGCTCGCATCAGGTAAGGCATGGTGACTAAAGTATCGAAAACCCAAGCCAGCTCAGTGTGTGGAGATATATCACTTTGTTTGAAAATAGTTACTTGTTTTGGATCAAGTCCGATGGCCAGGTAGTCTAGTAATACACCCAGAATATTGGCCTGCATTTCTTCTTTGTTCTGAATAAAGTTGAGGGCGTGATAGTCGGCGATCATCACAAAAGCTTCGTAGTCCTTCTGCATTTCGACAAACTGTCGCATCGCACCAAAATAGTTCCCGATGTGTGGAGCGCCGGTCGGTTTGACTCCTGAAAGCATTATTTTCTTCGACATGCCCTTATAATATCACAAATCCACACGGAAGCCACAGGTTTATTCTAAAATCGTGCTTCCACCTTCCTTGTCACAATGCTAAAATGGCCAGTAATGCAAAACAACAAAAACACTGCCCCAGTTAAAAATTACGGTGGCTCAAAAGACAAAGTTCGCATTCCCCCACAGAGTTTAGATTCTGAAATGGCCGTGCTCGGTTCCATAATGCTTCGCAAAGACGCCATGCACGAGGTTGAAGACATCCTTCATCCAGATTCTTTCTATTCCGAAAAACACAAAATGATATTCCAAGCCATGCTCGACCTCGCCGCCAAGAATGACCCCATCGACATGCTTTCACTTTCTACTAAACTCAAAGAACAGAAAAGAATCGAACAAGTTGGTGGTAGCAAATACCTAGCCGAGATAGTAAACACAGTTCCGTCTTCTACAAACGTGAAGTATTATGCCTACATCGTACAAAAAAAATATGTGTTGCGTAGTTTAATCGAGGCTGCGGACTACGTCTCTGAAATAGCCATGAACGAAGGTGACGACCACATGGATGATATTTTGGACCTCGCCGAGAAAAAGATATTTGCCGTCGTTTCCTCCCCGACTAATCAGAAATATGTCAGTCTCAAAGACTCTCTGCCTGAAGCTTGGGAGCGACTAGAGAAGCTACATGAAAATAAAGGTGAACTCAGAGGTGTCGCAACTGGATTCCGTGATTTAGACAACATGCTTTCTGGTTTCCAAAATTCTGACCTCATCATCTTGGCTGCTCGACCTTCTATGGGTAAGACTACCCTCGCCCTCGATATCGCACGTATGTCAGCCACAAAAAACGATAAATCAATATTGATTTTTTCTCTGGAAATGTCATCTCAACAACTAGTAGACCGTATGCTCTCTGCTGAATCCAGAGTGAACGCTTGGAACCTGCGCACAGGACGACTTTCTTCGGATCGTGAGTTTACCCACCTACGCGACTCGCTGGACAAACTTGCCAAGGCAAAAATATACATCGACGACCAACCAGGTAACTCCATCGTCCGCATGAAGGCCCTAGCTCGCAGAATCAAAGCTGAAAAAGGATTGGACATGATAGTCGTGGACTACCTACAGCTCATGACTACTAGCAAGAACTACGACTCCATGGTGAACCAAGTTACCGAGATATCCAGGTCGCTCAAAAGCCTTGCCAAAGAACTTGATGTGCCGGTGCTAGCGCTGTCACAGTTGTCTCGTAACGTTGAAAGCCGTGGTGGCAAGCCTAGACTCTCTGACCTGCGTGACTCGGGTTCCATCGAACAGGATGCCGACGTGGTTATGTTTATCCATAGTGAAGACAGAGGTAAAGACGAAAATGAGAAAACCGGTATCGTAGAGATACTAATCGAAAAACACAGAAATGGTCCTACTGGTAAAGTCGATCTATTCTTCGATTTGAAAACTACAACCTTCCTAAACCTAGATAAAAGTAACCTGAGTGACTTTACTGCTCCAGTACCCGAGCGAGGTGGGTTGGATGATTTTTAACTACTATGGACATCGTAGACAAACTGACACAAGTATTCAAAGAATTTCCTGGCATCGGCGAGCGACAAGCCCGAAGGTTTGTGTATTTCCTGATGTCTCAAAGCGGAGAATATACTGCGAACTTAATGAAGCTGGTTTCTGAACTCAAAAAAGACATAGCTCAGTGTCGAGAATGTTTCAGATTTTTCGTTGATGACAGGCACGCTGGAAATCTGTGCCCTAATTGTAGCTCGGAAAATACTGACAAGACCACTCTCCTAGTAGTAGAGAAAGACACTGACCTAGAAAGCATCGAGAAAAGCAGAGTATACGGTGGCAAATATTTCGTGCTGGGAGGATTGGTCCCTATAGTAGAAAAAAGTACTCCATCTCGAGTGCGAATAAATGAGCTGGTAAAGTACCTGGGCGGACACAGTGAAGTGCGTGAAGTCATCCTCGCCTTCTCTATCTCACCGCAGGGTGACCACACTGACTTTTATGTCCGAGGACAGATCCAAAATATCATAGACAAACAAGGAATAAAAATATCCTCTTTGGGAAGAGGGTTATCAACTGGAACAGAACTGGAGTATTCAGACAACGACACCATAAAGAACGCTCTCAAAAATAGACAGTAGCCAGAAATAAAAAATAAAAAAATCTCTGACGGAAGGTTCCAACTTTGTTGGAGTAAGTCAGAGAATTTTTTAGTTTTTTATGTGACGGTGTAAAAAAATAATCCACTGATTAGGTGGATTATTTTATAGAAGTGATCTTTACTTTAAAGAAAGGTTGTCGGTGTCCGTTTCTGCGTAGGTATCGAGACTTTTGTTTATATTTCATTACGAGAACTTTTCGAGCGCGGCCGATTTCGGTAATTTCAGCGTCTACTTTTGCACCAGTGATATAAGGCACGCCGATAGTAGTATTAGTACCATCGTCTACAAGCAAAACTTTGTCGAAAGAAACCTTGTCTCCTTTTTGATAAGTCCCGGTGAGTTTTTCGATAGAAATAACCGAGTCTTTCTCGACTTTATACTGCTTTCCGCCTGTTTGTATTACTGCGAATTCCATGAGAACCATATTACACGAAACCCTTATAAATTGCAAGTCAGAGCATATTTTTGCTATAATTGGCCCATGCAAACAAAGATTATAGAACGATATTTCTTCTTCGGTCTGTTATTATTAACTCTGTTTTTAGCTTTTCTCATATTTAAGCCCTTCTTGCCGATAATCATTATCTCGGCTGCCTTCGCTGTGGTTTTGAGTCCAGTACACCGATGGTTGAATAACCGCGGGATACCCAACGCACTCTCTGCTTTAATCTCTGTATTCTTTTTCCTTCTGATAATCTGCGGTCCGCTCTTTGGACTTGGGGTTTTGGT
>Ga0208373_1002456_pt1 | contig 20505 bp, 15 predicted proteins | sample RifOxyC2_FD_184036 | JGI IMG/M metagenome (GOLD analysis project Ga0208373, IMG submission 184036) | Soil microbial communities from Rifle, Colorado - Rifle Oxygen_injection C2 (SPAdes) | ecosystem: Environmental > Terrestrial > Deep subsurface > Rock core/Sediment | place: Rifle, Colorado... | reverse complement strand
TATTCGCTGACCCCGTGCATCAGGGAGAAATTCTGCGAGCCGGTTAATATCCAGAAACCGGGTTTGCGTTTGGCGTCTATCCGGGTTTTGATGTAGGACAGAAGCTCCGGGACATATTGTATTTCATCGAATATCACCGGTCCGGCGCATTGGTCGATAAAACCCCGCGGGTCGGCCTTGGCCCGGGCCCGGGTGTCCGGGTCTTCCAGGTTGAAATATTCGTGGGAATCCTTTAACAGACTCTTAAGCAAGGTGGTTTTCCCGGATTGGCGCGGTCCGGTCAAGACCAATGCCGGGAATGATTTAATCGCCTTTTTAACGGTTTCAGCCAGAATCCGGTATCTCATCATGGCATTAATATACCCTTAATATTTAATATGTCAAGTTAAATATGAAGGATTAATAAATTTCCTTAATCCTTTACTCCCGGGACACCCGCCAGCCATTTATTTAAGCGCCTTTGATAGCGCGGGTTTAGCCAAACGCCCTATTTCTGAGTTATCGTAATCCGTAATCCGGGGACACGATAGAATTGCACATAGTTAAGCGCATAAATAAACGGTAATACTTTGTTATATAAGATGTTATGACTAAAAGTTTACTCATGAAATTTCCATTCAGGCTATTTCAAAAGTGTCATTCTGAGCCCGTAGGGCGAAGAATCTTGGTTAAAACCTAATTAAAATGAGATTCTTCTCTACGCTTCGCTCCGTTCAGAATGACAAACAGCGTTACAGGATAACCAGTAATGGTTTTATCTAACAGTATATTTACCAATCGGTTAGAGTATAAAAAACTCCTTAACTATGTGCCATTATATTGGGTCCCCCAAACTCCCTGGAATTCCTTACCGAATTATTTATTCTGCAATTGACTTAATGGGGGCAGACGCCAATCAATCGGGGGTTGCCCTTGTTGAGCCAGATAATCGTTCGCCCGGGAAAAATGCCGGGTGCCGAAAAAGCCGCGGTGCGCTGATAATGGCGACGGATGGGGAGCTTCCAATACCAGGTGTTTTTGCCTGTCTATAAACTGCCCTTTCTTCTGGGCATAACTGCCCCAAAGCAAGAACACCAGCCCTTGGCGCTGTTCATTTAATAGCTGAACGGCCCGGTCGGTAAACTGCTCCCAGCCGCGCCCCTGATGAGACCCGGCCCGGTTTCGTTCAACTGTCAAGGTGGCGTTGAGCAATAACACACCCTGCTCGGCCCAGGATTGAAGACAACCATGGTCCGGCATGGGAACGCCTAAATCCTGATTAATTTCTTTGAATATATTCAGGAGCGATGGAGGAAAAGGCACACCCGGCAGGACTGAGAAACACAATCCGTGCGCCTGATTAGGACCGTGATACGGGTCTTGCCCCAGAATAACCACTTTGACCGAATCAAAAGGCGTTGAATTAAACGCGTTAAAAATCAGACGACCCGGGGGAAATATGACCTTTCCCTTCTTCTTCTCCTGCGCCAGGAATTGTCTTAATGCCTTCATATAGGGTTGTTCAAATTCATCCTTGAACACAGCCAGCCATGAAGGATGTAATTTAATTTCAGCCGGTGTATCACTCATGTTTTCCTCATTATCGTTCGCGCCCGGTCAGCCGCCGACCTGCGCGCAATTAATTGGTCCACTGATTTGACGGATTAACACGGATATATCATCAGGCCCGCGCCCCGGCCGGCCCATAATTACTTCCGCTCTTTAATCCGTATTTTCCAGCTGTCCATAAGCAGTTTCATTGTCTGGACGTTGGCATGTTTCGGGGCCAGCTTCAGGAACATTTCGCCGTCGGCGATGGCCTCTTCGTATCTGCCCTGGTCGCCATAGGAACAGGCGCGGTTGAAATAGACCTCGGCGTCAGCCGGGTCAATCGCGATGGCCTGGGCGTAATCCGCCAGGCCCCGGGCATATTCCTTTTTGGCGTCATAGACAAAGCCGCGGTTGTTGTAGGCCAGGGCGCTTTTAGGGTTGATTTTAATGGCTTGAGTATAATCAGCCAGAGCCAGGTCAAGCTGGCCGAGTTGATAGTAAGTTTCACCCCGCTTCATATATGAAACTTCCCGGACATTCGAGCCGGTCGAATTCATTTCGATAATCATGGTAAAATCATCAATGGCCGATTTTAATTTCCTTTGCCTGATGTTTGCCATGCCGCGGTTATAATAGGCGTCCGCTAATTTATTATTCAGCGCTATGGCGTTGTCAAAATCCGCAATGGCTTTTCCAACGTCGCCTTTATCATACAGATAAATCATGCCGCGCTGGTTGAAGTTAACGCCATCTTTAGAATCAAGATTAATGGCTTTATTTAAATCAACCAGAGCATTGTCAAACTCTTTTTTATTCCTATAAATTGCGCCGCGTCTTTGGTAAAGCTCGACATCTTTGGGGTCGAGTTTAATGGCTTTGGTCAGGTCAGCCAGGGCCGGGCCAAACTCTTTTTTGTCATTATAAGCCAGTCCGCGATGTTTATAGAAACTCGCAATGGCGCCATCAAGTTCTATGGCCCGGTTAAAATCAGCCAGGGCCAGATCGGTTTCATACTTTAAGGCATAAGCCATGCCACGATTATCATAACTATACGCCTTTTGAGGGGCTAATTCTATGGCTTTGGTAAAATCCGCAATGGCTTTATCAAAGTCCTCCTTATCATCCAAATAAATAACGCCCCGTTCGTTGAAATGGTCTGATTTTTCCGGATTAAGTTCTATGGCTTTATTTAAATCCGCCAGCGCTTTATCCAATTCGCCTTTTTTCGCATAAGCAAAACCGCGATTATAGTAATTCATATCGCCACTATTAGGATTAAATCCTATAGCCCGGGTATAATCCCTGATGGCCAGTTCATAATCGCCTTTTTTCATATAGAAAAACCCTCGATTACTGTATACGTCCATATGCTTCGTGCCTAATTCTATGGCCTTACCCCAATCAGCCAAAGCCAGGTCGTGCCGGCCGAGGTGGATATAGCAAATAGCCCGCCGCTCGTAGGCCTGCAAACTATCCGCTTTGATTTTAATGGCTTTGTCGAAATATTTAACGGCCGGCTCGTATTCCCGATTCAGGAATTTTATGACGCCCATGCAAACATACCCGATATCGCTGTCCGGGGCCAGTTCAATGACTTTCTGGTAGTCCGGAATGGCTTTCACGGTGCCCAGGTCTCCGTCTCTTTCAATGGCATAACCCCGGCTGTAATAAGCAGAAACCATAGCCGGATTAAGTTTAATCGCTTCACTAAAACCCGCAATTGATTTTTTATAATCATTTTTACCTATATAGGCATCCCCAATTATCTCCCAGGCCTCGGCCAAAGCCGGGTCGATTTTAAGCGCGTCATTAGCCAGGGCTATTTTATCGTCCAGGGTCAGCGTGCCTATCTTTGTCTTGTCCAGAATCATCCGGGCCTTTATGGTGGTTTGCCGGTTGGCCTGAAAGACGGTTATGGCCGCGATTCCGCTGACCAGCAGGATTACCACGGCAGTCAGGGCCAGCGCGGCAATCTTGTTCTTTCTGGCTTTTTTCCGAATTTTACCCAACAGACTGACCGGACGGGCGGAAATGGCCTCACCGTTAAGGAAATGATTCAGGTCTTCAGCCAGTTGGCCGGAGCTTTGATAACGGCGGTCCGACTCTTTTTCCAGGCACTTCAGACAGATTGTTTCAATGTCCTTGGAAATATTTTTGGCCAAACGACCGGGCGCAATCGGGTCATTGTGAACCACGCTTTCCAATATCTGGTAGAGCTCCTCGCCTTGAAACGGCAGCTGGCCGGTCAGCGCATAATACAACGTGGAACCCAATGAAAATATGTCGCTCCGCGCGTCTATTTTTTTCTTGTCGCCCAAGGCCTGCTCCGGCGCCATATAATCAGCCGTGCCCACAATCGTCCCGGTCATGGTCAAGGAATGTTCGGTCCCGCCTAATTCCTTTGCCAGCCCAAAATCAGTCAGGTAAACTTTGTCATCTTTATCTATCAGAATATTGGCCGGCTTGATATCGCGGTGGATAATACCCTGTTTATGAGCATAATCCAGGGCCAGGGCGATACCACATATTATCTGAGCGGTGCGTCTGGGGCTAAGATTCCCGTCGGCCCGGGCGATTAATTTATCAAGCGATTCACCATCAATATATTCCATGGTGAAATAGTGATATTCGTTTATTGAACCGATTTCATAAACCTGAATGATATTGGGATGTTTTAGTTTAGCCGAAGCCCGGGCTTCGCGGCTAAAACGCTCAACCGACCCGGCCTCTTTTAGAAGCATTAATTTCAGGGCGACTTTTCGGTCCAGGTCCGGGTCGTGGGCCAGATAAACCGCGCCCATTCCGCCCTGGCCTAATTTCTTTTCGATGGTATATTTGCCGAAAACATTGCCGTCCGGCGGTTTTATGGATTCGTCATCAGCTACAATCTCCTGGGCTAACCAGGGACTGATCCAATGATGCGACCTCAATTGAGCTACTTTTTCCGGATGGCGTCGGCAAAATTCCTCGACCTCAGAACTGGTCCACCAGGCGCGGAAGTCATCCGAAGATTTGAATTCTCTGATGTTTATGTCTGTGTCAGGCATAAGAACACTATAGAAACAACCATTTTGCTTGTCAACAGTTTCCCAAGGCAAACCGGATATGCCGCCCTGCCATTTCCCCCGGTGAACATCCCTTCGCTTCGCTCAAGAACAAACCCTTTTGCTGGCGCTGACTTCAGAGACCTTTTACAACCCGCTCAGGAAGAAATCAACCCGTTCTTCAAACTTGGCGCGCTGGAAGTCCTGAATCTCATTGTTTGGCGGTCCTGGGATTTTGACCTCGCCCTGGGCCGGGTCCTTGCCGTCCTTGAACGCCTGATATGAGAAATCGCCCACACTGATGACCTGGCGAATAGTCCATGCACGCCGGAATTGACTGAAATTGGCGCCGTTGTACTTGACCGGGCTATTGAGAACGAGAATGAATAAGTCCACCCGATTGGAGTCGTGCCGCTCCGCCTGGTCGTGCCAATTGTCTCCCGGGGTCAGGAATACCAAAACCGTATCGTTCTGACCCAGCCCGAGGTAACCAAGCAGTTTATTTGTCTTGGCCGATGCCGTCAGCGCCTGGAATTGTTTTCCCATAAACTCGGTCCGCTCGGCTTCAAATGGCGCGGCCTGCATGGCCGGCCCTTTGACCATAATCAAGTCAATCGCGCCGATACTGCCCGGGAATACTTGCTGGGACTGGATGCAGGGAATGGTCTGCCTGGTTTCTGACCTGACCCATTGGATAAAGAGTCCGCTGGCTATGGCAAAACTTATAACCAAGATGCCTGAAACAGCGATTGCGGCCGGTTTCGGCAGTTTTGGTTTCGGCACACCAGCCCAAAGCTTAAACAGAATCCCTTCTCCGGGGAACAGAAACCAAACCGTTTTCTTGTAGGCATCATATTCGGCCCCGAAGGCGGCTTCACACTGACGCTCTTCGCTCTTGGACAGGTAATAATAGAGCCAGAGCATTATAAAGAACGCGATGTAGGTGACAAACCTGCCCCAGGTCAGGATGATGCCGATACAGAAAATAGATAACGAGACATACTGGGGATGCCGGAAGAACCGGTAGATGCCTTTGGTGACCATGCCTTTTTTGAAGAGTTTGGCGTAGTATATCTGGGACGCGCCAATCAGGAAAATCATAAAGCCGACGACTACCAGAATTATGCCAACCGGGAAGAGGGTATGGGTGGGCAGGACAAAATAGACCAGCCAAGAGAGCTTGGGATTGCTGCTGAGCATCTGGATGTGCATGACCGAGCCGTAAAGGAACCCGGCAAAGGGCAAGAGCATCCAGATAGGTTCCAGGATGACAAAGAAGGCGGCGATTTTCAGCAGGATATCCGCCAGCCGGGATAGTTTCGAGCGGTTAGGTTTCATTTCATTATTCGGTGGCTACCTGCCTGCCGGCAGGCAGGCCCACCATTGTTATCTTACTACGACATGTCTAACAAGTCACGATAGGCGGTTTGGAGCACCCGGGTGACCGGACCAACCTCGCCTTTCTTAATCACCTTGGTGTCCATCTCGCCATTCTTGTTCTCTATCTTGCAATTGGTCACCGGCATTATTTCCATCAGGGTGCTGGTCAGAAAGGCCTCATCAGCCGCCAAGATATCCTCCCTGGTCATCAGCCCTTCCCGGACCTTGATGGCATTCTTGGTGCACAGGTTCATAACTACACCGCGGGTGACCCCGGGCAGGATATTTGATTCTATGGACGGCGTAAAGACCTTGTGGTCCTTGACGATAAAGAAGGAACTGCGCGTGCCTTCCATTATATTGTCGTTGGTATTGGTGAAAATCGCCTCGAGCGCCTTGTGCTTAAAGGCCCAGCGCCGGGTTATCAGGTTCTCCATATAGGCCAGGGTCTTATGGCGATAGTAGGCCGTGTCCGCGCTCCGGCGGGCCGGATAGAGCGCCACGCTCACCCCGCTCTGGCGGAATTTTTCGTAGTCCGGAGATATCGGCCCGGTCTCGACCAGCATCATTGAGGTCTGATATGACCCGGTCTCGTCCAAATTCTTTTTCGGCTCTTCAACTGATGAAGAGAATCTCATTGACTTCATCGGCTCTTCGGATGACGAGATGACCATCCGAAGATAGCCCTTCTCGATGCTATTTATCTGGGCCAGTCGGCTGATGACCTTATCCAGCGACTTCTGGCTGATATGCACCGGCATCCGGATATGCTTGGCCGAATTCTTGAGCCGGTCGTAATGGGCCGTCAACTGGAATGCCCGGCGCTTGTTTATCATGATGGTCTCAAAGACCCCGTAGCCGTAAAGCAGTCCGCTTTCGTATAAACTAATCTTGGCCTCATTGCGCTTGACATATTCGCCGTTTAACCATATTAAATCAGACATAATAATAACTCCTCAAAATCAGTAAGCTGATTAAGCTGATTGAGCGGATAGAAAAAATCTGATTAATCTGCTAAATCCGCTGAATCTGTTTACCAAATTTATCAATATCTGTTGTAAAATCAATTATAATAATATAAATTCCCTAATTATGAATAAAACCGCAGAGGTTGTTATTATCGGCGGCGGCGTAATCGGCGCCAGTGTTGCCTATCATTTATCCCAGGCCGGCGTCAGAAATGTCGTCCTGCTGGAAAAGAATCTGATGGGCAGCGGCTCGTCCGGCAAAGCGGCCGGGTTGACTATTCTCCAGTGGGCCAATCAGCCCGATGTCCAACTGGTCCAGGGTTCGCTATCCATCTACCACGAACTTATCAAACGCAATAAAGACATCAAGTTTAACCAAAGCGGACTGATTTACCTGGCTACCACGGCTCAAGAGGAACAATATCTCAGGGATTCGCAGACCTTATTAAATAAATTCAATATCAAGTCCGACTGGCTGGACCGCCCGGGAATCCGCAAACATCTCGGCCAGTGGATGCATTTGGATGATTTCCCGGCCGGGTTATACACGCCAGATGACGGCTATCTCGACCCGTCCCAGATTGTCAATGCCTTTGCCAAAGAAGCCAGACAAAAGGGCGTAAAGATATACGAGATGTCTGCGGTTACGGCTATTAAAGCCACCAACAATACGTTTGAGGTACACTCATCAGAAGGAACCTTTTCAACGCCCCTGCTTATCAATGCGACCGGATGCTGGGCCAAGAAGGTCGGCGAATTGTTCGGACTAAAACTGCCCTTAAAACCCTACCGGACCCAGATTGCGGTCTTAAAGCCGTCGCCCTCGCATCCCCTGCCTCCGAACATCACCGCGGTCTATGATATGAACCGGAATGTCTATTTCCATGGCGAGACCGGCGGACTGCTCCTGGCCGGGGACGGCACGACCGAGAGAGAGGAAAACCCAGACCAGTTCCGGCAGAAAGCTGACAGCCAGTTCCTGGAAGAGATTGCCCAGAAGATTTCATATCTCATACCCGGGATGTCGGATGCGCAAGTCACCAACAGCTGGGCCGGATTAGTCACAGCCACGCCGGACCGGATGCCGATTATCGGACGCATACCGCAGATAGCCAACTTTATCCTGGCCACCGGCGATAATGGCTACGGTTTTATGCGGGCCGGGATGCTGGGCAAGCTTGTGGCTGAGATAGCATTAAACAAAGCGCCTTCTATCGATATAAGCAAACTGACCATAGACCGCTTCGGCAATAAGGACTTCTCCGAATTCAAGATTACCCAAGGCATGGGCGTGTAATTAAATTATCATTTTTCTCCACAACTTTTTCCGCCTCCATGTGTTTATACATTCGTCAGAAAGAGAGCGCCAATATGATTAAGTGTAGTGAAGTTATTAACGAGTTAGAGACCTATCGCCAGAATGAGGTGGCATTGGAATTAAAGGCTCTGATAGCATCGCACCTTAGTTCCTGCAAAGCCTGCCGGAACGAATTAAAGGCATTGGAGCAATTGGATACCCTGCTGGATACCTATCAGGTCGCGCCGGCCACCGGCAATCTCCAGGCCGGGCTCAACCAGAAAATAGAGAAATTAGAAAGCGCTTACAGATTCCATCTGGGCTGGCGGCGGGCCGGACTGCTGGCCTCAGCGGCCGTGGTCATGGTCGCGGCCATTATCTGGCTAGCTAACCCTTTTGCCAATAATAATCAGGCTGAACCGGAAATGCTCACTAATATAGAATTACTTCAGGATATGGAAACCGCACAGGTAGCGGATATCGCCCAGGATTATGAACTGGTCATGGCCATGCCTGAAATAATGGATGCCGACCTGAACGGAGAATAATATGAGCCACAGATTTCGCTATCGAGGTCACTGCGGAGTTCACAAATTATTGCTGATAGCGTTTGCCGTAATGTTTCTGACAGTAAACGCATTGGTTATTTCCGCGCAACAGGACAATCAACCAACTAAAACACCGGATAAGGATACACCTAAGGTTAATTCCGACAATAAGAATAATGACTCTGTCGCAAAGGATAATCAGGACAATAACAAACCCCGCTTCCGTAAGATGATGATTGAGCGCCATAAGGAACAGTGGCAGAAGATGTCTCCGGAGCAGAAAGAAAAGGTCAAGACAGCCTTCAGGAAATTTCAGAAAATGAGCCCTGAGGAAAAGGAACGTTTGAAGCAAGCCCATGGGAAACTCCAGCAGATGCCGCCGGAGAAGCGCGCGGCGATTAAAGAACAGCTCAAGAATATGAGCCCGGAAAGGCGTAAAGAATTGTTCCATAGAATCCAGAACATGAATCCAGCCAGACAGCAAATGGTCCAGCAGACCATCGATATCGTCAAGCAACTACCGGAAGAAAAGCGGAAAGAATTAAAGAATTTACCGCCTGAAGAGCGCCGCAAGGAAATCAACAAGCTCCTGGAGGAAGACCTCAAAAAGAAACTGGGGCCTGAAAAAGTCGAGGAACTAAAGAAACTGCCGCCCGAACAAAGACGGGAGCAACTGAGAAAACTCTGCGAGGAATACAGAAAAAAGAACCGGGATAACCAGTTAAAGAATAACAATAACGCTAACCCGCCGGCACCAGGCAGCCGGGCAGGTACACAAGGCCAGCAAAGACCTAAACCGCAGCCAAATAATACCCCGCAAAAAGGGGGAAAGAAATAGATAACTAACTTATCCCGCTAAAGCGGGATCTAAGAACCTGCAACTCACGGAGTTTACCCTGTAAGGGTTCTAACAGGTTCTAAGAAAGGAGAATGGGATATGTGGCAAAAAATAAGGAAGGTAACGAGCTACTTACTGGCAGTAATGCTGTTAGCCAGTTTAGTTACCACGCTGTATGCCGAAGCCGCCAGGGCACCGGCCAAAGCCAAAGGCAATAGCAATGGACCTAAAGTCGGTAATAAGGGAACGCAGGGAAAGAATACCCCACCTAATAACGTCCGTAAAGGCGACAACCGCGATGACGCCAAGAGCGGCAAGATTGACCGCCCGGGCGACGGTAATTCCGGCCAGGGTGATGACAAAAAAGGTGGTTTTAAAGACCCCAAAAACGATAATAAAAGACCGCGCCATGACCCGAGAACCTGCCCGATTTGCAAGCGGCATCTGCCTCCTCAGAAAGAACCGACTAAACGACAACCTCCACAGACTACCGATAAGGATAATCAGGGCGTGCGCGACCGGGGCCAAGGCGAAGGACGCGAGGGCGCAGGCCAAGGCGCTGAAAATCGCAGACCTGATTTCCCCGGAAGGAAATGGGATAAACGCGAGGATGTCCGAGACAGGCGTGAAGACAGACGCGATAAAAAAGAAGATATCAAAGACAGACGTGAAGACCGGCGCGACCGGCGTGAAGATGTCCAGGACAAGCGTGAAGACAGACGCGACCAGCGCGAGGATGTTAAAGACCGCCGTGAAGACAAACGCGACAACAAATATCCGCCCAGGCGTAAATGGGGCGCCGGAGATAACCGCGATGATAATAAAAGCGGTAAGATTGACCGAATAGGTGACGGCAATTCCGGACAGGGTAATGACCGAAAACTGCCGCCGAAAAGGGAAGGCGCCGATAGGCCAAAGATGCAGCCCAGACCAGAGGGAAACAGCTCTGCCAACACCACGGATAAACGCAGAGGCGACAACCGCGATGATAGCAAAAGCGGTAAGATTGACCGAATAGGTGACGGTAATTCCGGACAGGGTAATGATAAAGGCGCCCGCCTGAGACCGCCTCATAACCCCAGAACCTGCCCGATTTGCAATCCCAAACTGCGAAATGATGCGAAAAAAACCCAGAATGCCCAAAGATAATCTGGACATCAGCGGCACAGTCCCCACAGACAAGAGCAACGAAGGCGTCCGTGACGGCGGGCAAGGCCAAGGCCGCGACAACGCCGGACAAGGCAAGGGCCAGGGCGATACTAATAAGGAAAATAAAGATACCGGCAATTCCAAGAAATAGCCCAATTTCTTCAGCGGATAAAGGGGCGTTACTCTTTGATAGAGTAGCGCCCCTTATTATTTGAACTAAAAGACGAATTATAATATAATACCCCTCATGACTGACGCCCCTGCTGTCTCTGTCTTTTCTTCCATTCAAGGCGAGGGATTATATGCAGGCAAACCACACCTCTTTATCCGCTTTGCCGGCTGTAACATCAGGTGCTCCTACTGCGATACTCCTGAAGGGTTAGAGGTTCCTAAATATTGCAGGATAGAAACCGCGCCTTTTAGCCAGATATCCCATAAATGCCTTAATCCGATTAAGAACGGCCATTTATTGCATACCATAAGACAGCTGACCGCCCTATTCCCGTATTACCACGCGATTGCCCTGACCGGCGGAGAACCTTTGCTGCATACCCCATTCCTAAAAGTGTTTCTGCCCTATCTAAAACGTCTGGGAATACCCATTATGCTGGAAACCAACGGAACCTTACCGAAACAGCTAAAAGAAATAATAAGCCTGATAGATATCGTCTCTATGGATATCAAGATGCCGTCAGACGTTAATAAAAAGAAAAATATCTGGAAGGCAACCAAAGAATTCCTGAAGATATCGAACCAAGGAAATATTAACACCTATATAAAGATTGTCATAACGCAATCCACCAAATCAAGCGATTGCCAACAGGCATCTAAGATTATAGCCGGGATTAACAAGAATATTCCGGTGGTTCTCCAGCCGGCCTCCGCAGTAAGAAGAGGTATAAAAACCCCGTCATTGAGCCGGATTATCATAATACACAATATATTTACTAAAGAACTGACTGATGTTAGAATTATCCCACAAATGCACCGTCTGATGAAATGGAAGTAAGGGTATGCCTATGTCAAGAGTTTACTTTATTGCCCTAGCGTTATTGCTGGCTAATCCTTTTTATAATATTATCGCCGAGGATAACCAATCGCGGCAATCACAGAAACAAGCCCCCCATGAGAAGAAAATAGAGGAATATCGCCAGAAGCTGGCGGACAATCCCAATGACATAGAACTCCATCGGGCTTACCAAAACCTTATGCGCCAATGGGGCGGCCTAAATGACCTGAAAGAGGAATATCTCCTGAAACTGAACGCAGAGCCGCATAACCCGCTTTATTTCTACCTCTATGGACGGCTAACAGAAGGCAAGGAGTTAGAGGACTCCTTTAAGCGAGCAATTGATTTGGAAACCAAAACCTCTAATCCGGAACTGCGATTCTGGCTCTATTTTGGATTCGGCCAATTTTATCTTGATAGCAAAAAATATAAAGAAGCATTAAATCATTTAGAAACCGCGGCCAAGCTCAAACCCGACTCGCTGGATGTCCAGCACCAAATGGCACTAGTGTATTACGAGATGGACAATATCGCCGAGGCCATGAATCTCTGGGATAAGATATTGCAAGCCAAGAACGACCACCCTGAGGCCATGCTGGGCAAGGCGCTCATTTATAAAAGCCGGGGTATGTATGACAATGCCACCAAGGAACTGGAGAACATCCTTAAAGTGGATGTGGCCTTCTGGCGCGCCTACGAGCCGCTAATCCAATGCTATCACGCTAAATTAAATTATAAAAGAGGTGCTGAACTAAGCGCCAGGATTAAGGAAATTTATCTCAAACAATTAGAATACAATATCAACCTCGGTTATCTGGAACTAATTACAATTGATATCATTCATCTAAAGCCAAAGGTGATTATCATAAAGGAACGAATCACTCCAGCTCCCCAACCAGGTGAATCCAGATTTAACTACGCAGATTATTGCTTTGAAATTTATAAAGAAGGCATATATAAAAAACCCTCTTATATATATGAGCTTTACGGCCCTGACGAGTATCGTAAAAAACAAGATAAGAATATATTCAGATTGAATAAAGTCATTGGTGATATAGGCAGTAACCAGGCAAAACGGGAAACAATAAAAGAATACACCTCTATGCCGAGCTATCATGATTTATTGAATGACGTGCTCGAGAAAGAACTGAAGAAATAACCTGTGTCTAAACTGCGTAACATAAAATTAACCATAGAATACGACGGCACAAATTATTGCGGCTGGCAGATCCAGAAAAACGCCAGGTCAGTCCAAGGGATTATTACTGAAACCTTAACCAAAATCACCGGTCATAAGATAACCCTCTATGGCGCCAGCCGAACCGACAGCGGGGTCCATGCCAAAGGACAAGTTGCTAATTTCAGAACCAACTCGCGAATGACGCCCCAGCAATTCATCAAGGCGCTCAATTCCAATCTGCCCAATGATATCGCGATACGAACGGCAAAAGAGATGCCTAAATCATTCAATTCCATGTATGGTGCCAAAAGCAAGGATTATCGCTATACCATATTAAACTCCCCTGTCCGGTCCGCTTTGGACAGAAATTTCTACCATTTCATACCCTACCAGATTTCCATCAGCCGGATGAAACAAGCATTGAAATATCTGGTCGGCCGGCATGACTTCCGGGCATTCGCCACTAAATCATCCGCCAAGGAGAACTGCACTAGGAAAATATATTCCATTAAGATAACCACAAATGGCGACTATATCCATATCGATATCAAGGGCGACGGATTCTTGTACAATATGGTGCGCACGATTGCCGGAACATTGTTATTGGTTGCCCAAGGCAAGATGAAACCGGAAGACATCAAGAGGATTATCAAGTCACAGGAAAGAAAAAAGGCAGGGCCCACGGCGCCAGCCAAAGGACTCTGCCTTCTTAGAGTCAGTTATTAACCCGAGCTCACTCGGGGAAATTACGGACTCTTATCCCGATATACATCAAGGCTAAAGTAAACTGTTAATTATGTTGACGACGGGGTAGCCGGATTCTCTGTCTTCGGCGCTTCCGGGGCCGCGGCCAAATCTCCAGCCGGTTCTTCTTCATAAAGCTCGGTCATCTCAATATCATCAACCTTTTTACGCATCAGCAGATAAACTATTGTGCATGCTGACCAGCAATAAGAAACAATATAAGCCAACAGCATTCCGACAATAAGAACCAGCCACACCATTATAACATATGCCGCAATATTATAAGTAACCGGCGCAGAGGCGGGTATCTGCCCGCAATTATGCAACCCGGTCATAGCCAGAATGCTTGCCAGCTTCAATCCCATTCCTAATTTGACCGTAACCAAGGAAACGACTATCATCAGACCGCCGAAAAACCAGACAAAGGCGGTGGTGATTATTCCATAAAATATCGAGACCATCATATACCAGATATAATGCCAGGGCTCGGCATAGAGATACTGGAAACTGCGGCTGACCGCATCAAAGGCATCGGACGATTCAACCGCGATGGTCGGAATAAAGAACATGCGTCCGAAAATAAATCCGATAAGGATAAAAACCATTATAAATCCGGAGATTATGGCCAGGGGCAGTAATAAAGCCACCAATAATTCGCCAACAAAGGGAATCCGCCCGACCAGCCCGCCCAGCAGATTACAAACCGCAAAGAATAAAAATCCCAAAACAGCTAAAATAAACGGCGAGAATAAGGAAACATACTTTTTATTGGCAAAACTGATGGCCTTTTTCAAATCCAGCCCCTCATCCTTGGTGATATTCACTGCGGCAATCCGGCTGATAATACCGCCCAGATAAGACCAGACCAGGATTAAAAGCAATGCTATCCCTGCAAAAAGAAGGCCGACCTTCCAAGACGTCCCGGCCATTATGGCGGCCATGGCGCCTTCATAACGCAAACAAGGATTAATTATCTCTTTGGTGTATGGATTAACATAACCGCCCACCATGACCGGAATAAGGCCAACGATGACCAATGTAAAAAACATCCCGATGAATCCAACAAACATCTTCTTGATATCCAGGGCCACCGAAAAGCCGTTAAATATATCGGTCCAATTACCTTTTAGCTTCCTCATATTTTCTCCTTTCGTTAAGTGATTATTTATATCTTTATAGTTGTAATGCTATCAGCAGTCAAGAATAATGAATATTTATCTATTTTTCTACTGCATGCAGGCCGCCGTCGTCACTACCTATATAAATTATATCGTTGTGGATAACCGGTGTAGAACGAATCCGGCCTTTCGTCTTATATTTCCATAACTCCTTGCCAGTACTTAAGGTTACGGCATAAAGATAACCATCCTCGCCGCCAAAATACACCAGCCCGTCTTTCATGGATAGGGCCACCCCGCCGCTTAAAGAATTCTTCGTCTCAAACTGCCACACCGGTTTCTGGATAGCTATGTCCAATGCTGATAAAATCCCATCCCGGCAGGGAACCAACAGGATATTGCCAGCGATGCTTAAAGGCGCGATTACGTCCTGACGCAGACGATAAGACCATTGCACCTTGCGGGTTAATAGGTTTACGGCCGAAACCCCGTTAGTAGAACCGCCGACATAAAGAATATTTTCTTTAACAACCGGCGTATTCATCTTTCCGCCTAATGCTAATGTCCAAAGCTTCACGCCATCAACCAGGTTTATAGCATGAAGCATGCCGTCATCGGAAGTAATGTAAACCACCTGCTTATCCACAACTCCGGCATTTACTATCTTGGCATCGGCATTATATTTCCACAGAATGACGCCATTTCTGCCTATGGCATAAAGATTCTTGTCCGTGCTGCCGATTAAAGTGATGTTGCCATCCTCCGAGAAGAAAGCCGAAGCCCTGACCGGATTGGCAGTTTTTACCTGATAGGTCTTAAGAGCGGCATTCGAACGCACCGCATAGAAATTATTATCATCGGCGCCGAATAAAACCATATTATTATTTATCCGAGGCGAAGAATATATTTCGGTTTGGGTATCTGTCCGAAAAGACCATTTTACCTTTCCGGTCCCCGCCTCGAGCGCTTTAAGGTAACCGTCCCGGGTGGTTATAAAAGCCGTATCTCCCGCCAGGAGCGGACTTGTTTCCAGAGACGCACCGGTATCAAATACCCATTTAGCGGTTTTTTCCAACACCACCATTAAATATGACTGCTCGTAGTATTTGATGTCTTTAGAATACTTGCTAAAACCTTTTTTGGTTACGTTAATTGTAACCGAATCATTAACCGGCAGGTAAACCTTCAACGGCGTCCGACCCTGCCGAACGCCATTAATAACAACTTCCGCATCAGAAGGATTCGATTCGATTCTTACCGGAACCTTTGCGGACTTGGCAATATTAGCCCCGGGATAACTATTAACCAATTGCCTAATGGCTTTGGCGGCCTCGTCCAACCGGCCGGTTTTGTCCAATTCCTTAATTGCGGCATATAAATCACTCGCCTGCTTAAGATATTTTTCCGTTTCATTAATATTATTTTTAACTATTTTAAGAAACTGCTCATAATTACCGGTCTGCTTTTCTGTAATATCCTGACTGCCGTTCATTGAGTAAACCTTCTCCTGAATACCTTTTATCGCCTGGTCGCCTTGCGTTTCCACATCTTTCATTATCTTTAATGCTGCGTCAAAATTATTATTTCTATCTTTCATCGCCTGCCCATTCTGATAGAGTGCCTTAAGACGATCTAACTCCACATTAATGGCCGCTTCTATTTTGCTATCCTTATTCCCCATCAACAGCAATATTCCCTTAATCTCCTTTTGCACTAATGATCTACTATATAAGGTAAGCGAGTGGCTAAAACTCCGGTATTTAACAAGCGCTGATTCATATTCACCTTTATCCTTAAGCGCATCAGCCTCGGTTTTAACCAGCAAGAATTTCTTATAAGCCAAATAATCTCTTAATGAAAAAATACCGCCAGCCAGAATCACCACCAGAAATGCCGATATCACCATAATCAGGCGCATTCGCTTCTTTCTCTGCTCCAGCTGAATTTTACGCAGCGAATCCAGCCGATAGCGTACGTCAGAATGGCGCGGTTCAATACTTAAAATTTTCTCATATGCCCGGATTAAAACATCCGTCTTCTGGGAAGGCAGTTCTTTTATAGCATTGTCAATTTCCTCTTTGGATTTATTGTACTCCCCCATCTGGAAATAAGCCGATGCCAGATATGCCCGTAATTCAAGGTCACTCTTGCCTAACGAAGCAATCTTCCCAGCCAACGACAAAATCTCACTAACTTTCTTGGATTTGGCGTGTATCTTTATTAATTCCTTGCCAATTGCGGAGGCCTCGGATGCCTGCCCCTGCAACACCAAAAGATTAAATAACTGGGTATGCACATCCTCATCTGCCGGCAGCAATGAAAGCGCTTTTTTATAAGCCACGACTGCCAGGTTCGCGTCATTTTTATCGACGAGTATTTTAGCCAAATCTTTATATTTCTGGCCGGCTTCCGCGGAACGCTCAAGTTTTTCCAATATCTCAGCAATATTTTCCATGACGACCCAATCAGCGTAATTAATCTTTTGCGCCTGCTGGTAAAAGAACAATGCCTGCTCCCATTTCTTTTCCCGAAGAAGCTGCTTGGCATAATTCTTAATTTCTTCAGGGCTAATCTCCCTGATAACCAGGCGCTCCTTAAGTCCATGAACTGCCATATATGTTTCGAATGCATCCAACGATGATTCCTCTACAATATCGTGCAATGTCTTAAATCCGCTGACCACACGGAAAACCAGCTGTTCGTCTTCAGTTAAACGCACCTCTGACAGTTTATCCTCATAATCATCCGCCAATTTGAATATGGAATTAGGATTATCAAATAAATCCTTGACGCTCTCCCAATCCTGATTGCGCTTGTTTATTTTGGCAATCAGCGAAGTAACATCCATCGCCAATATGGAAACCGGATTCTGGTCTGACGTTAACGGCTCTGTCGGAGGAGGGCCTTCTATAAACTCAAACTTGGCATTAGCCCACCTAAAAATATCATATATTTCATTTTCAATCTGGTTATGAATAATTCTTTCCAATTCATCCTGTTTTATATAACCCAGATGGCAAAACACCTCGCCCAATTTAATATCAGTTGTTTTATGGGTAGTCAATGCCTGGGAAAGCTGGGTCGGCGTGATAATCTTTTTCTTAATCAGTAACTCGCCTAAAGGATGCCCTTTTCGTTCACCAGTTGAAAGAAGCCGGATGCCGTCTTTCCCGAAATATATTTCCCTGCGGCTTTTATCGTCATTAACAACCAAGGTGCCCTCTTTGCCCGAAGCGGTAATTAACTGAAAAATCTCAGTTAATGCCAATGCGGATAAGTCTCCCTTTAATCCCATAAACTATCTCATTCCTTTAGAATCGATTCAACCTCAATTTGTTATTGGTCATTATCCCTGCTCCTACTCGGAATTCGCATAACTATTCAATACACTCGTTTTTCATTAAGTCCATTTAATTTTGGATTTTCTTTATCCGCCATCAATCCTTGGCTACACCTAATTCATTCAGGGCTTTTAGGGCTCGTTTTTTATCCTCTTTACTCCCGCTTTTAACCGTTTTTATATCACCAATTAATTCCTGAGAAATCTTGCTCTTTTCACCGAGGTCCACCAGAGCAATCGCCGCCCATCCGCGTACCCGCTTGTTTTTATCCTGAGTAAGTTTAATTAATTCCGGAATGGCTTCTTTGGCGCCCATTCTGGCCAGCGCATAAGCCGCCGCTTTGCGAACATTATAAACTTCATTTCTTACTATTCTGCTTGATTCTTCAAAAGACACCCTATTGCTGTACAGTTCAAGCGAATTAATAATAATCCGGTGCACCAGCCATTTGTCGTCTTTGAGCAATTTCACTAATTCTGGCACCATCTCTTTCACATCCATCTCTCCGAGCGCATACGCTGCCGATTGACGCAATGCGTTATCGTCACCCTCTTTCAATATCCTCTCCAGCTCAGGCACAATATCTTTAGTTCCTAGGTCTCCCAAAGCAATAATGGCCGAACCGGTCATAGTGGCCACATAGAATTGTTTCATCAATTCCGGCACTGCCTCTTTGGCGCCCAGTTTGCCCAGAGCATAAACCGCCTCTCGGCACACCCGCGCATCTTTATCATTCAGCAACTTAATTATATCCGGAATAGTATCCTTAACATCAAGCTCGGTCAACGTAGAAATAACCACGCTCCGGACATAGCCGGTTTCCTTATTTAACCATTTCTTAAGGTCCGGAATCATTTCATTGGGACACAACTGGCCGAGCAGATAAATAACCCAACTGCGGACATAGATATCATTATCTTTTAATAATTTCTTCAAATCCGGAATGGCTTCTTTGGCTTCAAGCGCGCCGAGCGCCACGGCCGCCGAAATATTCAGATTCCGGTCTTTATGCTTCAGCAATTTAACCAGCTCCGGAATAATTTCCCTATTCCCTAATTTTGCCAGCGAAATGGCGGCCACAGACCGCGGATACTTCTCCTTATCATTAAGCAGTTTGGTCAACTCAGGAATTGACTCATTGGCGCCGATATCTCCAAGAAAAAGAGCCGCATATCCCCGGATAAAACTCTCCTTGCTTTCCAGCAGTTTCAATAATTCAGAAACTGATTTCTTATGGTCAATATTTTCAATACTTTCTTCAATCAAATCGTCATTTCCCCAATTATCTTCTTTTATCATCAGGGGAATAGATTCCCAATCGCCAAGCTCCATCAAAGCATAAGCCGCCGAACGGGCCAAAGATTTATCTTTATCTTTCGCCAACCCTCTCAATCGCGGGATTGATTCTTTAGCGTCAAGCCAACCCAATGTGCATGCCGCGTAACTGCATATTGCCTTATCCGTATCGCTAAGCATCTTTATCAAATCAGGAACGGCATCTTTGGCTTCAAGTTGCGTCAACGCCTGAGCCGCTAAAACACGGACACCCCAGTTATTCCTTCTCAGTAAACCGGTCAAATCAGGAATAGCTTCCCTGGCGCCAATTTTACCCAGCACATAAATGGCTGCATTCCGCACCATATTATCATCGTCGTCATTAATAATTTTTATCAGGCCTGGAATAGCCTCTTTGGCTCCGAATTTACCCATCGCCACCACGGTGGACTCGCGCACTTCACTGCTTTTATCCTTTAACAGCCTCATTATATCAGCCGTCATGTCCTTTGCGTCAAGCTTCCTCAACGCCTCAACCGCGGCCTGGCGCACGGTCCATTCCTTATCTATCAGAAGCCGTTTTAATTCCGGTATGGCCTCCTTAGCGTCCATTTCGCCCAGGGCATAAGCAGCGGAACTGCGCAGGGACTCTTTATCAGAATCCAAACGCTTGATTAATTCTCCCGCCCGCCCATCTCTACTCTCTGCCATTGAACTCAACGCTCCAATTAAAATAATCAATGCCGCCAAAAACCCGGTTAATATCTTTTTCATATAATTCACGCCCTCCTTTAACTTACTTCAGACAAATCTTTGATGAAATCCTTCCAAAATACATATCTCTTATCCTCAAGCATTCTGGAAATACTGTGATTAAATTTCGGCACCTGAGGATTAGCTATCAATTTCATCCCGGCCTCTTTCGGCAGCCGTCCGCCTTTTTTAGTGTTACACTTGCTACAACAGGTAACCGCATTTGTCCACTCGGTTGTCCCGCCTCTGGAACGGGGAATAATATGGTCAATTGTCATCGAGCTAAGCGGATATTTCTTGCCGCCCCGATTGGGTCGTGACTCTCCGCCAT
>Ga0208373_1002455_pt1 | contig 20505 bp, 18 predicted proteins | sample RifOxyC2_FD_184036 | JGI IMG/M metagenome (GOLD analysis project Ga0208373, IMG submission 184036) | Soil microbial communities from Rifle, Colorado - Rifle Oxygen_injection C2 (SPAdes) | ecosystem: Environmental > Terrestrial > Deep subsurface > Rock core/Sediment | place: Rifle, Colorado... | reverse complement strand
TCTTCGATATAGTTATCGTATGTATCCAGCAAATCGAGAACATTATTTGCTGAATTTAATTCTTTAAATCCAATCATAGGATAATATCTTTGTTTAACTTCTCTATTATCTCTCTCGATGACGTTGTTGTTATGTTTATAGCCATATTTCTTTTGTTTGATTGAGATTCCGAATCTCAATTCAGCAACGTATCTAAAGTATTTGTTGAAACCTTTTTTATAATGTCCTAATTTGTCGCTAACGAAAACTATTTTTCTTCCTCGTTTTGCTCTCTCAATAAATTGAGTGCCACACTTATTTTTTATCGTCTTAAAAAGAATTTTTGTTCCGTTTTCGTAACTTCTTTGTTCGGTTAATAAACCGAACAATTTGAATTTTGTTTTACTATCTTTTGCTCTCCAACGATACGCGTTTTTTTTCCCGGACATTAACAATAACTTCATCTAAATGCATTCGTCCAAGAATTTTTGGAGTAAATTTATCTGTAAATTTTTTAGTCATTCTACTATATTTCTGAACCCAATTATATACGGTGGCAGAGCAAATATCTGCCTTATCGTATTCTTTGAAATGTTTGCTAACCGCATTAAAGCTCATTCCACGCTTATAGCTAGAGCATGCTTCAGCTATAACTTCTGGACGATGTTTCATTTTCCAGAAGCCATCGTCAATCGTGAAACGTCTTTCACAAGAATTACACCACCAATTCTGCTTCTTGCCAGAAGCATTATAACGCCAACCTTTACGCCAAGTTCTATCAGCAGAACTACAATAAGGACATTTAATCATAAAACCACCTCTATAAACATCTATAGAAGAACGTATTTATATAGGTATCGATAACTAAAGAATATCTAAAAAAAGAAAGGTTTATATACTATCGATTTTAGTCATGAAAGTTAATGACTTTGAAAGAACAAGTTGAAGAAGAGATAACAGGATCTGCACCGATAATTGAAGAATTCTCGCTCTTAAAGACAATGCGATCATATGTTAATTCTGGTTCTCAAGAATTACTAAAGATAATTCTTAATACAAAAGAAAATGACGAGATGATTGAGTTTAAAGCAAGAGAATTTTTGTATAAGAAGATGATTAATCAATTACAATATAAGGCGATGTCTTTTGATAAAGACCCATCCATTATTAATGAACAAGAAGATCACGAAGGCTTTCCTATAATCGATTATAAATCCACGCCTGAACAAATGATGAATCAATATTCTTTATGGATAAATCTGAGAGAAGACGCTGAAGATATGATGAAAGATTTCTTAGAAAGTTCTGGACTACTAAAAGATACAAAAGAGAAAGAAACACAATAAAAAAATTATATTATATCCTCTTCGGCCAGGACAACAAAATCACCGACTGCCATTACAGCAGAAAAAGGCACAAGTATTGATCCTTCTTTAGTCTTTTCTAGCTCAAGCTTCTCGATATATGTTGTAGGATTGACTAGGACAACATGTATTAATTCCCCTGTCTTTGCCTCAAAGACAATATCTCCTACCTCTCCGAACCTTTTTCCTGACTTGGAAATAACAGTCTTTCCAATCAGTTGCTTAGAGAACTTTTTTTCATCACTCATTTTCATTTCAACTGGTTTATCTGGCATATCAATCACCTTTTAATTATGATGATAAAACTAAATATGCTCTATATATAAAGTTTTCTATTATGCAATAGTGGATTTTCTCCTCACTTCTTCATTAAGCCTGTTCATTTCTGCTTCATTATAACAAGTATCTTTGACTTGACATTTATTGCATTTATTCTTATTATCAACAAAATCAGGAGCATCAAATCCAGAAATAATAATATTGACCTTCCTTATTAGATCAATCACTTCTTCTTTAAGCATAGGATTCATTGCAAGTATTCTTTTTTCTTCAATGCCTTTATATTTCATATATCCCTCTCCTGTCTTTTTTCCAGAATCCTCTAATAACATCATGTATGCAGCCAATTGCACCCTATGATTATCCCAGATGCCTTTATTTGGAACTTTTCCTGTCTTAATCTCTACAGGGACATGAAAATCCTTATAGACCTCAATCATATCAATTATTCCAGACAGATTAAGTTTTTCTGACTTGAAATATTGCTCTGAAATGATCTTTGGCTCAAGCATAATCCAAAGCTCTTCGCCAAAAATGTTGTGTTTTAATATGAATTGGCTTAAATTTAATGCCCTAAGCTTTGCCTCTGAATCAAAATTTTCCCAATAATCCTTGAAAATATCAATCAACTTAATATTGAATTCCTTTAATTCAGTCTTATTCATTATTATCGCATTTCTCAAGAACCTGGCATAATTCTTTCTGAAAAACGCGTAAATCTCCTGATAATTACTTGTCTTTATCGACTTGACAATTGATTCATCATTCTTATTGATGAACTCGTATGTTTGATGCCAGATCTTTCCCTTGACTAATTCCTCTTTAGGAGGTTCTTTTATTTTAAGAACAGAGCTGATGAATAATTTCCTCGGACAATAAAGATAAGACGAGAGCATTGTTGCAGAGACCATTACTTTAGGATATTAAATCTCTTTAAATAATTTTGGGGCGAATGTCTAGTGTGAGAAACCCTGAAATGATCCTCTAGATAATCTAATATCTCTTGATCGCCAGGCATCATTTTTAGCCTGAGCAAATTAACAATCATAATTTAATTAAAACTTCCAACCTTCTACCCTACACATTTCAATAATATTTATGCATTCAATGTTATAATCCTTACATACGAAAGGAATTTTTACTTTATTGCCTCGTAACTTTTCTTCTGTTACGATTATTCTGCCTTTTATTGTCGGATATAATGTTTGTTGGGAGCTACTTCCCATCTCTACTGCCAATGCAATAACAAACGGATCTGCGGCTGCAGTTTCACTATCTGATTTTGCTAATGAGGGATATTTTACTAGAATCTGTCTTACTATCTCCATCTGCGTCTCATCTAACTCCTTAAAGAATTTCTTTTGCTTTTTAGCCCACTTCTTTAATGAGTCATCCATAACAGAGATTTCTTTAAGAACTTCCTTGTGAGAAATTAAAAAACCTTTTTCTATTAATTTATCCATATTTTTCCAAAGTGTAGGAAAAACATCAATAGGGTAACGCCTGTTTAATTCTATAAGCGAACTTGAATCAATCACATAGAAATTTATCGTCATCATTTTTTAGCCTTACTCATAACTTTATCCAGATTCTTTGATTTGATTGAAAGATACCCTAAAGCATCGCTATGTGTGATAAATCCTTTATCTACATTATTAACGACAAGAGAAACAAACTTCTGTCCTCTTTCGCTTAAGCATTGCTTATCTGCAGTAGATCTAAATCCGCTTTTCTTCTCGGCTTTTTCTTTTGGCTTTAGAATTTCTGGCACGTATTTATCAATAAATCCATCGTACTGTTGTTTTGAAATAAAGTTTAATCTATACATATTGTAAAAGAGCATGGCTTTGCTTACTTTGTATGTTCTAGAAAGTTTAGCGATATCTTTATTCTGGTTGAACTCTGATTTTGCTAATATTTCAGGAAGCAAAAAATCTGATGAAAAGTTATTACACCATTTCTCAACATCTCCAACATTTTTAAAGAATAAAGAATTTTCAGGCATGCTTACTCCGCTTTCATTTAACAGAACATGCCCAAACTCATGCATAAGAGTGAATATTCTCGCTTCTATCTGATCTTTTGAATTGACAACAATAACGGCAGGAGATTCATCAACCAATGCAAACCCCCTTGCATCTTCAATAGGCATGGAAATCTGGAATACGATAATGTTTTTATCTTCAATGGTGTCTCTTAAAAAATTAAATACTTCGTATGGCGTTTTAAACTTCTTTTGTTTTACCTCATCAAATTTAAATTTTTCTCTATATTTCTCCGCGATTTTCTTAGGGTCTTCTGATTGTTTAACTGTTGAAACATCTCTGTTTAAGTTTGCGTTTAGATTTTCTGAAAGCTCTTTGCTTATTTTCTGCAATCTTCTTGCCCTTCTTATTGCTAGAATTGTCTTTTTATCAAATTTTCCTGCTTTTTCTGGAAGCATCCTATAATCTTTAGGCAAAGGTTTTTCTGTCGGTGCTTTAGGAAGGAAAAAAACAGCGAGAGGTCTCTTAACAATTTTAGCCAAATCTTCCAGCTGCCTTAAAGTGGGATTTGCTTCGCCTTTGAGCCAACTGCTGAATACATTCTGATTTATCTTCAACTTCTTAGATATATCTCGCTCTTTCCAGCCAGCACTATCTGTAACCCATTTCAAAAGTTCAGGTTTTACTTCAATTGTTAGGCTTTTTTTTGGCATTTTATCTTCTCTTTTTTTGAAGTTTATTTATTTTTCTATTACGATAATCATTTCAAGCTGTCTTCGATGATCTGCTTTTCATCAGCAGTTATGCCATAGAGCTTATAGACTTCTTCATCGATTTCATGATCTAGTTTCTGAATTTCTTTTTTAAGACGATCTTTCTCGGTAGATTGATTTTTTTGAAGTTCAGAAAAACGTTTGTTATAAGATAAGATGTTATCTACCAATAAAGATACCTTTTTTATAGTTTTATCATCGTTTATTTTTTTTATTGGAAAACTTCTTGCATATTCATACATAAACTCCATGGTTAACTGAGACCGATTATATAAATATCTATGGGCGAACCAGCTTATCAATCTCGAATTCAAAATTCCGAGTAAATATTTTAGTGGAAGATTTCCATCCCATACGAGGGTCACTGTTTTATCGGAATAATTGTTGTCATCACAATAAGTTCCATTCAATCTCGCATCTCTATAATTAGCTACAATAATTTTACCGCAACGTGATACAATTCTCTGAAATAATAACTTTTCACCTTTAATATAATAAGAGTCCACTATATCCCTTTTTTTTATAAAATATTCTGAATTCAAAGAATATCTTTGAATTTCTCTTCCTCTTATACAAGGAATAGATTCGGCAGTTTTTTCTTTTGAAAGAAATTTTGCAACAGGTCCTCCCCAGTTCACTTTTGCTATATCTGAAAGAGGAATTGCATCGTTAAGGATTTTGTCAAATATCGTATGATTATTATCTGTAATCCATAAAGGATATATTTTCTCATTAAAATAATCCTTAATCCCCGAAAATTCTTCAATTCTATCGCTATTTGCAAACCCTAATTTTACTTTCTTTGATTTTGTTTTATTTTTTCTGACAATAAACATTATTTGCTCTAATTCCACATCGGGAAACGCTTCAGACGCGTCTATAACTGCTGTTAAATCCCACTCTAATAGGCTTTTTCTTACACTTCCCCATGAAGAGATATATGTTAATTGCTTTGGAACAATGTATGCAAAAAACCCCTTTTCCTTTAATAAATCCAATGCTCTAAATATAAATAATGAGGCCGTATTTCCGGTTTTATCTTTTGTATATTTTTGTTTAAAATATTGTTTTTCATGTTCTTTTAATTCTGCACCATACGGCGGATTCCCTATCACAACATCAAATCCGCCATCATTCATTATTTCTTTGAATTGTTCTTCCCATTTGAACGCATAGCGGCCAGCAATCTTTTCATCATCTATTAGGCTGTTTCCGTTCCTTATGTTGTTATGAAGTTTAGGCAGCTTCCTACCTGATTTTGCTAGCTTCAAAGACAGATTGAATTTTGCTATTTCACAGGCCCTTTCATCCAAATCAACACCATAAATGCAGTTCAATAATAATGATTCCTTTTCTTCATAAGATAGTTCTCTTTTAACTTTCTTAGAACATTCTTCTACTAAAGCATCAAATGCTTTAATTAAAAATGAGCCTGAACCACAAGCGGGATCTAGAATTCTCACTTTTTTTATTTCTTCAAAACTTTTGTTTTTAACATATTCTCTTATAGTTTGATTAACAATATAGTTGACAATGTATTGTGGCGTATAGAATATTCCTTCTTCCTTTCTTTTTCCTTTGCTTTTCTCTTCTTTAAATCTTTTTTGCCCTTTTAATATATGCCCTATAAAATTTTCATATGTTCTTCCAAGAATATCAGCATCTATTGTAGCAAAATCATAAGGCATTTTATCTTTAGGCTCTCTCAAATCTTCCAAGATAATATAAAGAGGGGCATCATCAAAGTTAAAATCATCGCACATTCCTTTTTCAAACAAATCACTGTCATATACTTCCTTATACTTACTAAATAGTTTATTTATTTCTTGCAGTAGAAAGGGTCTTCCATGATATCTTTCAAACTTGTCGATTTTCAATGACTTCAATTTAGGCTCATTTAATTCTTTATCTTCACAATAACAAATAAATATTAATCTATCAATTAATCTCTGGATTTCCTTTTCAACCTCCATAATAAATGATTCAGTGCTAAAATTAAGATCACTCTCTTTCTGATTCTTTTTTATATTAGTTAATATTGATTCACGCCATTTTTTCATATCTTCCAATAATTGCTCATCAATAGGAATTTTCCTTTTAAGATTTAATTTAGAATACAAAGGATTTTGAATGCCTTTTGCTATCCATACTTCTTTATTGAAATTCCAAAGCAACTCATCAAATTTTGATTCATCAAATTCTTCTAAGTCAATTGTGCCAATGCATGCTCTTTCAGGAAAGGGAACAAGCATATCACATCTCAAAATTATCCAAAATCTAAAATTAGTCAAGATAGCAAAAGCCTTATCTTTTGAATGCGCATAATTAATTGCTTGAGAATAATACTCTCTATTGTCAATCAGCTCTTTGGTTAAAGCCTTTGCCTCAACAACAAATTGCGAAATGCCATCTAGACAAATTAACATATCAATTCTTTTTCCCCTTTCAGGATACTCGACTTTGTATTCAGAAAAATCTCCGGTATCCCAGCCTAAAACATTTTCAATAAACGGCTCTATTAATGTCTTGCAGATCTGCTTTTCATTTGATGCAAATTCCTTATCGTTTTTGTATTTATTATATGTATTGAGAAGTTTTCTTAGTTCAATTAAAGCTGATTTCTTATCCATAAAATCCCCTAAAAACCATTACATCACCGATATTTATAAATCTTGTCAAGAACCCGGCAATAGAATAGCAAAACATATTTAAATATGTCAATCAGTGATATATTGAGGTGAGCTATATTCAGGATTCAACACTTTTGCAGGAATCGGGATTTTCTTGGACTAGTCCATCAGGAACAATAAAGAAGGTGAGTGATGAAAGCATTTTATTTAAATGCATGTTAGCCGATAGTCTAGATCATAAAAATCTTATTGTCGAGGTTTGGCATGATCTTTCTGGAAGATTTCATGGATATGAGATGCATAGAAAAGATAATGAGTATGTCCTCGATTTTCATTTAGCGCATACAGGATTCTTCAAATACACATTTAGGTATCGTGATAGTGCAAATGGATATTGGCATTGGCTTTCAGGAGCAGAAGAAAAGGATTTCCCAGAGATACATGTCGATCCGGCATATATTGACAAAAGCATTGTGTATAATGCATTCATAAGATTCCACGGAGAAGACATAACAAAAAAAGGCACAATAAGATTTGGTCATTCAGGAACATTTGATGATTTAAAGAAAAGGCTTGATAAAATAAAGGGCATGGGTGTTAATATACTTTACCTTAATCCTATACATCCTATCGGCGAGCTTTACAGGAACTATAATCCGCATGACCAATATCCACATTATCTGCAGCCAGGATGTCCATATAGCATTAAGGATTACAAAGCAATTAATCCTGAATTGGCGATTGACAAAGATCATAGCCAAGGAGTGCATTCATCATTATCTGATCCTATGACTGAATTTAGGGAATTAGTTAGAGAATCTCATAAGCGTGGAATTAAAATATTCATGGATCTAGTATTTAATCATACAAGCCATGATTTTATTTTGCAAAGGCTTCATCCGGAATGGTTCTTATACAAAGAAAACATTAAAAGTCTTGATGAGCCATACATTTATCCTGATGAAATTAAACATGGCAAGCCTTGGGGTGATGCAAAGCTGACAATGTGTCCTTTTGATCATGGTTATTGGTGGGAGGATGCTGCTCAATTGAACTGGGAATACATGATTCCTGATGCATCTAATAAAGCCCCTAAGAATCCTACGATCAGGGAGATGTATGCTTATTTCAAATCAATACCTCAATATTGGATAAAGCATTTGGGAATTGATGGATTCAGGTGTGATGTCGCTTACAGGATCCCTGCAGATTTCTGGAGGCAATGCATACATGAAGCTAGAGAGACAGCAAAAAAAGAGCATCCTAACAATGGCTCATTGGCAGGCGATGTAGTGTTTATTGCAGAATCCTATGTTGATAATATTCCGGAGCTTTTAGAGGCTGGATTCACATCTGTTTATGGGGATTTCTCAAATAAACTTTATAATGTCTTGACATTAAAAGGATATCTTGATTATATTTATAATATTACAGGAAAATATCTTCCAGAGAATTCAAGATTCTTCATATTTCCAGAATGCCATGATTTTATCAGGAATACAAAAAAATTGCTCGGACAATTAGCACATGATGCGGTATTATCAGAGAGAGCGAACAAGAGCAGATGGGCATTGACAGCGACATTGCCTGGAATCCCGATGATATTCAATGGGTTTGAGAAACTTGAATGGCATCCTGTGAATCTTTTTTCCTATAGTGCAATTGATTGGGAATCAGACAAAGACCTGAAGAAATACATAGTAAAAGTAAATAATATAAGAGGTAAGCATATTGCATTGCAGAAAGGAAGATATGAGTATGTTGCGACAAACCGGGGCATTAATGATCAAAGCCAATTATTTTCATTCTTGAGAATATATGAAAATGAGAAATCAAGAAAAAAAGAGATCTTCCTGATCTGCACAAACATGGATCTACACAATAAATGTGATGCAAAAATTTACTTGGATGAAAATTCCGGGATAGATCTATCTAAAAAATATATTCTGCATGATCTTCTTAACAACAGGAAATACATCAGGGAAGGCAATGAAGTTGTCATCATTTTAGAGCCTGGAGAAAGCCATATATTCAAAGTGGAATAATGATATTAAAAGAGATGATAAATTGAAAAAACTTTACTTAATGTTGATTATTTTTTTGATTTTGCCTTTTGTTTTAGCCAAGTCTTATACTGTTGATAAGGCAAATATTGATATTGTTGTGAATCCTGATGCATCTTTAGACATCGATGAAAAAATAACGTTTAATTTCAATGGACCATTCACATTTGCATACAGGGATTTTGCACTTTCTGACGAGAGATTAAGTGACATAAAAGTCTATGATGTTACTAATGGACAAAAAACCCCATTGACTTATGACCTAACAACCTTAGCATCATTCAACAAAAGAATAAAATGGTTTTATGATGCGAATAATGAAAAAAAAGAATTTTTGATTTCTTACAAACTTACTAATGCATTAAAAGTTTATGATGATGTCACAGAATTCAACTGGAAAATATGGGGTGATGGATGGGATCATTCTGTTCAAGACATTGAAGGCACATTTGATTTGCCAGGCATTATAGATTCAAATGAAGTATATACGTGGGGTCATCCGCAGTTGAATGGTAAAATTGGTTTTATGAATAATAAAACAATTATTTTTCAAACTCTAGATGTTCCGGCTTATCAATGGGTTGAATTACGAGTAGCATTTCCATCTAGAATATTAAGCAGTAATTCAGAGGGAAAATATATTGGTGGTGAAGGATTACAAAACATTATTGAAGAGGAAGATGATTATAAAAATGTAGGTACAAAGGACAAAAGCGTGAATAGTTTTCTTGGTATCGCAGCATTATTTGGCATATTATCTATAGGCAATATTCTGCTTTACGGATTTTTAATATTATTCGTAGTTTTAGGTCTTTTCAGAAAAACCAATCATTTAGCAAAGCAAATTTATAAATGGATTCTCTTCGGAATGATTGTCCTAGTTATTCTGACTTTAATAATTATTCCATTAGAAAACAGCATAACAACAAATTATTTTATACTTAATTTACTCCCCATAGCAGGAATAATAATCATCTTTTTAACATTATATTTTATTTTCGGCAGAGAACAAAAGATTAATGATAATGCAATATATGAAAGAGATATTCCTTATAACTATTCTCCTGCAATTGTAAGTGCATTAATAAACCAGCATAATAAGAAGCCTACAATTGAGGATTATGTAGCAACAATAATGTATCTGTGCATAAAAGGAAAATTAAGGCTCGAAGTCATAAAGAAAAAGAAATTCTTAGGTATATTTGGCAAGGATACAGATTATGATATTATAATAAAAAATTCTGATGATGGTGATTTAAGAAAACATGAATCTATGGTTCTTGACATAATAAAAAAATATTCAAAAAATGACAAGATACTTTTCAGTAAGCTTGAAAAAGAATTAGGAAGCCCTGCTAATGATTTTCCAAAAGAGTTTGAGAAATGGCAGAGACAAGTAAAAAAAGAAGCTGTCAAAGAGGGGTTCTTTGACAATAAGGATACATTTCTACTGTTTAATGTATTAAGTTTTTTTACTATTGCAGTAGGTATTTATATTATGATAATCGAGGGCGTTTTCGGATATTTGATTGCAGGAATTTTTGGAGTGGTGATAAATTATATATTCAAACAAGCCTTGCCGAGAAGAACCCCGTTAGGAGCAGAGCATTATCTTAAGTGGAAACATCTCAGACAGTACTTGAATGATTTTACAATGATGAAAGATAATCCTCCTGAATCGATAATATTATGGGAAAAATTTTTGGTATACGGAATAACTCTCGGTGTTGCAGATAATGTTGAAAAGGTTATGAAAATAACTCTTCCTGATAAAAACACCAAATCATCAATATTTGTAGGTGCTGTAAATTATCATGCATTAGCAGCTTCAGGATTTTCAAGCAATGTCAATAGTTTCAGCAACTCCTTTGCAACAGCCTCGGGGACCTCTGGTGGAGGAGGATTCGGCGGAGGAGGAGGCGGAGGAGGAGGCGGAGGAGGCGGTGGTGCAGGTTAAAAGATCAAGCCAAAAGAAAGAACACAAGGCATGGATCATCTCTGTTGATATGGGTTATGGGCATCAGAGGGCTGCATATCCTCTCAAGGATATTGCTTATGAAAGGATTATTACTGCCAATAATGATAAGATTATTTCTTTGAAGGACCATAGATTATGGGAGCAGTCAAGAGAGTTTTATGAATTCATCTCAAGATTAAAACAGATTCCTATACTGGGAAAATTAAGTTTTGACATTTACGATCAATTCCAGAAAATCAGCCCATTTTTTCCATTCAGGGATCTTAGCAAGCCTAATTTTTCTGTACTGAGATTAAAGGCTCTTATAAAAAGAGGATTATGCCAGAGTATTGTTGATTATACATCAAAAAAAGATATTCCTGTTATTACAACTCATTTTATTCCTGCAATGGCATTCAATTACAATAAGAGACCTGTCTATTGTGTTGTGACGGATACAGATATCAACAGGATATGGGTTCCTGACAAACCAGATGAGACAACAATCAGTTATTTAGCCCCGTGCAGGCATGTTGTTGAAAGGCTTAAACAATACGGCATTCCTGAGGATAAGATAATAAAAACAGGATTTCCATTGCCTAAGGAAAATATTGGAAAAAATCAGGAGATAATAAAAAAAGACCTGCTTTATAGGCTATATAATCTTGATCCTAACAAAATATTTTTCAGGAAATTCCAGGCAACTATAAAAGAAAAGATAAATAGGAATTTCAGCATCAACAAGAAATATTTCAATCATATACTCACATTAACCTACACTATAGGTGGTGCAGGAGCACAGAAAGGTATTGGTGAAAAAATAATTTTATCATTAAAGGAAAAGATTCTTGAAAATAAGATAAGATTAAACATCTCTGTCGGGACAAAGATTGATTTGAAGATATATTTTGAGAAGATAGTTTCTGATTTAGGATTAAAGGATAAGGTAAAAATCATTTTTGCATTTGATAAAAGAACATATTTCGAGACATTGAATAAAGAGCTGAGGGCAACTGACATTTTATGGACAAAGCCTTCTGAGATGTCATTCTATACTGCATTAGGCATACCAATAATCATTGCTCCTCCGATAGGGGCGCATGAACATTATAATAAGGAATGGCTAGAGCATAAAGGCTCCGGATTCATACAGAAAGAGCCTGAATATTGCAGCCATTGGCTTTTTTATTGGCTTGAGGATGGAAGGCTTGCAGATTCTGCATTTCAAGGATTTGTTGATGCACCGGTAATGGGAACTTATAATATTGAAAAGATCGTATTTAACCGACAAATTTAAAAATATTAAATATTAATTGATAAAATGCCTAAAAAGACCAAGAAAAAAGTGGTGAAAAAAGTTACTTCTGTAAATGATAAGCTTAATCAAATAATTGCTTTGCAAAAAAGATTGCTAAAAGAAGAAGGAGTTGTTGAGAAAGAAGAAGAACAACTTGAAAAGATCGAGAGAGTAACAGAATTTGAGGCACAGAATGAGAACAGAAATATCAATAAACTAGAATCAGAGATATTATCAGGAGAGAAAAAAGAAGAAGATGAGCTTTCAAAGCTTGAAGCTCTGGAGCGAGAGATAAAAAGTGAAGTAGGAGAGCATCCATTAAGCAGGATAACCCTCAAGGACATATTGAAAGGCCTTGTAGGAGCATTTGTAGGCTTGGCAGTCCATTATACATTCACTTATGGTGTTGAAATCTCTGAATCTTTAACAACCGGGAGAGCCGCATTTTTGTATTTGCTCTCATTTATTGTCGGAATAGTATTCATCTACTTCACAGGATTCAGGAAGATCAAGGATCCTAAAATATTGATGTTTATTCCTGTCAGATTATTTGTATTGTATTTGGCATCTATTGCAATGTCAATTATCGTTCTATATATATTCTACCCTACATTTGGGCATGATTTTTTCGAAAGCTTTAAAATGGTCGGTGGAGTTCTTCTAGCAGCAATAGTCGGAGCTTGTACAGCTGACTTGATAGGGAAAGAATAATGGAAAACAGTAAAATTGATCAGGAAATAAATGTTGATGAGAAGATTGAACAAATATTTAGGGCTATGCATTCTAAAATCATTATGCTTTATGACGAATACAATTCCATAAACAACATGTTATCTGAAGAAAAAGATAGCATAAAGACTCTTGAAAAATTTCATTTTACAATCTTAGGAATAAGAGACTCCTTAGATCAAGAGATCAATCTAATAAACAATCTTAAGGCCACCATAGACTTAAATAGTGTAAGGAAAATAACTTCCAAGATTATTGAAAACATCAATCTTATACTGGAATGGGTCAAAGAATATGATAAAGAATTGAAAAGTTTCAAAGAAATTCTTGGAAGTAATAATAATGCCTTAATCAAAAAATATATTGAAACAGAATATTCAAAATTAACCTTATTATATAATAAAATATTCACTGAAGACAATGAAGTGATCAGGGAATTGAACATGCTTAAGAAGATTGCAGCCTGAATTATAGTGCATTTTTCTCCTAAAGATTTATAAATATGCTATTATTTCTCTTGTCAAATGAGCAATAATTCTGAAACAAAGGATAAGGAGGATATCAAGGACAGCGCCAGCTTTTCCTATACGAGCCAGATCAATAATGTTCTTGAGGATGAGAATAAAGTTCTAAGAGAGGCTGTGAATTCATTAAGAGAAGAAGTTGAAAGATTCAAGGCTCCATCATTGATGATTGCTGAAGTTACTGAATTGATCAATGATCATGCTGTGATAAAGATACCTAATGGAAATAAGTTCTATGTCTCAGTTTCTAAGAATATCAAGAATCTTGAGCCAGGAGATTCTGTATTAGTAGAACAGAAGAACCTTAATATTGTTGATACTATTAATGTCTCAAAATATTTTGATGTTGAAAGGTTTGTTATAATGGAAAAACCAAAAACAGGCTGGAATGATATTGGAGGCTTGAAAGAGCAGATCGAAGACATCAAAGAGGTTGTTGAATTGCCATTGATGAATCCTGAATTATTCAAGAAAATAGGAATACAGCCTCCAAAAGGCATTTTGCTTCATGGACCTCCTGGAACAGGAAAGACATTACTGGCAAAAGCCATAGCTAATTCCACTGATGCAACATTCATAGAGATTGTCGGTTCAGAAATAGTGCAGAAATTTATCGGTGATGGTGCAAAACTGATAAAAGAGATATTTAATCTTGCAAAATCCAAGGCCCCGTCAATTGTGTTTATTGATGAGCTTGACGCTTTATGCGCAAAAAGGATTGATCTAGGGACTTCAGGGGAAAGAGAGGTTCAGAGAACATTCATGCAATTGCTTGCAGAGCTTGATGGCTTTAAGCCATTGGATAATGTCAAGATCATTGGATGCACTAACAGGAAGGATATTCTTGATCCTGCAATATTAAGGCCTGGAAGGCTTGATAGGATGATTGAAGTGCCTAATCCTGATATTGAAGGAGTCAAGCAGATATATAGGATCCATACTAAGAGCATGCCTCTTGACAAGAAATTAGATATGGAGAAGATATTTAATTTAAGCAAGGAAATTTCTGGGGCAGAGATAAAGGCTGTTGCAACAGAAGCAGGATATTTCGCGATAAGAAATAAAAGAGATACAGTAAAAGAAGAGGATTTCCTGAATGCTATTTCTAAAGTCAGAAAAGAAGAAGACAAGTATGGAAAACAATATGTAGAGATGTTTGGATAAAATCTTATACTATCATCAAGTAGTAAACTTTATAAATCGGATGCTGTTCTCCTAGTGCATGAGCATATTTAAGAAAAGGGAACTTAAATTAGCAGATATTGTTGAATCTCTTAAGGAAAAATTTAAAGGCAATGAAGGAAAAAGATTCATGTTAAGCTTAGACAGAATAAGCTATTCTCCACATGACCTTACACCCGACTATTCAGACAGCCTAATAGCACCTCCATCCATCATATCGATTGTTTATGAGGGAATATCGGCACATCCATTTGTGGAGCCTGACATAAACTCCAAAGGAATAAACAGGAACATTGACTTCATCTTAGATAATTATGGCATAAAAATATTAACACCAATACTTAACACTTATACAATTGATGGGAATGAGACAATCTCAAGTTTTGAGTCTGGAAAGAACCAGAATCTAGAGATAAACATCCCTATTGATGTATATAAGTACAACACAAAATTTGATGGCTTAAAATTATCTTTTATCTAGTCTTTACCTGCATTCTCTTTCCATCCAAGTTTCAGCAATTCATCCACATGATTGTTATCAGCCATTGCTTTATAATAGTATGGCTCTGGATCTCCACAGATAATGATTGCTGTGCCGTTTGTTTTCATTGAAATATTATTAATTTCAATATCATAATTGCTCGAATAAAAAGCCTGCATCAATTCCTCTTCTGAGGGCTCTTTTACAAATTGTGTTTTTCCCCGCTTATACCATGCCCTCCATGGAGCATCAACACACTGCAATGGATGAAATGTTATTGGATAGGTTCCTATCATTCTTTGATGCAGCTCATCATATTTATTGTCAATTATTGCAGATATCACCTTGTATTTCTGTATTGCCAAAACTATCTCATGATCTGTAATTACTTGTATAAGCATTAGCCCATCTCTATTCCCATAACCTCCTGCAGAAGACTTGAACTTATAAGTAACAGTGTATGTTGGAGGCAATGCTTCAGAATCTTCATAGCTTACAAACTCTAGTTCTGATCCATCAAACATGTATGTAGGAGCTTTCTTAATCCATGTTTCAGCCAATGATTTGAGTTCTGGCTCCGGAATAACATAAATAGAATCCAATAATGATTGCATTGCTCTTGCCAATACCTTAACATCATCAGGGAGATATTCTTCTACATAAGGCTCTAATGATACTGTCCTGGGAATATTATCTTTTGTTAATGTGATCTTTGCTGATGGCGCATCTGCTATTGCTACATCATCAGGCAGAGTATATGTATCTTTCAGCAGCTGGAAATTGCTGAATTTCTGGACTAATTCATTGTAAACATCAGGATCTATCCTCTTGACCACCTGGGCTATAAGCTTATCCTCTCTATATGCAACATAGTTTATTGTCTCATTGTCCACAAGGATCACTCTTCTTGTATCATCTATCCTAAAACCGCCGTATTCCTCAAACCTTATGACTGTTGTTGAACTCTTCTTTTCTGCACAACCTGCCATTAACATTGTTGTAATCAATAATAATACCATAAATATCTTCTTCATATTAATCCACCATATCTTAGGAATTTTTTCTCATATAAATAGGTTTTGAAAATTCAGATGTCAAGAACCGCCGGTCAAATGCACAAAATCACAGATTTTGGCACGCTGAAAATGTCTTCATTTTCATCGGACCGGTGGCATGATTGCTAGCAATCATGCTTGTTCTTGATCACGCCAAAGAAATTCCTATGAATTTCTTGGCCCAAGAAATACTGTGTATTTCTCTGGGATCAGAAATACCAGTCCATGTATATCAGAAGGATAAGCATGGCTTTTCCACTCATCATAGATGAGTGGTATTTCTGACGTATAAAAACAAAAACATTAAAAAGTCTTAATCAAAATGACATAACATGAATAATGCAACCCTTGTGCTTTTAGGGATAAGCATAATACTATTTATAGGTTTTGTAGGGGAGTGGATTTTTAAAAAAACCAAGATTCCAGATATATTGATATTGATTATCATAGGGTTTGTTATAGGGCCTTTTGGGCTTAAATATGTGAATCCGACAAATATTGCCAGCTACGCCCCGATTTTTACAACGTTTGCATTACTTTTTCTCTTATATGACGGGGCGTTTAATATTGACATAAAATCATTGGCTAAGGGCGCTTTGCCAAGCTTAAAAGTCACTATTTTTAATTTTATCCTATCGGCCTTTTTTATATCCTTGATTATGACAATTATTGGATACGGCATATTATTATCCATCCTTACAGGATTCATTCTCGGAGGTATAAGTTCTGCTTTTGTTATTCCGCTGCTTAAACAGCTCAACCCTAAACCGAAAACTTATTCTGTATTGATGCTCGAGTCTGCAATAACAGATGTGTTATGTATTGTTTTTGCATTTGCAATACTGGAGATAATCACACTGCAAAGCTTTAATCTTTTTGATATCCTGAAAAATATTATCTCTTTGTTCTTGGTTGCAGGAATTACGGGTGGAATTGCGGGTTTGATATGGATAGCTATAGTTGCAACCTTATTCAGGGAACAAAAACCTTATATGATCACAATAGCGTATCTCATCTTATTGTATGTAATCACTGAATTCATCGGTGGAAATGGCGCTATTGCCACATTATTTTTTGGGCTGATATTGAAGAACTCGAGAAGAATAACACAATACATCACTAACTCTTTGAATACAAGACCAAAATATGTTATAAACGCCATAACTCCGTCAGAAAAATTCTTTAATGATCAATTAAGCTTCTTCTTGAAGATATTCTTCTTCGTATATATAGGAATGCTTTTTGATATATCGGATATAACGATACTTATACTAGGATTTTCGATCTCTGTGACAATCATGATAGCAAGAAGATTCACCAAGCTGGTAACGGCAGAATTTGATACGCAGGATCAGAACCTCATCAGCAGCATTTTTGCAAGAGGACTGGCTGCTGCCGCGATTGCCCAAGTCGTATTATCGTCAGGGATCGAAGGTGCAGAGGGTGTTGTTGCAATTACTTATTCCGTAATTGTTTTTAGCATAATCTTAAGCAGCATAAGCATATTTGTTTCTGTCAGGAAAAAAGGATAATAATAAATTTATAAATTCTAAGTATTTACTTTGTTTGTGCGCGATGAAGTTGTGAACACCCGATGATTCCTGCAGTGCAGGAAAATGATTGACGGAAGTAACTGCCGAGCGCACACTTAATAGTTTACTTCTCGATAATAATGACAAATTTTATAAATAAAGATTTTGTCCTATCAATATGCTTGAAGAAGATATAGATAGAACAGTTGATGAATATTGGGGAGAAATCTATGTTAGAGAGAACTCTGAAGAAGGAAGAAAAAAACATAGAAAACATCTTATAGAAAAATACGATAAAAAAATAATGACTAAATACATCGCATTTGATAAGGAGATGAAAGGGGCAGAGACCCCTGAATTTATTGAATTTGTCTATAAAACAGGACTATATGAGGATGCTTTACCTGAAACAACTATTATGTACAGGGAAAATCTTAAGATGCTGATAAAATACGGGAGCAAGAAAAATGAATTTTCATTGTTAGACCTAGGAAGTGGAGCAGATAAAACAACAACAGGTTTAGCGTTATTTCTTGATAATATTTCACATATCTGTGCTGTAGAGCAAAGCAAACACGGAATAATTAGAATGAATGAACATATAAATAATTTAGATTCAGAGGACATTATGAAAGTAAAAAATAAAATCATAACATTCGATCTCGATTATACATCGAAAGAATTTATAGATGAATTTAGTGGAAAAAGATTTGATAACATATTAATGTCCTTTCAACCATATGACTACATAGACCTAACTCGATTTTTGCGAGCTTACAGGTCAGCAGCAATAATTTCCAAAGATTTTGAATTGATAATATCAATATATCATAATCATTCTAAAAATCATACTGATCAAACAAATAGTGAAATAATACAAATGGAAGTACATGATTATGTCTCCAATCAGGGATTCTCCTACGAGGTTGTAGGTTATCAACAACTAACAAAATTTATGCCTGATCTGGCCATAGTGATGGGAAGGATAAGGATGTAAGATGACAAGATCCTTAGATAACATAATTAGCGATTATAAGAATTTAACTAACAACAATAATTTCGAATATGCTAATAATAAAATCTTAAAAGAAATTCAAGACTTTTATTATGGTTTTAAATTCTTAAAGAAATACTTTACTGATCCAAAAATAAAAAAATTAAAAGAAGAATATACTGAAGCAATCCACGAAGATCTTGTAAATAACCATAATTATAATCATAACTTTGCTTCAAAATTAGCTAAAGCAATCCCGATGCCTGCACAAAACAGAATAAGTAAAGCCATCATCGCAATTTTGCTGGGTTTCACTATGGGCAGAATCCATGAGGAAAATGTCGATCTGATAACAAAATATGCTGGATTGACAAAAAAAGGATATCTTTATGGATGTACGTTTGCTGAAGCTATCAATAATCCTTTTAGTGCATTTCAAAATGGGGTGGCAGCATGGACACTGGATTATGTAATAAATGAGACATACTCTTTAATGACCAATGATAATTCAAGAATATTTAATGTGCAAAAATATTATCCATACTTGTACGGAGCTGCGATATACATAGATACCATAAAAACTACAATAAAAATGAAAAGAACAGGAATTTATGATCATAATAAGTTCATGCCAACGAGATTGCCCTCTGTTTTTACATGGTTTGCTAGTTATCAGCACAGAAAATTCATAACTAAACAATCTCAAAGTCAACACAAATCCTATAAACATGAGGAGCATGCTGACCACACTTGACCAAGTCAAGGATTTTATATCTAATTTTATTTTTCTTGCATGCTTGATCTATCTTCTCTTTGGCTTTGTCAAAGTTCTTATCATCTAAGAAACCATAGAAATGTATTATAGTTCCTTTTTTTGATAATGATAATGCATCATCAAGGAATTCATCTGCTGTCTTTGGAAGAGGCATTAATATCCTGTCATATTTTTTATTTTCTTTTTTTAATTTTGGAGCAATGTCATGAACATCCCCGCACATCAATTCAACATTCTTGCATTTATTCAATTGGATATTATCCAGCCCATATCTGTAGCCATCAGGATTTATTTCAATACCTAAAATATGCTTTGCTTTGGTGTTTTTAGATAAAACAATAGGATATGGAGAACAACCAGAAAACATAACTAATATCTCTTCTCCTGATTTGACTAATTTTGCTATCCTTTTTCTTTCATTGCTCAACCTAACTGAAAAATATACTTTCTCAACATCTATCTTCAATTGAACATTATTCTCTTTATAGATAGTCTCTTTAGTGTCAATGCCTGCAAGAAACTTCATCTTTTGAGTCCTGAAAGTGCCCTCATGGATTGCTGCTTTTTTCAATACTGTTTTTATATTCTTGTTTATCTTCAGTAATGTCTCTGCAATGATCTGTTCATGATGCTCAAGATCCTTCGGGATTTCTAGAATTGCAATGCTTCCTATGACATCATGTGCTGTCTTTACAAAATCCATTTCCTGTTTAGAAAGCTTATCAGAAAGATTCTGCTTTAATGATCCAGAAGCCTTAACTTGCTGAAGTTCAATGTCGGTAAATTCGATTTTGTCTTTCAATAGTTCAATGTCGGTAAATTCGATTTTGTCTTTCAATGATTCGAATTTCCTCTTAATAGGAAGATAAATGAAATTATTATCTTTCTTGAACCTGTATCTATTAT
>Ga0208373_1002453_pt1 | contig 20513 bp, 15 predicted proteins | sample RifOxyC2_FD_184036 | JGI IMG/M metagenome (GOLD analysis project Ga0208373, IMG submission 184036) | Soil microbial communities from Rifle, Colorado - Rifle Oxygen_injection C2 (SPAdes) | ecosystem: Environmental > Terrestrial > Deep subsurface > Rock core/Sediment | place: Rifle, Colorado... | reverse complement strand
CGGCTATGGCCTTGGCATCTGCCATCTTTAAGATACCGCTGTTCCTCATGATTAACTTTCCGCTGGCCTGAATGGTCAGGTTGTCCTTGCAGATGAGCGTACTTCCGTTTATGTCTATAATTCCTTGGGCTATGCTTGTGCCTGTGATGACGTAGACCAAAGAAGCGCCCAGGTCAATCTTACCTCCGGCCACTGATAGATTGCCGCTGCAATTGAAACCGTTTGAGGGCTGTAATACCGAATTAACCCCAATATTGGCCTTCAGATTATTGAATATTATGGCATCACCGTTTATCCCCTTGCCTATGGAAGGATTACCCGTCGCGGCATTAAACTCCACTGTCCCGCTTCCGGCCGTAAATGAGCCATTGAATGTTGCATTACCTGTAACAGTAATGCCGTAGTTATTGGTGTTCAATGTGGATTTGGTCGCATCATCGGTCTCGTCTATAGTCAGATTGCCTTTTACCACTACGGCCCCGCCCAAGTTGTATGTCGTATTGATGCTCCCGGTCTTCAGGTGATAATAGGTCTCAGTCGGTATGGTCTGTCCGCTTCCTTTAAATACTATTGTCCCCTGGTCTTCATTTAAGGTGGTTGGCGCAAATATCCCGCCTATCCGTAATGTGCCTGTGGTGTTGTTGAAATCCAGCGTCCCGTTGCTCAGGTTGCCGTTAATATCAAGTAGGCCTGTTCCTAATGTGGTTGTTCCGTTGGTGTTTACATAATTGCCCGTGTTATTGTATGTCCCGATACCGATATTTACAGCTCCGCTATTGGTGGTGACTGCAGATACATTTATGGTGGAAGCCAAGCCCATCTTGACTGTCCCGCTGTTGGATATGCTTCCTATACTATGCACCCGGAGAGATGCATCATCGCCGTCAAATGTCCCGCTGGTCACGTTTAACATGCCGCTGACCGTCAGATTACCTGTGGCAGTACCAATCTGGCCGCCTTTGGATATAGTTAAGTTATTATACGTGTAGGACGGGATATTCTGCCCGGCCGTGGTATTGTCAAAGATGATGGTGCCGGTCCCGGCATTAAGCGTGGCCGGACCAAAACTTCCGCCGACCTGCATCTGACAATCTCCACTCCCGAATCCCAATGTCCCGCCGGTAAAGTTGCCCTCTAAATCCAACAGTCCAGAGTTGTTAACCGTCAACGTGCCGCTGTTAGTGATGTTTCCAGTGATTGCCACTATCTTATTGGATGTATAGAATTGGCCGGTTATGGCCATATTGTTTGTGATACTGCAGTTGGTTGAGGCGGTAACTACGCTACTGCCGGCAATATGCAGTGCATAGAAATCGCTTGCGCCCGTTGTAGTGATATAATTATTGCTCCCGCTTAGCGTTACCTTTGATTGGCCTAAGTTAAAACTGCCACTTTTCACCCAATTGCCCCCGCATGAAATTGACGCTGACGAGCCGGTCATATCCAGCGTCCCGGTCGCAGTCACGTTTACCCCGCCTGTGGCAGTCACATCCGGGTCATCTGCGGAATTGCCGGTCATATCCAAAATCCCGCTGGTTGTCCCGTCTCCGACCCTCAATAAGACGATTATGGATATTGATGAGGTATTAAGCTTTAACTTTCCGCTATTCACATAGCAATAACCGCCGACTGTATGCTTGCTTGCCCCTGTAAAACCACTGCCGAGGTCCAATGTGCCACTGTTGATGACCAGATTTCCGCCTACCCCTATCTTGCCAAGGGCTGATACGTTTACCGCCACGCCGGTATTGGATATGGTTAGGTTATTAAATGTATCTCCTGCTATATTCTGACCGACAGAGCCGTTGAATACCACGGTCCCGGCACCTTCCACAAAGTTGTCCTCTGTACCGTTATCCTCCCAGTGCCGGCCGACATACAGGGTATATCCACCGCTGTTAAGGATGCCGTTCTCATTAAAGGTCAGGTCATTCTTGATTGTCGTATTATTCGGTAAGGCATAGATGGTGTCAACACTGACTGCCCCGACTGACAGGTTATACCAGGTCTCATTAGGTATCGTCGCGGCTGTACCGTAGAAATAGACCGTACCCGTGTCTTCACTCAAGTTATCCCCGCTGTCCGCATCGTTCCAGAGACCGGTAATAGCCAATTGGTAAGAGTTGAGCTTGACAACGCCATGTGGTGATGCCAGGCCGAAATTGATATTGGTAGCCGTAATCGGCATATTGAGTTCTGCCGTAGTTGTAGTTGTCACCTGAATATTATTAAGCATCAGTGAGGGCGGAGTAATGGTGCTCCTTATCTTCTGGACCACACCGCCGCTGAATATCAGTGTGGATGCGCCCATATTAATAGTTCCGTCTACAATCAAGTCACCTTCCAGGCGAACCGTGGCATTATTAAGATTAAGTGTTCCGCTCTGCTTGACCCAGATATTGCCTTTTATTGTAAACGTTCCGCCGGTCTGGTTGAGCGTCAGGGTCGAGCCGGCATCCACAATCAGATGGCGGTTGATTGTCTGGTTCACACCATAAGTATATGTTGTTGCAATATTATAACTGTCTATGTTACTGCCTATCTGCAAGTCATAATATGTTTCTAAGGGAACATTAGCAGCGCTCATCCAGACGAATTTGGAATTACCGGCCACAAACCTGCCCAGATTGGTTGTCCAGGCCGATGACTTCAAGGTTGCCTGATTAGTATTGTTTCCCCCATAAAGCCAGGCCGCGGTATTGATGAAATACGAAGCCGAAGTCCCACTTATGGCAACAACCGCGCCGTCGGTCAAGGTATAAACCGCAGTTGCAGTATCTAATGACAACTTCCTGAATCCGTTCTCAGTAGATATGGTATTGTTTGTGCCTCTTAAATAAATAATGCCGCATGTTGATTGTTGGTCCAATACTCCGCCCTGATTGTCCCAGTTACCCTGTAAATATAAATAACAGCCGGTATTATCTTTCATTGTTATTCCGCCGCCCGGCTCCATAATTACATCACCAGCCACTGTCAGGTCATCTCCACCAGTATCATCAAGATAAACGATATTGTCATTCTTAATAATCAAGTTCCTAACAGTACGACTTGTTGTTCTTACGCGCGGGTTATAGCCACTCGGTATAGCCCTATTAATAATAGCGTTTTCATCAACTGTATCAGCCGGCAACGCATTATCCCAATTAGAGGTCTGTGTCCATATATCAGAAGCTCCACCATTCCAAATACGATTAGCAATCCAGTTTATTGTTCCGGCCACCTGGTCTTCATAAGTTGATACTCCCCTTGTGCCGCCGGTATTGTTCATATTAATTGTGGGCGTCCCGTTATCCGTCCTGACATTATATGTGCAGGTATTATCAAAGGTGCAACCGTCAAAATTATAGATACCAGAAGCAATCAGGAAGTGCAGCCCGCGATAAGTTCCTGCCACTCCGCCCCGGATATTCTGGTAGTCCACATTATCCAGGTCTGAGCAGACAGAGCCCGGCTCTAATAATAACGCCGAATATACCGCGGTAGCGTTGTCATAGGTATAAGCCGAGTCAATAACCAATCCGCTGATATTTATTTGCCCGCCTGACTTGATTGCAAAGGCATAAAAAGGACCGGGGTCAATCGGATTATACGACTGAACCACCGGCTTGGTGCCGCTGGTCCAGATCCCCTGGAATACCCCGCCACTATTAACGGTTATATCCGAACGGCTGATTGCATTGGTGTAATTGACCGTACTGGAATTACCTTGCATCTTAAGGACAGGTGCGGCTGTATCTATGCATGACATTATCAGTGTGCCGGTAATAGACATATCACCGAATACAGAGGAGGTGCCAATAGTCAGGATGCTGATGCCCACATCCATAACCGCGCCGGATGAAATAATGACATCATCTGTTACGACATGCGCCAGAGCCGTGCCAATATCCAACTTAAATTGTCCGTCAAGGATAGTCAAATCGTCAAGGATAGTCAGATTGCCTTCGGCGCTTACATAGCCGGAACCGGTATTAGTGATAACCAAAGTATTAAACGATGAGTTGGTCTTAATGGATTGAGCCGCTGAGGCATTGAAGTTCACGGTTGAACCGTCAGAGGTGAATGTTCCGTTCACGGTCCAGTTCCCGCCGCAATTAATCGTGTCGTTCGTGGCCTCCAGAGTCGTGCCGCTGCCGATATTGATATTGCCTAAGTTAGTATTCCCGGCATTATCTCCGGTGGTAAGCGTAATGGACTGCGTGGTAGCGCCGCCTGGAGAACTGACTAAACTGAGAACAGTCCCGGTATTCAGAAGTTTGATGTTGTTAAAGACCACTGCCCCGGCTACCGGCCGCACCAATTCTTGGGTGGTCGCTCCGTTAAAGATGACGGTTGAGAGCCCGGCTGAGAATTGCCCGCTGACAACAAAGTTACCGCCCACCTTGATATCTATGGCTGACTCATTAGTAGCAGATACAGTTGCGTCGTCCACTATTGTAATATTGCCTAAAATCTCCGTATTTCCATTGAGCCGTTTCGGCTCGCTGCCGCTAAACTCCATATGCCTGAATTGCCCGCCCGTAATAGTTTGTTCTTGGCCGCCCGTATTGCCATTAAATTTGAGCGTGCAACTGCCCGGCGTGAACGTCCCGTAATTGTTCCAGTTCCCGCCCACCCGGACCTCGTTAGTCGTGGCAACAAAATTAACTCCGGCTAAGATATCAATATTATTATAGACCACAATCGGCTCAAAGACCATTTGCAGTCCGGATACGTTGGAGAGTTTAAGATTGTAATATGTGGTGGCCACCACGCCTTGGCCGGATGAACCGGCATAGTCAACCGTGGATGTGCCGGGAGAAAAGTTGGCGTTGGTGTTCACGGTCCAATTACCGTAGAGGGTAAATATCCACGAGCCATTGACAGCCAGCATCGTGGTGGCCACCCCGCTGGCCGGTGTCTCCATAGTAATATTCTTGACTGCGGCATTAGCGGATATCACCGGCCAGACATCAGGCGCGCTATCCGGATTAGCCGGTATGGTTACCGAATCCGAACCGCTCGGCGCCGTGGTCCCGGAACCATCGGCCAGTTTCCAGTTGCCGTCAACACCCCAGGCATTACTGACCGTGCCCTTCCATATCTTGACCACAGACCATTCAATAGAACCCGGGTCAGGGTCATCGCCGGGATTTGTCGAATCGTCCCGCATATCATAATTCTCTCCAGCGCTGCCCCCTTTATTACCTGATGACATCGTCTGGATAATCGTGCTGCCTGTAGAGCCGCGATTCAGATAAACATTAACATCCATATTGCTGTCGGCCGTGCCATCGTCATAGATATGCTTGTTAAAATCCATCTCTAACTGGGGCGATGAACCGTTCCTGAATATTCTCAGATAAGTATCCCTGGTCCCGGAATTCTGGATATCATCAAAGATAACTTGGTCAAGGTAGGTGTTCCCGGCCGTATAGATATCAGCCGTGGTCAGCGCTGTAAACCCGTGATTCTGGGCCGGGTCGCTAAACAGCCCGGCTGAACTCAATGATGTTACCTGCAGGCCATTGATCTTGGTCTTGCCGGCCACCTTAACATAATAGAAATTAGCGCCCGGATTATTGGAGGTAATCAGAGGCGTTAACCCGCTCTTGGCTGACTCCAACACGCCATCCGGCGTCTTTATTTCCAGCACGGTTCCGTTCCCCATCTGGAGCGTCACACCGCCCAACATAGAAAGCACCGAGTCGTCAGTGCCTAAGCCATTACCTACCGTCAGATTACCGACTGAGGCCATCGTATCACCTAATGACCCGAAAGAAAGATTCCCGGCTAAGATATTAGTTGTCCCGTTAATTGTCAGGTCAACCCCGGTCACTCCAAAGCCGAGTTCCACGGTCTTGGCAGTCGCATCGCCTGCGTTTTTATTTATCTCTAAGTTATTCAGGGTAAGCGCCACCGAACCTTTTAAGGTCTGTTTGGTCGTGCCGTTTAAGAGCAGTTTAGAATTGCCGGCTGTGATAGAACCATCGTTCTGCAAGTCGCCCTTGACCTCTACGGTATATCCGCCGGTTGAAGCGTCAAACGACTGGGCGCTGTTTATCTTCAGGTTCTTATTTACCGTAAATATCTTATCAGAATTAGCGCCGTCCAGCGCCCCAGCGCCGTTTAGGGTCAGCGAATAAAAATCCTCGTGTGCCGAACCGCCTGATTGCTCCGGTATAGTCGTCCCGTTCCAGATAAACTCAGATGTGCCGGCGCTAAATGCCCCATTGTTGGTCCAGGTGCCGGTAGTAAAGACCGTGGCGGTGCCGGCGTTAAATGTCCCGGCGGTGATATTAAATGTGCCGCTTACAATAACTAACTGACCATACTCTATCTTGGTTAAGCTGGTGGAAGAAACCGTCAGATTATTAAAGGTGATAGAACCGGCCGCGGAAGGTGATTTGAGTATCTCGCAATTACTGCCGGTAAAGATAATGGTAGATGTCTGGGCTGAAAATGCCGCGTCCTGGCTCCAGTCGCCGCCAATCTGATGAGTATATCCGCCCGCCTCAAAGGTGCCTGATTTAATATAAAGGTTATTGCCAATCAAAAGATTTCCCGCGGGCAAAATTGCACCGGGGGTCTCTACGGTCAGGTTATAATAACCATTAGGGAAATTGATAATCTGCTGAGAGGTGCGCCAGATAAAGGTGCCTTTTTGCGGATTCCAGCCGGCCGTGGAGCCGAGCAGCGTGCAGCCGGCCGGAACAATCAATGTGGCATCCGGCCCGCCCACCGGACTGCCATCCAAGGTATGTCCGACCTGCAGATCAATGGTATTGATACCTGAAATCTGACTCCCGCCTTGTAAGGTCGTGGTACCGGTGCCGCCGAAACGCACGATATTAAACTGGGTGGTTCCGGTTATGGCGTGTGACGTAGCCGTTCCGGTTAGGGCAACAGTTCCTGTTCCGGCATTGAACGACCCGTTATTTACCCAATTACCATAGACATTTAACTGGTTGGCGCCGGTGGATAAATCGCCCGAAGAGGTAATCTCCAAGTGGTTATAAACATTCCTTGGTGTCGAGGCAAGAGAGAAGGTTCCGTCAATGGTCAGGTTATTGAAATCCTTAGCCGGAACATTACCTGTCCCGTGCAGGATAACTGTAGAGGTCTGCCTGGTAAATGTGCCGCTCGTCGCGCCCCAGGAATTATATGTTATCAGGGTGGTATTGGTTCCGGCATTAAGGGTTCCGACCAGGTAAAACATCCCGGCGCCGCTGACCTCCACGGTAAGGCCGTTATTAAGGGCAAGAGTTGCGCCGCTCAGGATTCTTAAGGCCTTAACGGTCTTACCTGTACCAGTACAGTCGGTAGCAATCCGGCCGTTGGCGCCGTCAAACTGTAACTCACCTTCGCTGATAGTCAACGTTCCGCTATTGCTATATGTCCCGGCCATTATCAGATAACTGGCCGCATTAACTACCTTTATCTCACCGCCACTGCCAATGGTAACATTGCCGGTCGTGCCGTTTACCGTCAGGTCCGGACCTCTGGTTGCCTCACCTATGGTCAAACTTGCGCCAGTCTGAACTGTTAAACTTCCGCAAACACGATTGGTTGTACCAGCTACAAGCGGGTATAAGCCACTTCCAACTACCGGGATAACAACATCATCAGAAGTTACTGGTATGGCATTCCGGCTCCAGTTGCCTTTGGTCGCCCAGGCGGTGGTGCCGGCCCCAGCGGTCCAGGTATTAGTCGCGGCCCAGGCCGGGGAAGAGGCCAGGAAAATTATAAGAAAAGCGCCTAAAACAGATAGGACCCGCCCCGTTACAGCACGCCCCGAAGGGGCTCTCTGCGAGAACCCCGGAGGGGGAAATGTGCGCGGCACCGCTAATAAAACAAATAAGGTATTATTGAACTTCCTGTTATCGGTCATTTCTAGTGGGGTATTTTTAGATAACATTTTGTTACGCAAAGTATTAAATATATATTATTATACCTATAATACCCTGGTTTGTCAAGTCCAATTGCAAATTTTGTCTACTATTCATATTGGGTCGTTTTAAGCCATCTGTTATAATAAATCTATGCCTTATCCGCATCAATTTATCAAACTCACCGGACCGGAACGTATCCTGCTAAACCGCGAGATTACTCGGCTGGCCTCAACAGGCAAAATTAGGGCCTGCCGACGGCTTCAGGCCATCTATCTTTCAGACCGGGGACATACCTATCAAGAGATTTGTGAGTCATTGGATGTCTCTTACCGTAGTGTCAAAGAATGAGTGGCCATATACCGTAAACAGGGGATAAATGACTTATTAAAGAGGGGGTAGCAATCCCATTTTGCCCCGTTCAAGAGGGAAAATAGGGGGAGGGGGATGCCACCCCCTACTTATCATAATGCGAGAGTGGAAGAATGATAATGCTGACTACCCAATAAGATACTCCTAACTACCTATTAAGACACTGCTGACTACCCATTAAGACACTGCTGACTACCCATTAAGACATTACTGACTACCCATTAAGACACTACTGACTATCCATTAAGACACTACTGACTATCCATTAAGACACTACTGACTATCCATTAAGACACTGCTGACTACCCATTAAGACATTACTGACTATCTATTAAGATACTACTGACTACACAATAAGATACCACCACTCCTTGTGTATTTATTTCTTGCCTTTATAGTTTCTTTATGCTATACATTCCGTCATGCTCAAAGGTTATCTGTCTATCGTTCTGCACGCCCATCTGCCCTATGTCCGGCATCCGAGTTTCTCTGACTTTATGGAGGAGGACTGGCTTTATGAGGCCATTACCGAGACCTATCTGCCGCTCCTGGCCGCATTTGAGGATTTACATCGTAACAATATACCGTTCCGGATGACTATATCGTTATCACCGCCATTAAGCGAAATGCTCACGGACGAACTATTACAGAACCGTTACTCTCAACACTTGGCCCGGCTGGCTGATTTAGCCGACCAAGAGGTGACCAACACCGCAAGCGATGGCCTGTTCAGGGATACCGCCCGAATGTATCAGGCCCGGTTTAAGAAACTGCAGGATTTATACCATAACCAATACCACCGCAATCTGGTCAAGGCATTTGACAAATTCCAGAAATTAGGCTACCTGGAAATAATCACCTGCGCCGGCACGCACGGATTTCTGCCATTGATGCGCCATCCGGAATCGGTCCGGGCCCAGGTAATGACCGCTGTCCGGAATTACCAGAAACATTTTGCCCGGAAACCGGCCGGTATCTGGCTGCCGGAATGTGGTTACTACCCCGGACTGGAAAAGATTCTGGCTGACGCCGGCATAAAGTATTTTATCCTGGATACGCACGGCATTACCAACGGCTCCCCGGCACCGGTAATGAATACCTATCTGCCGGTTTATACTGACCGTGTTAATAAAATAGCGGCCTTTGGCCGGGACGCCGAGACCTCGCGCCAGGTCTGGAGCGCCAAGGAAGGTTATCCGGGCGATGCTAACTACCGCGAGTTCTATCGCGACCTGGGTTATGATGCCGATTATCAATACATCAAACCGTACCTCCACTCAGACGGCGTCAGGCGCAATGTCGGCATCAAATACTACCGGATTACCGGCGACGTGCCCCTGCACCTGAAACAACCCTATAACCGTAATAATGCGTTAGCCAAGATACAGCATCACGCGGATAACTTTATCTTCAACCGCCGGCAACAACTGGAATATCACTCAATTGCCCCTACGGGACTCTCTTCGGTCGGAATGAACGGAACTTTGCCTATCCTGACCGCCCCTTACGATGCGGAATTATTCGGTCATTGGTGGTTTGAAGGACCGGACTTTATTGAAACGCTGGTCAGAAAAATAAATAGCCAGGATGAATTAAAGCTGATTACACCCACTGAATACCTTAAGCAATACCCCAAATTGCAGGTCTCCCAGCCGTCCTTTTCAACCTGGGGCGATGGCGGATATTGCAAGGTCTGGCTCAACGGCAAGAACGACTGGTTCTACCGGCACCTGCACAAGGCCGAAGCCCGGATGTTGGAACTCGCAAATCAATACCCAGTCATAAATGGATTGCACAAAAAGGCACTGAACCAGATGGCCCGGGAATTGCTCCTGGCCCAAAGCAGTGACTGGACATTCCTGATAACCACCCAGCACTCTGAATGCTATGCCCAAAACAGATTCAAAACCCACCTGAGCCGTTTCAACCGGCTTTATGAAGATATAAAGAACGACACGATTGATGAAACATATCTGGATGAGATACAGCAAGAGGATAACCTCTTTAAAGAAATGGATTACAAAGTATACGTTAGCCAGTAATGTGCTTACCCGCCAAACAACCCTTTGAACTTCTGCCAGACCAATTTCATCTTCATCTGCGATATCGCGCCGGCCGGGTCGAGGTTCTTGGGACAAACCACCTGGCAATTGAATATGGAATGGCAGCGGAAAAGCCCCTTGCTATTGCCGATAAGCGTCAGCCGTTCCTGATTAGCCGCATCACGGCTGTCGTTATAAAATCTGGCGGCCTTAAGAATGGCATGCGGCCCAAGATATTCCGGATTAGTCCCCGCCACCGGACAGGAACCATAACAGGCGCCGCAAAGTATGCAATCTATAGCGCCATCTATTTTCTTGCGGTCCTTAGGTAACTGAATTATTTCCTTTTCAGGCACTGACTTATCCGGCTTGCCCGCCGAAGCTTCAGCGGAGGCAGGTATCAAATACGGCTTGATGGCTTCATAGTGCTTGAAGAAATTATCCATATTCACGACCAGGTCCTTATAGACCGGCAGATGCGCCAGCGGCTGAATCGTGACCGTGCCATTCCCGTCTTTGAGTAGCGTTTCTATCAGGGTATTACAAGCCAGCCGGTATTTGCCGTTAATGTGCATGGCACAGGAACCGCAGACCGCGGCCCGGCAGGAATACCTGAATGACGGCGAATCAACAAAATTATCCGATATAAAAATCAGGCCTTCCAATACCGTCATCCCCTTTTCCCAGGGCACGGTATAGGTATCAAACCTGGCCGGCTTATTATCATCAGGGTCAAATCTAAATACTCTGAACTCAGTCATAAACTTTCTTAGTATTTCCGCTCTTCCGGCTGATATTTATCAATCATTACCGGCTTATATTTAACATCTGCCTGCCCTTTTGATTTATAAGACACCAATGTATGCTTCAGGAAATCCTTATCATTGCGGGTCGGGAAATCACGCCGGGAATGTGACCCGCGGCTTTCTTCCCGCTTCAAAGCGCCCAGCACGACCGCCTCGGCTACATCGATATTAGCCTCTAACTCCAGATGGGTCAGAATATCATAATTAAACTTCAATCCGCTCTGGGGTGGGCCTAAATGGGTGAATCGTTCTTTGAGCGTATTCACTTTGCCCAAAGCCGTTTGTAAATCCTGGGCATTCCTGAATATGCCCACTAAATTATCCATAGCCGCATTAAGTTCCTTTTTAAGGGCATAATGCTTTTCGTTACCTTGTGAATTAGCAATCTTTTTAAAATGCGACTCGTAGAACCGCGATATATTGGCAATTAAATTCTGCGGTATATATGATTTCTGCCTGATGTTATTAACGTATTGCGCGGCGGCCAGACCGCTTCTTTTCCCGAAGACCAGCGTTTCCAGGAGCGAATTGCCGCCCAGCCGGTTTGCCCCGTGCACCGAAACGCAGGCGCATTCGCCGGCCGCATAAAGCCCCTTGACTGAAGTCTTACCGTTGACATCGGTATCAATTCCGCCCATGGTATAATGCTGGACCGGCTGAATCGGCGCCGGCTCTTTAATAATATCCAAACCCAGGAATTCCAGGCAGATATCCCTGACGCCGGGCAGGCGTTCCATAACCTTGGCCGCGCCCAGATGCCGCATATCCAGATGGACATAGCCCGAACCATCCCGGGCCTCAAATCCCCGGTCCCGCTCAATCTCCGTAGCAATGGAACGCGAAACGATATCGCGCGGCGCCAGTTCCATCTTGCTCGGCGCGTATTTCTGCATAAACCGCTCGTTATTCTTATTAACCAGATACCCGCCCTCGCCACGGCATCCTTCGGTCATCAGGATATGCTTATAGATGATACCGGTCGGATGGAACTGGATAAATTCCATATCCTTCAGCGGCGCGCCAACCCAGTAAGCCAGGGCCATGCCCAGCGCCGTCAAGGTCAGGGCATTACTGCTCTTCCCGTAAATCCGGCCTGCTCCGCCCGTGGCCACAACCACCGAATGCCCCACAATCGTCTCCAGCCGCCCCTTGACCATATCAATGCCGGCCAGACCATAGCAGGTATCGCCTTCTACAATCAATGCCGTAACGAAGAAATCAGAGATTATCGGTATGGCGCGCTTAACCACCTGCTCATAAAGGGTATGAAGCATATAAAGGCCGGTCTTATCAGCCCCGTAACAGGTGCGCGGGTAACCCGCTCCGCCAAAAGGCCTCTGGGCAATCCGGCCGTCATCGGTCCGGGAAAAAGGACAGCCCCAGTGCTCCAATTCATATATAATCTCAGGAGCTGACGAGGTCATGACCTGAACCGCATCCTGGTCCGCTAAAAAATCGCTGCCCTTGACCGTATCATAGGCGTGCTTATCAGGCGAATCGTCCTTGGCATCGGGATTATTGGCCAGCGGCGCGTTAACCCCGCCCTGAGCCGCACCGGAATGTGAGCGTATCGGATGAAGCTTGGAAACTATCAGCACCGAGGCGCCGTTGGCCTGGGCCTCAATGGCTGCCCGCAAACCGGCCAGTCCCCCGCCGATTACAATCACATCGTATTTTTTCTCTAACATCACTTTATATAATCTTGGGCAGGAAAATCACCGTCGCGGTGATTACCGCCGCTACACATAGTAACATCACCAGCCAGAACATCGCCCGCTGGGTCCGGGTAATGTTCAGGAAATCCACCACGATTATCCGCAAGCCGTTTATCAGATGGAACGCAATCACGCTAATCAGGCAGATTTCCAGCGCCTTAATCAGCGGATTCTCAAAGGTGCCCATCAGCCAATTGAACGAGCCCTTGCCGAAGATGAACTCACTGCCCACGACCACCAGGTGCAGGAAAATATAACCGACCAGGCAGAGTCCGCTCAGCCGGTGCAAAATAAAGGCCACCGTGCCTTCGTTGCGATTAAGCATCAATTCGCCGAATACCGAAAATATCTTTTTAATCATATGATAACAACATTACGCCAGGCCATTAAAACAATCAGGCCCCAAATCAGCGCTGCGCAACCGGCGCACCACATCATCACGCCCAGGAATACCTGCAACCCGCGGCTGGGTTTGTAATCGTCAATGACTTCATAGAGGCCGTTCAGCCCGTGGAACAGCGTGGCGCCTAAAAATACCACATAGAATAACAGCCAAAATGTGTCTTTTAGCCGTTCGTGAACCACATTAACATCAACCGGTGAATGGCCTGAGAAATGAATAATAATCGTATGCGTGCCCAGTCCCAATACTAAAATCAGTCCGGTAAGTCGCTGCAAAAGCCAACGTATGAAACTCATTTTACAAGGACCTTCTAGGCTTCTTTCGAAACCGAATCCTTTTTATTAAATCCGCCGCAATTTGTCAATAAATAATATAATTATTCTACGGTCACGCTCTTGGCTAGATTCCTGGGCTGGTCAATATCCCGCCCTTTTTTGACGGCCGTATAATAAGCCAGCAACTGCATCGGAATCGCGGTCAGAATCGGCGAGACAATCTCGGCCACCTGGGGTATTTCAATGACTGACTCCGCCACCTCCCTGATATGCTTATCGCCCTTGGTGGCTACGGCAATGACAATCCCCCGGCGCGCCTTGATTTCCCTGATATTAGAAATCATCTTTTCATAGACGCTGTCCTTAAGCGCCACGGCAATAGTCGGGAATGAGCCGTCCACCAACGCCAGCGGTCCGTGCTTCATCTCACCGGCCCCATAACCCTCGGCGTGGGTGTAGGAAATCTCCTTCATCTTCAGAGCGCCTTCGTAGGCGGTGGCCAGATTATTCTTGCGTCCGATATACATATAATTAAAGACCTTCTTGTAGGTCTCAGCGCAATCCTCGATAATTTTCTTATGAGCCAACACCTGCTTGATTTTATCCGGCAATGTCTTTATCTCGCCGAGTAATTCCTTCTCCCGCCCGGGACTAATCGCCTTCCGAACCCGGGCCAGATAGACCGCCAAAATAGTCAACAACGCCAGCTGGCAGGTATAGGCCTTGGTCGAGGCCACGCTGATTTCCGGGCCGGCAAAGGTATAAAGAGTCGAATGCGCCTCGCGGGTCAGCGATGAGCCGACCACGTTGCAGATAGCCAGGCACAAGGCATTATGCTCCTTGGCCGCCCGCACGGCCGCCAAGGTATCCGCCGTCTCGCCTGACTGGGACACCGCCACCACCAAGGTGTTTTTATCCAGCGGCGGCAAGGCATACCGGAACTCGCTCCCGATAAACGCCTCGGTCGGCAATTTAGCCAGTTCCTCGATGGCGTACTTAGCGGCTATTGACGCGTGCCAGGCCGTGCCGCAAGCCACCAGCACCACCCGGTTGATTTTAGATAGACGCTTCTTTATCGGTTCAAGTATTGAGTAATGCGGATAATTTACCGTTCTCTTAATCACCTCCGGCTGTTCCTCAATCTCCTTGAGCATGAAATGGGCATAGCCCTCTTTTTCGGCTGACTGGATATTCCAATTCACCTGAGAGACATGATACCGTTGCGGCTGGCCGCTGAAATCTATAATCCGCAATACTCCTCTCCCCCGGTGGGAGAGGCCGGGTGAGGGGGATGACTGCGTGGCAATCTCCACTATCCGCCGGTCCTGAAGATAAACCACCTTCCGGGTATGCTTCAGGAATGCCGGCACATCAGATGCCAGGAATGTCTCCTGCTTGCCCAAGCCGACCACCAGCGGGCTATAGAGCCGCGCGCCGATAATCAGGCCGGGGAAAGCCGTAAACATAAAAACCAAAGCGAAACTGCCCCTAAGCTTATTACAAACCAGCCGGACCGCTTCCAACGGCTCATTCCGCTTCAGATAATCCTCAACCAGATGCACCACCACCTCGCTATCGGTCTCGGACTGGAAAACGTGCTTCTTCTTGACAAGCTCCCGGCGCAGTTCCTGGTAATTCTCGATGATGCCGTTATGGACCACGGCTACCGCATTATCGCAGGAAAAAAACGGATGGGCATTGCAAGTTGACGGCGCGCCGTGTGTCGCCCAACGGGTGTGTCCGATACCGACATGACCGAAGAATTTCTGCCCTTTTAAAAGCGCATCAAGGTCTTTCAGCTTACCCACGGTCTTCTGGCTGTGAAATGCCCCATGCTCAAGGATGACAATGCCGGCTGAATCATAACCGCGGTATTCCAGGCGCTTTAGCCCGTCCATCAGGATAGGCGCCACAGGCCGGTTACTGACACATCCGATAATTCCGCACATATCGCTTTATTTTATACCGCCGTCATTAATAGTCAAGAAATAGTTTGACAGATTTTAATCGTAATATAAATATACACACCATGTACGAATTAATTATTAAAGGCGAATTTTCAGCCGCCCATCATTTGCGCGGATACAAAGGCAAGTGCGAGAATCTGCACGGCCATAACTACGGTGTGGAGCTTTATCTCCGGCAGAATCGCCTTGATAAATTGGGGATGGCGATTGATTTCACCATCCTGAAGAAATCACTTGACAAAGTCCTGGCTGAATACGACCATCACGACCTGAATGGTCTCAAGGATTTTGCCAAGCTCAATCCGACGGCTGAAAATATCGCCTATATGATTCACCGCAGGATTCGGAAGAATTCGCCCAGGATAAAGAACCTTAAGGTCTGCGTCTGGGAATCATCAAAGGCAGGAGCGTGTTACTTTAACACTACGAATTACTAATTTTCTAATTACGAATGGCGCACTAAGCCGCGCGGGAAACGATTCGTAATTCGCTTATTCGTAATTGGTAGAGTTTACAGAAAGGTGTCCCCTGCGATGCTATGTGAAAAGTGCCAGAAAAAACCGGCCTCGGTGCATCTATCGCACCTGATAAATAATAACGTAGTCCAGGAGGTGCATCTCTGCAAGGATTGCGCCCAACACGTAACGCCGGCCAATACCAAGCAATCACTGCTCCTGCCCGAACTCCTGGCCGGGCTGATGGAGCCGATTATCGGCAAGATGGTCAAGGAAATGGGCGGCATTAAATGCCCGGCCTGCGGAATGACCTATCTGGAATTCAAGAAACTCGGCCGGTTCGGCTGCGCCGAGGATTACGATGTCTTTAAGAACGGCATAGAACAGCTGATAGAAAAGATACACGGCACCAACCAGCACCGCGGTAAAATACCGACCCATGTCTCCAAGACCGTGCATAAAGAAGCGGAATTGAAAAAACTCCAGCAGGAGCTGGAACAAATGGTCAAGGAAGAGAAATTCGAGGAAGCGGCCCAGGTGCGCGACAAAATCAAAGAATACAAAAAGAAAAAGACTAATGGAAAACCGTAATAGCGTAAAAACAGACGTGTTCATGTCCCAGGCCGGGGAATGGCTCAAAGCCGCCGGGCCCGAGAACGACATCGTTATCAGCAGCCGGATTCGCCTGGCCCGGAACCTGAGAGGGTATCCTTTTACCAGCATCGGCAGCCCGGAAAAGCTGGCTGAAGTCGAGGCGCTTATCAGCGCCAAACTTGAAGAGAATAAAATCATCCCGGATATGACCTATCTCAAACTCAAGGACCTAACCCAGCTGGAGCGGACTCTTTTAGTGGAACGCCACCTCATCAGCAAGGACCACGCCGAGAAAAACGGTTCCAGAGCGCTGGCCGTGGATAAGAATGAATCCCTGAGCATTATGGTCAACGAGGAAGACCACATGAGGCTCCAGATTTTGAAATCGGGACTGCAGTTGACCGAAAGCTGGAAGGAAATAGACGAGTTGGATAACCGGCTGGAGAAAGAACTGCCCTACGCCTTCTCGCCCCAGTTCGGCTACTTAACCGCCTGCCCGACCAATGTCGGCACGGGCATGCGCATCTCGGTGATGCTCCATCTGCCGGCCCTGACCGTGACCAAGCAGGTGGAGAAGGTCTTCCAATCGCTCATCAGAATAAAATTCATCGTCCGCGGCTTATACGGCGAAGGCACTTATGCCACCGGCGATTTCTACCAGATTGCCAACCAGATTTCACTGGGCTATGCGGAAAAAGATATCATCACTGAAATATATAATATTATCCCGGAAATAATAAAATACGAGCGGACCTGGCGCGAGAAACTGCTGGCTGACCCGACCAAGCATCTGGAAGACCGCATCTGGCGCGCCTACGGCACCCTGCGCTACGCTTCGTCCATCACCTCGCAGGAAATCGCCGAATTCCTCTCGGTTATCCGGGTCGGCATTACCGTCGGACTGATTAAGGATATGGACATCAAAACCCTCAACGAGATATTCATCTTCTCCCAGCCGGCCCACCTCCAGAAGATGGAAAAGAAAACGCTCAACGCCGGCGAACGCGATATTGCCCGGGCCAAGTATCTCAGAAAAAAACTGGTCTCATTATGATAAAAATACTTGACCCCGCGCATAATATTTGTATAAACTAACGGCGATTTGGGGAAAGAACTGTTCCCGAAACCAAGAACAAATAAATATTAGAGTTTAGGTGCGGGATAGACCCGTTAAACTAAACCGAAAAGGAGGAAATTATGAAAAACAAACTGTTAACAGGCGGGGCCATAGCCCTTATCCTTTGCCTCGGCGGCCTGATGCTCATGGCCAACCCGAATGCGAAACCGCCAACCCCGAAACCGGCCCCGGACGCGAAACCGGCCCCGGAAACAAAGAAGCCTGAAGCGCCGCCAACCAAAGAAGGCGACCTCAAGGCCAAAAAGGCATTCACCGATGCCTTTGACAAACGAAATAAGTCCAAGGGATACCATTTCGTCGGCAAGCGGGAAATCGTCTACGTAGAAATGAATATGCCGATTCAGGCGTCAGTTGAAGGCGTCAAGAACAATGGCGAGAATCTGCTCTATATGGTTTATCAGACAAAGGTCATGGGCAGCGACCGGAAATACGAATTATACCAAAAAGGCGACAAGAAATATACCCGCAATGTCGCGACTGAGGAACGGGAAGAAGGCCGGGCGGTCTCGCCCATCCTGCAGGGCGACCGCTTACTGGAGAACCTGGAGGCCTATAGGTTCGGCAAGGAAGAGAAAATAGAGGAACGCGACTTTATCGTCATCGAGGCAAGCATTAAAAGCGACGGCGTCAATAAGCTCCTGGCCGAATTACCCAAAATGGGAGCCCTGCCGCCTGAGGCGAAAATAACCTGCGACAAATCCGGCTTCAGAATCATGGTTGACAAAAAGACATCTTTGATTGCCAAGATGTATTTCTTCGTGGAGGTGACCGCCACTATGCCGGGCAGCGAAACGCCAGCGGAAGGCCAGGAAGCCGCCCCGAAAGGCGGACGGAACATATCCGTGGACATCAATATCGCTGATTACGACAAGGATATCGAAATAACCGTCCCGGATGAAATAAAGGAAGTCCTGGATGCCAAAGAAGAACAACCTGAAGGAAAATAACCATTAAAAGAATGGCCCGTACGGGCTAAAAAGGAGTGACCATGAAAGCAACCGTAGATAAAGAAACATGTTCCGGCTGCGGACTGTGCGCGGAAACCTGCCCTGATGTCTTTGAAATGGGCGATGATGACATTGCCAAGGTCAAAGCCACCCCGGTGCCGGCCGCCGCCGAAGGATGCACCAAGGAAGCCGCCGAAGGATGTCCGTCTGAGGCCATAAAAGTCGAATAGCATCATATCGATGCTTGACTCGTGGGTATACCTATTCCCCTCTTTGAAAAAGAGGGGTTAGGGGAGATTTAAAATCCCCCTTTATCCCCCTTTTACAAAGGGGGATAGCCCAGAATAAAGATTGACACCTGATATGGACAAAAACAAAGTCGCGGCATTATTGAACAAGGCCCTGGCCTTGGAATACGGCGATATCTTCCTCTACCAGCGCCATAGCGACTATTTCCATAAATATCCCGGCATCGGCGACCTGTTCCGGAATTTCTCCCAGATGGAAACCCGGCATGCCGATATCCTCTCGCTGGAAATAAATAAGCTGGGCGTTACGCCGACTACTGATACTCACCTGATTGACGGCAAAAAAAGCATCAAGGAAATACTCGGCCTGCACCTGAAAAACGAGCAGAACGCCGTGGCGCTTTACCGGCAATGCCTGAAACTGATTCACGATAGTCGCCTGGAGGAAATAATAAACGGCATTATCGTTGAGGAAACCATCCACGAAGCCGCTCTGAATAAATTAGTCAAATGGGTTTAATCCTGTCCTTATTCAAAAATCAATGGTGCCCCGCCTGTAAGCAGATCTCTCCGGTTGTTAATCAGATTGTCCAGGAATATCAGGGTAAAATAGAATTAAAAGAGATTGATATCGTTAGCCAGCCGGAGTTGGCAGTTCAAAACGACATACTCAGCGTGCCGACCCTGATTATCTCCAAGGATGGCCAGGTGCTGGAGCGCATCAGCGGGTTTATCTCCAAAGATAACCTGATAAAGAAATTAAACCTCTAAAATCAGTCCCTGATTAATCCGCCTAATACTTACGCCTGATAATGCCGATAAATTTATAACCTTAAATGTCATTCCCGCCCTGTGCGTCATTCCCGCGAAAGCGGGAATCCAGGTTTTCATGAGGCAGGAATGGCAAAACAGTAAATATACTTAATATGGAAAAATTAGTCACGCTCCTGAACCAATACCTGGAATCGGGGTCTCTGATTGCCTTTGGCGTGGTCTTTCTGGCCGGGATTATCACCTCGCTCACCCCGTGCATCTATCCCTTAATCCCTATCGTGGCTTCATACACCGGCAGCCGGGCTGAAAAAACCGCGGTCTACAGTTTCTTCGTCTCAGTATTTTACGTGCTCGGCCTGGCCGTCACATTCGCTTTCTTAGGCGTGCTGGCATCGCTGGGCGGCAAGGTCTTCGGCAATGTCCAGGTTAATCCCTGGGTCAATCTGGTGGTCGGCAACATGTTCATCCTGTTCGGGCTGTCGTTATTGGATGTCTTCCACTTCCCGTTCCTGGGCTCATTAAGCGGAAGCGGCTCCGGCAAAGGCAAAAGCATCTTCGGCGCATTCCTGCTGGGCATCACCTCTGGCTTTATTGCCGCGCCCTGCACCACGGCGGTCCTGGGCGCCCTGCTGACCTATGTCTCCATCCAGCAGAGCATTGCCTTCGGCGGCGCGCTCCTCTTCACCTACGCCTTTGGTATGGGCATACTTCTTATCTTCATCGGCACCTTCAGCGGATTCATTACCTCACTGCCCAAGGCCGGCAACTGGATGGTCGGGGTCCAGAAATTCTTCGGCGTGGCCGTCATTTTGGTGGGCGAATATTTCCTGATTAAGGCCGGCGAACTGGGCCTGTTCAGTATGTTTTATTAGAGTCAGTTCGAGCGCCCCTTGCGTAGCAATGGTC
>Ga0208373_1002452_pt1 | contig 20525 bp, 21 predicted proteins | sample RifOxyC2_FD_184036 | JGI IMG/M metagenome (GOLD analysis project Ga0208373, IMG submission 184036) | Soil microbial communities from Rifle, Colorado - Rifle Oxygen_injection C2 (SPAdes) | ecosystem: Environmental > Terrestrial > Deep subsurface > Rock core/Sediment | place: Rifle, Colorado... | reverse complement strand
TTGTTTTATATCCCATCTATCTAGTTATATAACTAGATATATAAATGTTTCGGTTTTCTTATTTTTGGCTAAAATATATGATATTTAGAATGGACAAGCTCCACGAGGGATTTCGCAAAAGTTTAGTATTGATTATAGATGAAAATTAAAGAAAACCTTGGGTTATATAATAAATTCTCTGAGCTTTAGGATAGCTCTATCAGTAATTTTCCTTATGGCCTCTCTGGTGAAACCAAATTTTTCGCCTATTTCTTCCAAAGTAGCACCATTTTTTCCATCAAAGCCATATCTCATGGAAATCATTATTCTTTCTCTTTCATCTAAAAATTTCATGGCTTCCTTTAAAACAGAAATCTCCTGTTTTTTTATTACTTCTTCAAATGCAAGAGGTTCTTCAGATTTTAATGTTTTAGTTTGAATTTCTCCCCCCTCATTTTCTTTCGGTGCATCTATAGGTTCATAGTAATAACGAACTTTAGTACGATAGGGGAGCTTTATGTCTGCTCTTTGCTCGCTTAATACCTTCCAGAAATGTCTTTCTAGGGGCTTCGAAGCATAAGTTATAAATTTCACACTTTCTCCAGTTTTTTTTGATTTATAATCTGGATCATAATCTCCAACAAGTTGCATTAATTTAATATTTCCTTCCTGTACCAAATCCAAAAGGCTTAGTCCCTGTCCTTGATATTTTTTTGCGATTGATACAACTAGTCTTAGATTAGAATTTGTCAGTATGTCTATCGCATTCCTTTTTTCATTTCTATTTCCCTTTTGAATTTTTGTTCCCAGAGAGATTTCCTGCTCTCTTGTTAATAAAGGATACGGATTTATTTCCCTTAGATACATATCAACAGTATAACTTGCATTACCACTTAAACTAAATCTTTCTCTAGATTGATTCGAACCTTTCTGTACTTTCTCTTCCAATATATCCGATACCATAGTTTTTCGCGATTCTCCGCCTTTAAAAACCTAACGTTAATGCACCATAACGCTCCCGTTCAACAGTATAACGGACTACATGAACTAATCATACTCAACAATATCATTATAGACATAAGATAACAACTTATTATCTAAATTTCCCTTCAGGATAAGGTATATAAAGTAAAAAATCGTTTTTACGGATAAGAAAGAGATGGCATACGAGGTTTTATTCTACATAAGTCTGGTCATAGGTGTTGCAGCTCTTGCCACAATAATTGCGAGAGTAATAAGACAACCTCCAATAATTGCCTATCTTTTCGCAGGAGTTCTCGTAGGTCCTATGTTTCTTGGATTAATTGATTCCTCAAATGGAGATTATGTGCAGTTATTTGCCAGAATGGGTGTGGCATTATTGTTGTTCATAGTTGGTCTCTCTTTGGATTTCAGAGTCCTTAAGGAAGTGGGAAAAGTCTCTGCCCTTGCAGGTCTAGGAGAAATAATTGTAACCTCTGCAGCAGTCTTCGGTGTTTCCCTATGGTTAGGATTCACCTATCAAATAGCTTTGTATCTTGCAGCAGCCCTCGCCTTTTCCTCAACAGTAGTTGTAGTTAAAATTCTTTCAGATAAAAAAGAAATAGATACTCTTCATGGAAAAATCGCCCTAGGTATTTTAATCGTAGAAGACTTTGTTGCTGCTCTCGTTCTAATGGTAATCCCTCTTCTAAAAGGCGCATCCCTTTCATTATTTGTTCTCGGTTTTATTAAAATAATAGGACTCATATTCCTCATATTTATGTTCTCCTCATTTGTTCTCAACAAATTAATGGATTATCTCGCAAGGTCACAAGAAACATTATTCCTTTTCGGAATTGCCTGGGCACTTGCTCTCGCTTCTTTATTTAACTACATGGGCCTATCTCTAGAAATAGGAGCATTAATTGCAGGAATGTCTCTCGCCTCTTCAAAATACAATCTCGAACTCGGCGGAAAAATAAAGCCTCTTAGAGATTTCTTTGTTGTTCTTTTGTTCGTTTTCTTTGGAAGTCAGCTCGTAGGTCCAATTAGCACTGGATTAATCGCACAGGCTATAGCATTTTCATTCCTTATTCTTGTTGGAAAGCCATTCATAGTCATGGGATTCCTTAGATTATTTGGATACAAGAAAAGAACAAATTTCCTTGCTGGTTCCGCCCTCGCTCAAATAAGTGAATTCTCTCTAGTTATTGTTCTCATGGGTCTTGGATTAGGATATCTTAATCAGGAATTCATGAACTTAGCAGTTCTAATCGCGCTAATTACCATAGGAATAAGCAGCTACAGCATTTATTATTCAAGAGCAATTTATGGAAAAGTTGGCCCACTACTTCATCTATTCGACGGAAATTTAGAAGAAAAAGATTATGAAAACATAGGAGTTTACGATGTCGTCCTCTTCGGACACCACAGAATGGGATATAAGCTTCTTCAAAAATTAAAACAAATGAAAGCAAAAGTCTTGGTAGTTGATTATAATCCTAAAGTAATTCTAAGTCTAGAAAAACAAGGAGTCGATTATATTTATGGTGATGCTGCAGACAAGAACTTCCTTGCTGAATTAAGATTAGGAAAAGCAAAGTTAATCATTTCAACAGTAAACGATGAAGCTGCAAATATTTCAATAAAAGAAATACTCAAGGAAGTAGAATCAAAGGCAACGTTCATCGCAACTGCTGAGCAGCCAAGAGCTGCCATGGACTTGTATGGCCTGGGCGCAGATTATGTTATAATCCCTCATCATCTCGGAGGAGATTATGTCTCACATCTAATAGATAAATTCGGAAACAATTACAGCAAATTCAAAGACCTCGGTAAAGCACACATGAAAGAACTCATAAAAGCTCGGGAAGAAAGTAGCTTCTGATTAGTTAAAAAATATAAATATTTATAAGAGATAGTGCATTCAATTAATTATGAGATTATATCAAATTGAAGTCAAGTTTAATGATAACACTGCAGACTTGGGCACATATAAAAGATATTTTGAAGTTGTAGATAAATATGATGCACTCGCTACCGGAAATGACAAAATAGGCATTTCTACTTTAAGAATAAAAACTGAAGGAAAGTTAGCAAGAAAAGTACTACAAAAAGCTTTAGGAGATATTCCGATTAAGTCATTTTCAAGTGTTTCTGTTTAAATCACCAAATTTAAATAACCCTTATTTCTTATTCCAGTATGCTAGATATAAAACTACTAAGAGAAACACCTGAAATTGTAAAGGCAAATACAAAGAAAAAAGGACAAGAACAAAAGTTACCCCTTATTGATAAAGCAATAGCTCTTGATGTTGAATGGAAGAAGCTCAAGACAGAGTCTGATTTGCTTAGAGCCAGCAGAAATTCTGTCTCAAAGGAAATAAGCGAAGCAAAAAAGGCAGGAAAAGATACAAATGCATTAATGAAAAGAGCCTCCCAAATTCCAGACGAAATAGCCAAGATTGAAGAGAAAATGGTAAAAGCGGAGGCAGATATCGAAGTAATATTAAAACAATTGCCAAATATTATGTGGAAAGGAGTCCCAATAGGCAAAGATGGCACTGGAAACCCAGAAACATACAAGGGTGGAAAAGTTCCAAAGTTCGATTTCCCCGTTAAGAATCATGTTGAAGTAGCAGAGGGACTTGGAGTCGTTGATTTTGATGCATCTGCTAGAGTTGCAGGAAATGGATTTTATTATATTAAGGGAGATTTGGCTCTAATGAATCAAGCATTGATAAGATTTGCAATTGATTTTATGGATAAAAAGGGATATACCTATATTGAGCCTCCAGTAATGTTGCATGAGAAGGAAATTTTCGCTTCCATGGATAAGGCAGCCATAGCGCAGTCTGTTTATTCTATTAAAGATGAGGACTTGAATTTGATAGGAACGGCTGAACAGTCTTTGTTGGCAATGCATTCTGGACAAACAATTCCTGAATGGGAACTTCCAAAGAGATATTTTGCATATACTATGTCTTTCAGAAAGGAAGTTGGAGCTCATGGAATAAACGAAAAGGGATTATGGAGAACTCATCAATTCAATAAGGTTGAGCAATTTGTATTTTGTATGCCTGAAGATTCTGAAAAATTATATGATGAGCTTTATAATAATTCAAAGGAGATATTGGAAGAATTGCAGTTGCCATTTAGAGTTTTGGAAATATGCACTGGAGATTTAGCTGATTGGAAGTACAGGTCTGCCGACTTTGAAGTTTGGAGACCAAAATCTAATTTGTATGGGGAAATAATGTCCTTAAGCAATTGCACAGATTATCAGGCAAGAAAATTGGGAATAAAATGTCTTGGAAGAGATGGAGAGAAGAGGGTTTTGCATACTCTAAATAATACTGCTCTTGCAACATCTAGAATAATGGTTGCAATATTGGAGAATTGTCAGCAGAAGGATGGTTCTGTTAAAATTCCGGATGTTCTTGTTCCTTATATGAATGGAAAGAAGTTTATTGGAAGTTTGAGGAAGGTTGCGGAGAAGAAGTATGAAGGAAAGAAGGAAGATAAACTTGAAAAAGTAGAAAAAAATAAAGGCAAAGAAGGAAATAGTAGCAATAATAGATTTATTTCAATAAAATTTCCTACAAAATCTAAAACAAAGAAGAAATAGTTATTCTAGTCTATTGATTTTTCATTACTATACTTGGAACATTTTCTTTTGGAACATTATTATGTTGATTTTTATTTGGAGTTGCTAAAAGTATTGCTCCTGCTACAGCAATAGGCAATAAATTCATTGCCAAAACCATTGGTAGAGAATATTTCCAACCTTTTCCTTCGAATTGTGTGTTCTTTGCAATAGCTTTTTGCCCTCTCATCTGTCTGAATGCATCAGTATAATAACGAGTTACTGGACCAAGAGGAATTGCCATTGCAGCACGAGCAGCGGAAGCAGCAAGTGCTTGTTTCATAGTATATCCTCCTGCAAGATTAACTGCCATTCCAAAACCGAAAGTCATAACTGCAGAATATGCTGCGTCTATTTTTTTTGCATGTTTTTGATATGTATCTCCCAAAGCAGTTGCCAACATGGAATTGCCGAATATATAAGCGAGAGACCATCCGCAGGCACTTACACCAAGACAATTTGCAGCAGACATCAGGACTTTTTCATCAGGTACTCCAACAAACACATTGTCAAAGGCCGCATAAACAGGAGTACGAGAGATATTTCCTGCCACAACATCGCTTACATAATTTGAAGGAGAGAGGTATCTACGTGTTTGGACGTTCTCTTTTGTTTTTGTCCACGCCTTTTTTACTGTTTCCTCTAATTTACTCATAAAATAGAACATTTTAATATCTATTTAAATCTATCTATTTGTTACTACTATATAGTTTCATTAAACCTGATTTATATTATGAATCTTCCCTAGTTGTTGCACAACTTGCTACAACAACGCTTTATCTATTTAAATTCCGAATTGAATTTGAAGATGAACAATCCGATAAAAAGCAAGATAAATGAGGGTACAACTACAAGGACATTTTTTGGTAAGAAATCTATAATACAAATACAACTCCATGTAATATTAGGAAGAAACAAGATGGATGACAAAGACACCGACTCGCAAACCAATGCCCCGGTTTTCTACTTCTCACAATTCATAATAAGCTATGCACTACCGGAAGGTTTAAATAAAGTGTATAACTTACAATAAGGTAAGTGTGAACAGGAAACTTACAGTATAAACAGGAGACAAAAGATGGAACAAGGAAGAAACAAACTAGACTCGATACTCGGAGTAGGTGCAAGAGAACTACGAGAGAAGATAGAAAAAAGAAAAAGGATAGAAGATAAAATAAAATTTAATTTTAATAAAACTCCTGCGAGAATGTATGTCGAACTCTCAAAGTATGTAATTGGGCAAGATGATGCACTGCAAAAAATATGCAATGCGGTGTGCTATCACTACAAGGGATTAAGCAAAGGAATAGAAACTAAAGCAAAGAACAATGTACTTCTAATAGGACCAACTGGATGCGGAAAAACATATACGATAGAAAAAGTTGCCCAGTCAGTCGATGTCCCTCTGGTAATTTCAGACGCAACAAAATATACTGCTGCAGGATATGTCGGAGATAAGGTAGAAAATCTAGTTCAAGATTTAGTAATAAAAGCAGAAGGGGATTTGAATTCAGCTTCGAGAGGAATAATCTACTTTGATGAATTGGACAAAGTTGCTTCGAAAGACATGATTGGAAGAGATGTCTCTGGAAGAGATGTTCAGAATGGATTATTGAAAATACTCGAAGGAGGAGAAGTCAAAGTCAAGAGCAAGGACGGAGAAAAGATGATGTCCACCAAAAATATACTTTTCATAGGAGGAGGAGCATTTTCAGATCTCTACAAAGGACTGAAAACTCTTGGTTTCAATGCCTCTGAAAATCAATCGGATGACGGAGAAGCATTATATAGAGCAGAACCTCATGAACTTCTAGAAGCACTTAAAAGATTTGGAATGATTCCAGAATTACTCGGAAGAATAGGAGTCATATCTAGATTCAGAGCACTAGATCAAGATGATTTGGTAAGAATATTAACTGAATCAAAAGATTCGGTAATAAAATCATGCCAAAGAGAATTTGAATCCTACGGAATAAAGGCCAACTTCACAGATGATGCCTACAAAACAATAGCAAATTTAGCATATGAAAGAGGAACGGGCGCCAGAGGACTTAACTCAGTAATTCAGGAAGCACTTACACCATTCAAGTTCTATCTTCCAGATTCTGGAATAAAAGAATTCACAATCTCAAGCAAAACAATTTTGGGGCCTGAAGAAGAGGCATTGGCTTTGCTGGAGAAAACTAAATCACAGGAGGGTAAATAAAATGGCAGAAACAGCACCAGAAGCAGAGAAAAGATATGTAGGCATTGCAAGAACTGCCCTAGGTGGAGAGAGCACCATAATGAAGCCGTTAGCACGGGAATACGTAAGTAAAACCGTAAGCGAATTGCTTGAATATATGGTAGAACCTAAGGGATTAAAAGAAGACGAAAAAGTTGTTGCAAGAAGCATACAGAAAGAGATGGAAAGAGAATACACTATCTCTGCAAATGGAAAAACTGTAGCTCCAAGTGCCGCAGTCAAGAACTTGTTCGAGACGCGAAGACACAGAGGAACTGAGTTTGAAGCACTTGAATTGGAGATAGCATCTGTACAAGAAGGTGGCCTAGTGCATTACCTTTAATTTTATTGCCTAGGAGCCCCCTATGGACAGAGCTATCCTCAATGGAGTGGTAGAAAGAAATCCGATATTCGGATTGGCTGAAAAGACCGAAGTATTCGTAATAAACGGAAGAGTGTATTATTGCGACAGGACCAGTCCGAATGCGGAGATCGGAGAATATAGAGGAAAAAGAGTAGTGGAGGGACCAATGATAGAAACACTAGAAAGAATGGGAGAAAAAAACATGCAAGATTTGTATGAAAATTATCAGAAAAGATTTTTAGAGAAAGAACTGGGAGGGGCAAAGAAAAGAGCAGACGAAAGACTTCCGCCCAATTATGGTAAACTTGTGAGATTTGCGCTAAATAATGTCTTTCCTAATCTAAGAAAAAAGAAAGATATAGACTTAGATAATGAGGGTGAAGATAAAACAAAGAAAGACAATCCTCAAAATAATCAACTTTCTGATGCATTTGAGCAGGAAATTGAAAAATATGTTTCAGACAGAATAGCAGAATTATCTTCACTAAAAATAAAGGAAAAAGTAATAAGAGATGAAAATAAATTAGATTCAATACTTCTCAACAGCAGAGTCTCAAGAAATTCAGAAAATAACTCTTTACTTTTAAGAGTTATGGGAGGTTATAACTTCGCCGTCGCAAGAGGGGCAGTTTATACCCTGTCTAGCGTAGGTAGAGATTATGATTTAAAAATAAACGGAGAAAAATTTGTCCTATTCAATGGATTCCCCATAACCGAACTCACTACGGAAGTAAGTGAAGATATCACAAGAAGACTTTCAATCGAAGCACTTAAAGAAAAGCTAAAGGATAGTGAAGAATTCAAAAAACTTAGGGCTGAAAGAAGCGATATAGATGAGCTATGTAAAAAAGAAAAATATCACGAGCAGGACTTTGGATTTGAAAGAAGCGGGAATCAACTTCTACTATATATTGATGTTCCAAAGCATGTTCTCATGAATTCTAGGACAGATAATCTATATCTATTCGCAGAAAATAAAATAGGTATCTGGGTGGATTATTCAAGAGATGGCATCCAATTTAGAATTACCTCTGGTCCAAAACCTCTATTGCACTTTTCAGGTCCATTTTACTTTAGCAACGAAGATTCCATAGGGATATGTATGGGAAATTATGACCATCGTTTTTGGCAGAGTATGGGTAAGGGAAAAGCATTTGCAAAATACCTTACCGATGCAAGAAATGTAGTCCTTCACGGATATACCCCTAGAGCACATCCAGTCAGACAGCTCTCAGATGATTATTTTGGAAACAGAAGAATAGGTAAAGAACAGATGGACGGCCTTGGATTAACTGTGAGCAACAACATTATCCCAGGAGGAAGAAATTAAACATGACAAAACTAGATGACATACTTTCAGGAAAAAACGAAACGAACGAGGAGGAAATAAAAAATCCTTTGACAAAATTATATATCTCGAGCTACGCTCTTGAAAAAGTACAAAAATATGCAAAACTCGCAAAAAGCTATGACAGCAGCATAGAATGCTATGGTTATCTTCTTGGAGATGAAAAAAGAAAGGGAAGATTTGTAGATGATGTCTATTTCGCTCCTGAACAAACCAACAGCTATGCCCATACGGAGATATCCGGAGAAACAGTAATAAAAGCAGCAAAGGAGATAAAACCTCTGGGCAAAAGAGTTCTCGGATGGTGGCACAGTCATGGAAGTCTTAGCACCTTCCATTCAGGAACAGATGACAGAAACCTTGAAACTGTGCTTAATCAAGTAGCTCCAAACAATTATCTTGTAAGAGAAAAACAAATCACTGCAAAATTAAATGGAAAAGAAGTAAAAGTCCAAGTGCCATATAAAATAAGATTTGCATATAGTCTAGTGGTAAACGCAAGCGGAGCAAAACCCTATGCAGAAGTTAAAGTCATAGAAGATTGTCCATTCTGTGGGCTAATGGAACACGATTCTGAAAAAATAGAAATAAGAGAAATAAAATATGGAAATAAAACTCTTGACGAAGCAGAATTGGAAAAGGAAGTAAAAAGCAAGATAATAAAAGAAAAACCTAGAGAATTTACAAAATTCGAATACAAACCCTATCAGGGAAACAATGGACAAAAGGTAATAGTTGTGCCAAGAGATTGGGAAATTGCCAAAATGTCAAGGAAAAAGAGAAAGAAAATGAGAGAGAAAGGCTTCAGATACTACATAGACAAATTCCTCAATTTTGGGGACGAGGTAGACATAGACAGAGACTAACATGACAAGACTAGATGACATACTGGCGGGAAATCCGGAAGAAGCACAAAAGAAAGATAGAGCTCTCTTCTCAGCACTTTATGTTACAGAAGATGCGCTAATGAAAGCGAGAACCTATGCTCAACTGGCAAGAGATAGAAGTGGAAATTACATAGAATGCTACGGTTATCTTCTGGGAGATTTAGATAGAAGAAAAAGAATTGCAAATGATGCCTATTTAGCCCCAGAACAGGATAATAATTCAACTCACACAGAGATATCTGGAGAGACAGTTCTAAAGGCAGCAAAAGAAATAAGAGAAAAATTTGGCAAAAGAGTTATAGGATGGTGGCACAGCCACTGTGACTTTGAAACCTTCCATTCTGGAACTGACGAAGCGAATCACCACCTCATAGCCTATCAGATTGCTCCAGGAAACTATCTAAATAGATATGAAGAATTTGAATTCCTTTCTGGAGAATTAAAAAAAGTAAAAAGCGAAAATGGAATAAGTATAGGACCAAGAAACAACATGAGTAGAAGATTGGAACTAAAGCTATCTGGAACAGAAGCAGAAAATGTTCTCAAGGGAGTAAAATTTGATAAAGTAAGTCTAAGAGTCCCAATAAGAACCGGATATGCATATAGCATGGTGGTAAATGCCGTAGGTGATAGACCCTACACTGAAATCGCAACATTGGAATACGCGCCATTAACAATGAAAGAGCAATACTCACACTTTAAAGTGCCTTTGAAAGTAATTGATGGAGTAAAACTTAATTTCACTGAAAAAGAACTCAAAGAAGAAATAAAAAAGAAGATTATACTCCCCCCTCCAATTAGATATTCAAGGAAAAAAAGAATAGGATTCATAGAAGGAGGAAAATACATAAAATCCCCTGCATGGAACATAAAATCCGATTATACTACTGAAGAAAAACCAAAAGATTTACCAAATAACTCTCCCGTTGTTGAAAATGAGATAGTAATTGTAAGTCCAGATGCAATAAATCCTGCAAACACCCCCACTAATCACGAATATCTAGTAGACTTTGTAATAGGGAGGGATAAAAAATGAGTGAATTGCAAGAACAATTAGTAAAAAGTCTTCCAATTTTTGAACTTGCAAAGAAAACACCTCTTTTTGTTCTAAATGATAGACTATATTACTGCGAATCAAAAGAAAATGGAAATAGATTTTCATATAAAGGAATAAAATCTGGAGTAAAAGAAGGACCAAGTGTTTTTGCAATGGAAAAAGTAGGAATATCAAAAATCACCGAAATCTATGACAAATATGAAAAAGATTTCATAAGAAGAGAAGTAGAAAAAAGAAATAAACCAAAAGAAGACAAGGATTATGATGAAGACAATTATGATTCTGAAGACAATAAAAGATACGGAAACAACGACGTAAAAAGATTAAAAAGATTCGCAGTAACAAGAATATTTCCTCATCTTGCAGGAGATAGCTCTCAACTGAATGAAATTCTTGGAACAAAAGAAGATAAAAAACCAGAAATAAGTAAAGAAAACATGAAAGAAGTTCAAGATTATATAGAAAAAAGAAGAAAAGAAATTGAAGGACAATTCGATAAGAAATTAATGAGAACAAACAGGCTTGAAGAAATTCTATTTAATACAAAATTGAAAAAATCAACAATTTCAGAATCTTTATTTTCAAAAGCAGCGGAGGGCTACAATTTCTCTCTAGTTAATGGAAGGGTTTACTTTTTAGCAGATACAAATTCGGACGAGAATCTTATTCTTGAAGGAAAAAAGTACAAATTAATAGAAGGATTAAGCAAAGGAGAACTCGCAGATAGACTAGAAACTGAAGTAAAGAAGCAAATACAATTGAGGGCAATTGAAAAACTTCATGACAATGCAGATTTCATTGGCAGTTTTGATTCAGGATTTTCAGATGATATAATAAACAAAACCTCCTACAAAGAAAAAGATTACGGATTTGAAAGCACAAGAGAAGGACTTCTAGTTTACCTTGTTGTTCCCCCACATGCATTGGAAGAAGTTTTGGAAGATGAAGAAGAGTATGATGATTATGGAAGAAGACGAAAGTCAACTAAACCAAAAATATATCGATTCCCCTCATTCAAAATTTACATAAAACTGCTTCCAGAAAACGGAATAACTCTCGCAGAGGGATGCCCATTCGGAATAGGTAATCCAAATACTCCTTTTATGTCAGAAGGCGAAGATTTATGTATGGGAGATTACTCCTCCAATTTCCTGCAAAATATGGAAAAAGGAAAAGCATTCGCAAAACTTCTTTTCGATGCAAGAAATGTAATCCTTCATGGATATAATGAATATTGCACTCCAAGGCAAACAGTAGCAGACATAGGAAGATCTACAATTACAGAAGGACAAGCAAAAAGACTCGGGATACCAATCACAAATCGCACAAACAGGAGGATAAAATGAGCGAAGTAATAAACAGGTATGGCAGACAGGAGATGATTCGGGGTTGGAACCAGCAAAAGCTAAAGGACAGCAAGCTCGCAATAATTGGTTCAGGGCATTTAGCCAATTTTATTTCCGCATCTGCAGCAGCTCTAGGAGTTGGAGACATAAAAATATATGATAATGCAAGAGTTGACAATGAAATACTTGGAAAACCATATTCTGAAAGAGAATTTTTAATGTCACAGGCAAGGCAAATGAGTTCCAAAGCAGAAAGTTTGGAAAAAAGAGTAAAAATGATAAATCCTCTCATAAACATCTGCGGAATACACATGAGCCTAGATAGTATGTCCGAATCATTTATGGAAAAACCAGATTTAATGATAATTGCAAATAATGACGGAAAAGAATACATTAACTATGCTGAAAAGAAAAAAATCCCTTATTATCATGTCGTTTCAACTGAAGAGGGGGCAAAGTTTGACCGAAAAGAAGTAGAAGACTTAGAATATCGCGGAAAGGAGCAAGACGCAATAACTTCCGAAGTAATTTCAGGATTATTAGTTGGTGAAGCCACAAAGTTTCTTATGGAAGGAAATTCAGTAAATTCTCTTAGTTATTATCCTTCCGGAAATAGATTTTCAAAACCAGAAAAAGTTGGAAAAGCAGATTTAAGAAACAAGAAAGTTCTAGTTATAGGCGCAGGAGCTCTCGGAAACTTCCTCGGAATAGGTCTTGCCCATTCAGATGTTGGAAAAATATATCTTGCAGATGATGACGACATTGAGGTCACCAATTTAAACAGACAAATAATGTTCTATGACTCAGTTGGACAAATGAAAGCAGAAGTTCTTGGAAAAAGATTAATGGAAATTAATCCAAGAATAAAAGTTGAACCTATGCTAAGAAGAGTAAATGAAGATTTCGAAAAGACTCTAAGAAAAATGAAACCAGATGCAATAATTGACTGCGTTGACAATCTATCAACTAGAGCAATATTAAATCACTTTGCAATGAGATATCAAATACCATTAATTTCCGGAGGAACAAATTATCAGGCCGGACAAGTGGTTGTTTATTCTCCGGAGAGGTCTTCCTGTCTGAACTGTAAACTGGGAGTAGATAAGGCTTTCGTAGAAGCGAGGCGGGCAAGCAGCTGCATTCATGCCCCTACTCCCAGTGTTGTTGTCAGTAACCACATCATAGGAGGATTAATGGCTGCAGAAGCCAGAATGGTTCTTGATTCAAAATATGGAGAAGCAGTAAAGCAAACAATAAAATATGATTCAACCAAGCCAGTAAGAGTTGGTCTAATAGGTTCATCAGCAGCATGCGATTGCAAGAGAAATTATTCCGCAAGGGAATGGAGCAAAAGACTTCTCTCAGATAAAGCGGAAAAGGCAGAAAGAGACAACAAAGCAAATAAAACTGATAAAACCGAAAACACTGAAAAGCTCGTGCCCGTAACTACATAAGAAGAATTTATTTCTTATTCCCATTCATCTGCATATCTCTAACGGCATTCAACACTCTTAAATCTGGACTTAGAATAAAAACATGGTCCTCTTTGCTTCTTACTGCCCTATATATTCTCTGCAAAAACTCTCTGCGAGCTTTATCTCTATAGAAATCCCAATAATATTTTTGATGTGTCTTCTGAAGTATTTTCCAGAACACTCCTCTGACATTTGGATTAGGATATTTTGTAAATATAATTGAATTACATATATCTCCCGGGAAGTCAACACCACGAGAACATTTTGTAGTAAACAAAGCATCAGACATCTTACTCTTAAACAAAGAAATCATCCTTCCAGTCTTATCGTTAATCTGCAATTCCCTTAATTTTTCTTTAGACATAACATTATACAAATCAATTTGAGACTTTTCTATTTCCGATGGTAAATCCTCATAGGCATTTACATGAATAAGCACTGGCTTTTTCGCTTTTTCCATGCTTTCACTTAAAGCCATAAGATATTTACTCCTAGAGTCTGTGCTAGCTTTTAAATTTGAATAACTGCAATCAAATTCTTTTCCAGTTCTATGAATTTCTATTGTCCCCGGATTTAATGTCTCTGCTTCCACCATTGCAAAATCCTGAATTCCGAATATCTCCTTTAGTACAACCGGGCTATGGAGAGTTCCAGACATTAAAACAAGACATTTATTTTTATTTACTATCTCCTGGAATCTCTTTGATAAATTTGTAGAGACAAGACTTGCCATCAGAGCATTTTCATATCTTCTAAAAGAAACATAGGTTTCATCAAGAAAGTCTTTGAACATATATGCAATCTCAAGGACTTTATTTCCATAATTTAATTCATCCATTGACAATTCTGCTTCCAATTCATGATTGTCTAATATTAATCTTACTATCTTGTCTATCTTAGTATCTTTTAATTCAAATAAATTAGACTCATCTATTCCCAGAGCCATTTTGTTTTTCTCTTCCAACTTAATCAAATCCTGAATCTGCTCTATTAATTCCCTTGTTGTCGAGCTATCAGGACTTATCTGGTCAAGAGCATTTGACAATCTGGTCAAATTTATCTCCTCCTCCGTCGAGAAATTGTCCAAAAATTCATCTGCTTCATCAATAATATCCACTTCAGTAAATGGTTTTCTATCAAGAACTGTTTCTATTTTATATTTTGCCGCATTAAATATAATTACATCTGCGTCCAAATACGCCTGATACTGATCATAATATGAGCATCCAGGTTTTCTATGATAAAATATAAATTCCTTTCCGGAAAGCCCCATATATTTTTTCTTCCTCGCATCCTTCAAAGGAAGTTCATACGATGCACTCACAATAGGACTCCAGTGAGGATTTGCAGGAGCGATTGCAATTCTTTTTATCATCTTAGTTTCAGGCATAGTTCTGCTTCTCATAAATGGATTTTGCTCATAATATTCCTTTATCCTCTGATAGTTTTTATCGGTAATTTTGATTGTATCTGGCAAGAACTGATCAGAGCATGGAACTCCCGGTTGAATAATGGAATCATGATTATCTCTCCCAGTAATCATCGCTATTTTCATTTTCTTCCCATTTGGCTTAAGAAGATACTTCTTTGCAGTATAATCCTCTTCATATTGCCTCTGCAAGCCCTTTACGGGCACCACAATTGATGTTTTACCCAATAACCTAGCAATGTTTAGGGCGATGGCGGAATTATGAACTACGATACCATTAGCAATAAAATTATGTTGTTCGGGGACTTCTAGATCATAAGTAATGTCCTCTTTAAAGAATTCTACAGACTTTATTTTATCCCAAAATATCTGTTCATTGCAAACTACCGAAAGAACTTCGTCTTTTATGTAATCGTTAACCTTTCTTAGATGACTTCTTAGAAAGTCTATCTTTCCTTGTTTAAATACGCAAGGAGTATCAGTTAGTTTATTTTTTATTATCTTTTTAAAACCTATATCTTTTCTTAATTTTTCTATTGCTTCATAATTTAAAAACCGGTCTAATTCATTATAATCATACCCTTTATTTTTTAAATATTCTCTAATTATCCTTGGAACTTTGTCTATATTTGTGAACTTATGACATTTACAGTTTGGCAAGATTTCGAGCGCAAGCTTCTGCTTTTCTCCTAAAAACCCTACTTTTTCGATATATTTTTTTACATTTTCTTGATTTGAAATAGTAATTCTTTGAGCATATTCTAAATTTTTTCTAAACTTATGAGAAGTTATTGTATGTTGAATGCTTAATCTTGTTAGCAAAATAGAAATATCTTGTATTAATCTCTTTGAAATTGAATCATATTCTATTATTATTTGCCCCGTGTTTTTTCTAGTATAAATGCATCCATCTCCAGAAAATAATGCCTGAAGAAAAATTGCTATTTTCTTGTCAGGTAAATTGAAAATTATATCTGGAACAAATTTATTTCCAGATTTTGTTCCATCTAAACCAAATTCTTGTACAAATAACCTTAGTTTATTTGTTGTTCCAAATCGAGTGTCCATATTATAAAAATTAATTTTAACTTCGGTTTTGTGATGATCAATTATTTTTCCATCTGGAAAAGTTTTCTTTAATGCATCTATATAATCTTGTCTAATTAAGGGAGTTATTATTTTATCTTGATAGTATTTTGGAGAACCTGCCTTATCACCAAGTTTACCTTCAGATATTAAATGTCCAAGAATCTTTAGTTTACTATCATCTAAGATACTTTCTGAGCTTTCAACAGGTAACTTATTTGGCAGACAGATATATGATTTTTTATTTAACTCGCCTAAAGAAATCCAAGAAACACCTTTAGAGTTTATTGTTAAAAATGGATGATTTTCAGAGGCAATTATTTCTCTGCCTGTATTTGTTTTAAGTTTAAATAATTTTTTTCGTCCAGTTTCTCTTACACTTTTGAACTCAGATTTAACAAAATTACCTCTTTTATCTAAGGACAATATCTCTCCTTCTTTTCCAACAATATCTGATATTTTACGATAACCAAAATATTTATTTTCATTCGACTTGCAAAATATTAAAGTATCTTTTTCGAGACATTTTCCAGTCCCACATACTCCATGTATAAGAATTATCTTCTTCCCTCCTTTGATATGTCCAATAACCTCTTTTACAACATCCTCCTGTGTTTTCCCATTTGAAAACCTCAAGGGACTAAGCTTTTTATCATCTGCATATAAACTCCAGGTAGAATTATCTATAACCTGTTCAAATTTTTCGCCCTCTTCCTCTAAATACGCTAAATCCTCAGACGTCTTAAGTTTTCCGTGTTCATCTCCATTATCTTCATCCTCATCGAAATTGAAATCTCTCTCCTGATATTTTTTATTCTTCCTATTGTCTTCATAGGACTCCAGCCTACCATCTACCCCAATCAATTTACCATTAGAATCAAACATCATCCTCTTCATTGTTGTTTTTGTTTAGCGCAGTTTAAAAGTATTTGTGTAATCTTGAAAGTGAGAATAAATATTACTTAACTCCATTTTAACAACTTCATTAATAGCTTTTAAAAAAATTGTTATCTCTTACAACAATGATTAATCATTAGACATAAGATATCTAGTTTTATTAATTATGAAAAAAGGATTAAATAGAAGTCTTATCATTAAAAAAAGCCCTAAATGCAAGAATTGCCTCTGTCATTGTTATATCTGATTTGTCTTTTATCCTCTTCAATTTATGCAGAAACTCAGTTGTCAAGTCTTCTATTTCCTTTAGTGTTTTTTCTTTCATTATAAAATCGAGAAATGGGGGTTTTTAAGTTCTTTCTATCTGTATTCCATTCTTTGAATTGCTTATGGTTACTTTATCTGGAACATCTCTCTTTATTGCCGCATCCAACGTGGCAATGTAATACCCACTTTTACCCTTATGTATTAACCCAGTATCCACCTTATCCTTTCCTAGAGAAATCCTTTTTAATTTTCTTTTAGCAAATAATTGCTCTGCAATGTCTATTGCCATTCTCTCGTCATGCGTTACCTTTAACCTTAAATCCTTTAATTCCTGCAAAACTTCCTTAGCAAGAAGAATTTCAAATCCCTTTCCCTCAAGTTCATCTATAAAATCTATATTCCTCTTGACACAGGAAATAATAAAACTCGAATCTAAAATCACCTTCATACATTTTAAAGGTGATTTAAACTATATAAGCTTTGTGAAAAACCAATAATGGGAATTAAAAAGAAAACATTTATATATTCTATCAAAGGGCTACCGAACATGGAAGTACAAATAAGTTCAGAAGTAAGAAAGAATTTAGTTTCTGCATTTGCAGATGAAAAGGAATTCTGTGGATACGGTCTTCTAACTGGAAAAGTCGAGGGAGATAGAGTAATTGTTGAAGGAGTTATAGTCCCAACACAAGAAAGAAGTCCTGAAATGGTTAATGTTGAAGGAGAGGAAATAAAAAGAGCAGCTATTTTAGCAATTATACAAGATAGAAAGGTTATAGGCACAGTTAACTATCATGGTAACTTTACAACCTATGAATCTACAATGGAAAGAGAAAACAGGAAATCTCTCTCATCTCAGTTATCAATGCAGAATGCTCCTTCAGTTGTTATTAATGTTGATGGTGAATTGAGTGTTTATCAATAAATCATCATCTATTTAAATCACAATTCCCAAATATTATCATGGTAGTAGAGGACTTGTTAGGCGATTTAATCGCCGTAGCTATATTTCTTGTAATAGGATTTGCATTTCTCTTCGACCCCGGAATATTGACAAAACATCATATTCCTAAACACGGAATAAAGTTTCTTTCAGCTCTTATCCCAAATAGAAGATTAATGCTAATCTTTAAAGTCCTAGGAATAGTCTGTTTATCAATTGGCGTTATAATTCTTATTATCAGTTATATAATTTATCGAGGGAGTTTGTAATCAAAATAAACTATAATCTCTAAAAAAGAAAAGTTTAAATACCCATAAAAATAAACACTATTACTTAAAATAATTAACATGGCAAAAACAAAACCAACATTGAACGTCGTTTTCGTCGGTCACGTTGACCACGGTAAATCAACTACAATCGGAAGATTAATGTTCGATTCTGGAAAAGTATCTCCTGAGGAAATGGAGAAATTGAAAGCTGAAGCTCAGAAGCATGGAAAAGTAGGATTTGAGTTCGCATTCGTTATGGACAAGTTCAAAGAAGAAAGAGAAAGAGGAGTAACCATTGACCTTTCTTATCAGAAATTAATTACAAACAAGTATGAAGTTACTATAATTGACGCACCAGGACACAAAGACTTCGTTAAAAACATGATTACCGGAGCATCACAGGCTGACGTAGCATTCTTAACACTATCTGCTAAAGATGGAGTTCAACCACAGACAAAAGAGCACGTATGGCTTTTGAGAACAATGGGAGTTGGACAAGTAGCAGTTAATATCAACAAGATGGACTCTGTCGAATATAAAGAAGACATATTCAACAAAGTTAAGGCTGAAGCTTCAGTTATATTAAAGCAAGCAGGTTACAAGCCTGAAACTGTTCCATTTTTGGCAATCTCTGGATTCAAGGGAGATAACGTTGCTAAAAAGTCAACAAACATGCCATGGTACAAGGGACCAACTGTTCTTGAGCAATTAGACTTATTCACAATGCCTAATAAACCAACAACTTTACCATTAAGAATGCCACTTCAGGACGTTTATGAAATTACAGGTATAGGAACTGTTCCAGTAGGAAAGATTGAAACTGGAATAATGAAAGTTGGACAAAAAGTTATAATTCTACCAGGAAGATCAGGAAAGGGAGTTCCAGGAGAAGTTAGATCCGTTGAAATGCACCATGAACAATTGCCTCAAGCTGAAGCTGGAGACAACGTTGGTATCAACATCAGAGGAGTAGGAAAGAAGGACGTAGCAAGAGGAGATGTCGTTTGTGACGCTGCCAAACCTGCTACCATTGCTGAAGAATTCGTTGCTCAGGTTGCTATTATTTCACACCCAACAGTCATTGCCAAAGGATATACACCAGTATTCCACGTTCACACAGCACAAGTTCCAGTGCAGTTCATTGAGCTTATAGAAAAGACAAGCCCAGATGGAGTAACTGCAAAGAACCCAGACTTCTTGAAGAATGGAGACGTTGCTAAAGTAAGACTTAAGCCTATAGGAAACTTGGTTATTGAAACACAGGCAACAAACCCACACATGGCAAGATTCGCAATCAGAGACGCTGGAGCAACAGTTGGAGCAGGTGTCTGCATTGAAATCAAGGCTAAATCCTTAGTTTAATTAGACTTTTTATTTTTTTATCTTAGATATTTTATATTAACTAAATTTTATTAAAAAACAAAAAATGACATACGAAACATACTCTGGAAGAGGAAGATTGAATGTTAACTATACGCCAATAGGATTCAAAGGATACGAAAGTATGATTCCCGGAAGAAGTTATGGCCTTGCATATCAATCAAGCCAACAGCAAAAAATGGAATATTCTGAATCCGAGTCGGGATGCGAATGCTAATCTAAGAAAACAGGTTTAATCAATCCACCAGTAAATTGTCTCTCAAAATAACTCGCAGATTTATAAAAATCTGCTCTCAGAGGAATATTTTCTCCCGAAAGATTCTTTATATAATCTATAAAACCTTCTTTTCCAGTTAAACTTAATACTTTTGAGAAAAAGTTACAGCCTATTGCATAACGAGATTCTATAAATGTTATTAATGAATTTTCTACCTGTCGTCTAGAAAACCAAAAATAACTGAGTGCTCGATTTGCATTGGTATTTTTTGATTCTTTAGATATCTCACAAACATGAGGAAATACATATAATGCAAATGTCTCTGCGATGCCCTCATCAATTACTGTAGCTGTGGCTATTTCTCCCTTAAATAAACTCTTAAACCCGGCATATTGTCTTCCAAAAAAATTATCCAAAAATCCTAAAGAAGTACCTGCCGACTTTGCAGTAACTAAATCATACAAATTAGAATTTAAGACGCTTGTTACTCTATGCCCAAGTTCATGTAAAACTGCAGTTTCTTCAGTATAAAAATCAGAATATTGTTCTTGTTTTGGATCAACAGTTATGACTCCTTTTTCGGTTTGCATTACAAAATCTTTGTCTAATTTCTCTTCTCTAACAACTATAGATAATTCGGTTACTTATATGACATAACTACCAATAAAAAAAGATTTTATCAGATATGGTTTTCTCTGAATACTTTTCATTTTTGACCTAACAAGTGGAGCAAATTCTTTTTTGTTTCTTG
>Ga0208373_1002445_pt1 | contig 20557 bp, 21 predicted proteins | sample RifOxyC2_FD_184036 | JGI IMG/M metagenome (GOLD analysis project Ga0208373, IMG submission 184036) | Soil microbial communities from Rifle, Colorado - Rifle Oxygen_injection C2 (SPAdes) | ecosystem: Environmental > Terrestrial > Deep subsurface > Rock core/Sediment | place: Rifle, Colorado... | reverse complement strand
AATTGTTATCTCTTTGTCTAAAATAGGCTTGATCCACCTATATTTCTCTTCTTGGGTTGATTTTGGCATAGTTTTTGGCATATGCCCTAGATTATATCAAAAGTGCAATATGTGTGTGCACATTACCGTGTTATACATTAAGTGTTATAAATTGCTTAATTTTGGTATCATTATATATATAATTTTAACAATATGTCATTCACCAAAAAGAAAGAAAGTTTCACCTGCGATAATTGCGGTCACGAGACCAAAGGCACGGGCTATACCAATCACTGTCCCAAATGCTTGTGGTCTTGTCATGTTGATGTTGATCCGGGTGATAGGCAGTCAGAGTGTCATGGCAAGATGAAGCCGATTGATATTTATTTTAAACAGCCAAATTGGATTATCATCCATGAGTGTCAGAAATGTCGTTATCAAAGTAAAAACAGAATTATGCCTGAAGACGATTTTGATGAGGTGATAAGACAAGAAAATGAGATTAATGATAAAAAGGTAAGGAGGGGTTAATTAGCATCAAATAAAAGAGCCACCAACACGCTGTGTTGGTGGCTTTACATTCTCTTAATTTAGAACGTTTAGAATTGCCAGCAGAAGTTGGCGCCGATTGTCACTACCTCTGCTTCCACTCGCGTCGGGCGAGGTAAAAAGCGATCTGGGATTGACTGCGCCTCATCATCGCCCCAGCCGTAAATGGCATGAACATCAAATGAGAAGTGGCCCCGCTGATAGCTTAGTCCGGTGGAAACATCCCAGCCGGTCACATCTGGCATCAGCTGGCTGATGTTTTCAGACGGGATGGCCGCAGTTTGGTAGCCGACACCACCGGCGACTGACCAATAGTCATTCAGCAGATATCTGGCGCCCAGATGCAAGCTGTAATTGTCGTGCCAGCTCAAGTCATTGCACTTGTCAAAGGGAATGCGGTCAAACTTGAGCTTCATCTCGTTGGGCGTTTTGCTGTAATTGTAGTAATAAGCGTCTAAGCCGACGACCAAGCGATATACCGGTCTGAAAGCCAAGCTGGCGCCCAGTCGTGACGGAAAGGTAAATTCGCTGTCAAAGTCGTCGCTGATTTTACCACACAGTATGCCAATTTCGGTTTGGCCGTGCAGTTTGACTTCGCTTTCTGTCATGTAAGTCAGAGCGAAGCGAAATCTTTCATTCGGCTGGTAGAGCAAACCCAGTGTTTCACTCACGCCGAAACCTTGAGCTTCACTGTCGGTCGCGATTGGCAGTGGCCAGCTTTTGACATCAAACGGCGCTTGATATTTGAACTGACCCAAGCCGAGATTGACGCTGATGCCAATTGTCCAGCCATCGCCGAGCTCAAGCGCCAGTCCGGTGCTGATGTTGGTCAGTGTCAACATAGTCTCGCTTTTGTAGGTCAATGATTGAAGGTCGCGATCAAATCGAGCTCCCAGTCCATAAGCGTTGTTGACGCCGACGCCGACCGTGATGGAATTATTGAGTCGATCTATCAGGCACAGCGACGGAATCTGATGCCATATGCCACTTCGTGACTTTCGCGTTCGGCTGTTTTCCAATTTGAATTTTGGAATTAGGATTTCCATACCCATTTCCGCGTGCATAGTTTCAAATTGGCTCAACAGTGCCGGATTGTAGTAGAAGAGGGAGTAGTCGTCAGCGAGAGTGCCACCACCACCACCGCTCATGGCGCCGCTTCTGGGTCCCATGCCGCCCATAATGTTGACTCCGCCGGCATAAGCGCCAGACGATACCGTCACCAGTAGGATAATAATGCAAAGAGCAAGCTTTTTCATCTCTTTTCTCCCTTTTTTACCCACCATCGTTTTAGTGACAGTAGATGTTCCTTTGTTTTATTTGCTTCAATTTAACTATTTATATTAGCAAATTTTAATATTTATGTCAATAGTTGCGAATTAGTCGTTAATTTATCCACAGCTTTATCACTTCTTTACTCTTGACAAAGATGCTTTAAAATTATAGAATATAGGCACAATCATATAGAAGTAGTACATTAGCCATTATTCGCTTTTTGCGATGAAATGCCTTTGCATAAAGAGGACCCCCTACCAATCAGTTGACAGACCACCACGTCATCTCTGGTAGAGGCGGAGAAAAGTCGTGAGGCCGACCACAACCTTAATGGACAAAGGGTCGCGACCAAAGCGAAACTCTTAATGTCAATAGGGCATTTTTCTTGGGTCAACTCTTCGGAGCTGACCCTATTTTTTTTTATCTAATTTTGTCTGAATTTTATCCTGTAAATTCGAAGCTATTAACAAAGTAAGTTACTCATGGTATATAGAATATAGGCGACTTTAAGGTGAAGTCGTGGAACATTTTTAGGTTAAGGAGAGGAAAGATGGATGGAAAGACATTAGTACCACTTCTTTGTGAACATGAGGAAGATTTGGAGGTTCTGTTTGACCAAGATGGTCAGCAGTCTTTCCAGGGAACCACTATCGGCACGCCACATGAGATTGACTCCGGTGGCTGTGACTGAAACAACTAGGGGAGAGGCCTGAAAACCTCTCCCCGTATTTTAAAAAGGAGCATAGTCATGGTTCTGATTTTAAGTAATGTTGCTCAGTTTGCTGGTTCAGTTATTGATGAGTTGGAAGTTCATAATAAGAGAGTTGTGTTCTTTCAAACTAGTATGATGATGGAAGGTGAAAGCATTATTTTTGAATGTTTTGGTAACAAATCAAAACTTTTGGCAAATATTGACGACCAGATTATAAATCTTAATGATGCAGAGGCAGTTTGGATTTGGAAGCCAATGATTGTTAAAGAGCTTCGGATTTCACCTCACGCTCGATATATCAATATGCAGTACTGGAAAATGTGGGAATCCATTGCTAGTATTTTGCGGGATAGAATTTGGGTTAGTGATTATCGTAAGATGATAGAGGCTGAAAATAAGCCCTATCAACTTAAATTAGCTTCTGACATGGGTTTTACGGTGCCTGATACCTTAATTACCTCAGATCCACAAATGGCTAGGGATTTCTGGAAATATTGTAAAGGCAAAATGGTAATAAAACAATTAGCATTATTACCTAAAGAAGATAAAGTAATATTCACGGTTAAAGCAAACCAATGAGGTTATGGCTAAGATTGAGCAGATCCGGGCAGCTCCAGTTATTCTTCAGAGAATAGTGCCCAAAATGACAGAGCTTAGAATTACCATTGTCGGAGATAAGATATTTCCAGTAGCAGTTTTGTCTGATAACGAGGTTGACTGGCGTAAATCTAAAATAACATTGGAATCGATTGATTTGCCGAATAATATTGAAGATTTATGTTTTGAATATGTGTCAGCTCTTGGATTAAGATATGGTTGTGTTGATATGATTATATCACCAGATGGTGATTATTATTTCCTTGAGATTAATCCTAATGGACAATGGGGATTTGTCGAACAAAAGACAGGATTACCCATTGGAAAAGCGATTGCTCATTTATTATTGGGGAGTTAATCTACTCCCCCTTTTTTAAAAAAGTATATGAAAGATAAAAAATTGGCACAAAATATAATAAAGATGCATAGACATGATCAACGTGTTCGCAATATTGCTATTACTGATCCTTATAATAAGAAAAAAATTAAAGATGTTTATCAGATGGATAAAAGACATTATCCAATATTAAAAAATATTATTAAAAAGTATGGCTTGCCAACTTTTGACTTGGTAGGTAAACAAGCTTCTAATGCTTTTTGGAATTTAATTCAGCATGCTGACTATCATAAAGAGTTTCAAAAGAAAGTTTTGGAATTAATGAAAAAAGCCCTTAAGGAGGGTCAAGTATATGCCAAAAATGTAGCTTTTTTAACCGATAGAGTTAGAGACAATTATGGTCAGAAAATAATTTTTGGCACTCAATTTTTATTTAAAGATAAAAAGATTATTCAAAAGAAAGTTCTTTACCCAAAGAAGCTAGAACAAATAAGAAAGGAATACGGACTTGAACCAACGAAAGTGACTCTTAAAAAACATTACAAAAAATATAAAGCGTCTTTAAAATAATAAATATAATAGATATAGATTAATTAAACCCTTGGGCTAGCTCTTCGGATCTAGCCCTTTTTTTTCTAATTTTGTCTGAATTTTATCCAAGCCGACATCCAAGCCGAGAGTCTGTAAAAAAGTGAGAAGGTTCTCCATAAAGGTTCTCCATAAACCAAGCCGAGAGTCTTTACAAAATCACCCATAAATGCTAAGGAATTGTATTCCTTGAGATGATCTCAAAGGGTATTGAAAATAGGTTCTTTGACAACCAGAAAGGAGGACATAGGAAATGAGAACAGACAAGATGAAACCTGTCGTAACTGGTCCTCATTATCAACAAGGTGGACTGAGTATTTTTGATCGTCATGATAAGGTCGTGGAAGTAAGAGCGCCAATGGCGTTGATCAACCAATTAGTGAAGCTTTGCGATGGCCAAAGGACGACAAGAGAAATCATTGGCGAACTCAGTGTAAACTGGGACAAAACGTCAGTGATGGAATTACTCGAATCCCTGAGATTAAACGGGGTCATCTACGAAGCGGCCTCAATCGGTAAACACTTTTGGCCGTTTGTAGGAAATCCGACAATGTTCGGTCGTGAACTAAGCGATCAAGCGATCCTTCGACTGGTCGATAAGGCCAACCAGAGAAACTTGTCCGGTCCAGTGGGAATAGAAATTCCTGTCGGGTCAACAAGTCTGTCTCGCATCATCGAGCAACGCATTTCGATCCGTACTTTCACGTCTGAAGTGATAAGTATGGATACAATCGCGCTTATGTTGTGGGCTGGATATGGTATTGTCGAAAGTCTCCATCTACTTGACGGAAGCGACCCACAGAGAAAGAAGGTCTGGCAAGGCCAAAGGTTTTCTAGGCACGCAGTACCATCTGCTGGAGCTCTTTATCCCGTCCGGCTGTCATTGGTCATACTGCGCCCGACCGAAGAGTACAAAGCAGGCGTCTATGACGTGTATTTCAGAAAGCCTGGAGTAGTTGAGCTCTCGCCAACGAAAGTCGAGATCGTTCAAGTTCTTCGTTCTTTCGCTGACCAGACTGTCTGCAATGATGCCCAAGGAATTATTGTCGTCAATGGCTCATTTGAGTTGTCTGGTGAAAAGTATGGCAACCGATCCATGTTGTATGTACCGTTAGAGGTGGGGCATATTGCCCAAAACATCCACTTGTCGGCAACAGAAAACAAAGTCGGGACAGTAGAAGTCGGCGGTTTTTTGGAGGAGCCAATGAAAAAAGCTCTCCAATTGCCCAAAGGATTCTGGCCATTAACAACAATTCTCTTTGGACAGCCAAAAACGTCAACGACTGCCAAACCGACAAAAGGAGATGCTTTCGATGTGCGATGGGCTCCGCCAACTGCTGAACAGTACGAATTGCCTTTTTCGATGGTTTTTGCTCGACCTAAGGGTAAGGTCTCTCGAGATTGGTCCTGCGGTCGAGCCAAGGACCCACAACTCGCCTTGAAAAAAGCAGTGTCCGAAGCGTATGAATGGCAAGCTTGCGGTCGATTGTCAGAAAACCTTGTCAGGGCCTCGCTTGAAGAACTTGATGAGGCGACCGATCCGCGATCAATTGTAAGTTACCATGAGCGACAGTTCCAAGACAAACGCTTCCCGCTGAAACCGTTCGATGAAAGGCGTCGGTACTCTTGGGTAAAAGGGAGAAATATTTTATCGGGCGAGACGGCTTACATTTTGGCCGACTGTGTTTATTTCCCCTATACCCCGAGAACCCCGCGGTATACCATGGCCAATTCGTCAGGTACGGCCGCTCGCTCTGACACGGACGAGGCAATCCAGCATGCTACCCTTGAACTGATTGAACGCGACGCCTTTATGATCGTCTGGCTCAACCGATTGCAAATGCCTGGTATACTCGTTAAGAGTCTGCCGGAATTTGTCCAGAAAAGGATTAAGGCACTGGAACGAGCCGGGTTTAGGGTAATCATTAAGAACTTTACTCTAGACTTAGCACCGGTCATTTTTGTCTTTGTCCAAAGCGAAAAGCTAACAACGACAATCTGCGCCGCCTGCTCGTCATTTGACACGTTTTCGGCGATTGACCACACGATGGAGGAAGCTGAAGCCGCTGCCTATTGCCGATTGAAAAATCAGAAGGTAGAATCGATAAGGCCTCGCGAGGTACATCGAACCTACCAACACGGCGATCTGTATGGGCAACGACATTACTTTCAGCGGGCAAACTTTCTAGTCGAGGACGGCGCGATGATGAAGTTTGCCGATGTTGCCAATACCAATAAGGTGCCGAGAACATGGAATGAATTCTTGGAACATCTCAAAGCCGCGGGTTTTCCGCTCTTAGCTGTCAGCCTGCAACCAGGCAATCAATTTTCGGATTTCCAGATTCTGAAGGTTGAAAAAGTGTTCATTCCTGGTATAATTCCCATGAGCTTTGGTTATGGCATAGAACCTTGCGGGATGGAGAGAATCTATACTCTTCCAGTCCAGCTTGGTTATAGAACTGCTCCACTGGAATACCGAGAATTGACGAAATTTCCACACCCTTATACGTAGAAAGGAGGTGATGAGTAATGAAAAAGACCACCGCAAACAAGCAGCCAAAGCGGTTCATCTGGTCAGTGAAAAGCAAACCGCGCACTAGCCAGATGGCGTCGATGAAGAGCAGTGACTCTTCGGGTCAGAGCGCTCAAAGCAAGGATTAAGCGCGCTCTCCAAAACAACCCTGATTGTCTTAAAAAACAATCAGGATTTATTTATTACTAAAACTAGACCCACTAAGAATATCTTTCAGCTGTCTATTCATAATTTCTTTCCAACCCAAATTTGGGTTGTTTTCCAAAAAGGATTTGACGATATAGTAACCAATAGTATATCCAGTCCAACAAATATATTTTTCATTACCAAAAAATACTCCTCGGCGAATTTCAGGATCGGTTGACTGTAATAGATTTACTACTTTCATTTCTGAAAAAATAACCCTTGCCTGATTTAGTTCAAAGATTTTTGTCCAAAGAGCTTGACCGCCACCGATAATTTGTTCACGAAAGTGTTCGGCCAAACCTTCAAAAATTATTGAGTCTAAAAGGGTTATACATTTTTTATCTCTCAAAAAGACAGCATGATTAAATTCGTGTCCGACAGTTTCGCCTAAAGCTTTATCCCATTGCAAACTAGCGGAATTGATAAAAATTAAAATAGTATCCGACCACGGGGTATAGCCAGTCGTACCTGACATTTCTTCTTTAACAAATTGGCTAAATGTTGGAAAGACAAAAATACTAGTAATTCCTCCGGGTAAAACGTTAGAGCATTTTTTAATAGCTTCAGTTACAGTTTCAATTATTTTTACTTCATCTAAAATAAAAGTATATTGATGATTATTACCATTAACTTTATCAAAAACAGCCTCTCGCAGATAATTATTCAAATTTTCTTTAGTGCTAAAACCGGCATAACCGCTATTCGAATCTTTAATTTTCTCCGATAAACAAGATATTAACCCCGCTTTATTACTAATGCCCGAGTCATAGTCTATACAAGGCAAATGAACACAAGCAATTGTCTTGCCGTTATTTTTTATTATTTCTAATTTCATAGATTTTACTATAATCTTATTATAGTAAAATATTTACTGATTTTCAATGTCTGTCACATTTTTTGGTGGGTGGGCAAAAAGGAAGCGAGTATGGGGGAAACTTTTTGCTCGTGAGCGTCAGACCGCCTCCGCCTGCCCGTCAGAGCAGAACGCCGAAACAAAATATTCTTCTTCCTTATTTGAATTCTACATTTGAATTCTACAAATTTTATCAGTTTCTCAATTTGAGAAAATGTCTGTAAATACACTAGTTTCCAAGTTTGATCTGCAAAATTTTGAAGACCAAGCTCCGAAACAGGCTTGTTTATTCGATTTTTAACGCAACGCTAGTGATGCAAGCGTTGTGCAAAATGACGGAGCGAAGCGGAGACATTTTGCACAACGCGCGGCGGTTCCCGCCGTTGTGCGATGTGCCTCCGCTTCGCTTTAGAAATAAGGAAGCAAAACAAAATTTTTCTTTTTTATTTTTAGAGGGGATATAAGGTGTTTTCTCCGCTACGTTGCGGAAACGATTTTATTAAAATTAACTCAAAACCATTGACATAACAGGTTTTTTTATAATACAATTCACCGTTAAGCCAGTAGAATGTCTATCTGGTGTGAACATTTACAAAACAAAGGAGAAAAACGATGGACAAGTTTGCAATTCAGGGACTAAACAGACTTCAGGGTGAAGTCGAAGTTTTTGGTGTCAAAAATGGCATCCTGCCGTTAATCGCTGCCTCTCTTTTGGCCACTAAGGGGAAGACCGTCATTACTAACGTTCCCGATTTTAGGGACGTGGCGATACTTTCTCAAATTTTGCGCCAAATGGGTGCGATTGTGAACTACGACCGAAGCAGTCGAGTGATTGAAATAGACTGCGAATCAATCAACAGTTTTACCGCTCCTTATGAGCTGGTAAAACAGATGAGAGCATCCTTCTTGGTCGTCGGACCGTTGCTCGCTCGTTTCGGGCAGGCAGAAATTTCACTTCCGGGCGGTTGTGCTATCGGCACTCGTAGCGTCAATATGCATATTGACGCGCTGAAAATTCTTGGCGCAGAAATCGTTCAAAATGAAGGATTAATTACCGCCAAGACAGACGGACTAAAGGGGTCGACGTTTTATTTTGATTTTCCGACTCACACTGGGACGGAAAACATCATGACGGCGGCCTGTTTAGCAGAAGGAACAACAACTCTGATCAATGTTGCTTGCGAACCGGAAGTGATTGATCTCGCTTGTTTCCTGAATAAGATGGGGGCACGGATCAGTGGAGCGGGAACTCCCGTTATCACGATTGAAGGACACAAGCAATTGTCGGCAGTAGAGCATGAAGCCATTCCTTCTCGCATCGAAACTGCTTTTTTTCTCGGTGCCGCGGCAATAACTAAGGGTGAGTTGGTCGTCAAAAACGCTATTCTTACCAACCTTGGTATTGTCGTCGAGAAAATGCGCCAAATGGGAGTGGAGATTACTGATTTGGGAGGTAATCGAGTATTAGCTCGGGCTACCAAACAACTTCAGGCGGTAAATTTCACCACTTGGCCATATCCGGGATTTCCCACCGACTTTCAGCCTCAGATGATGGCTCTGATCAGCATGTCCCAAGGAACCGGAATTGTGAAAGAAACGGTCTTCGAAAACCGATTCATGCACGTTCAGGAATTCAACCGGTTTGGGACCAACATTAGGGTCCACCTTGACGAAGCTGTGGTTACGGGCGTATCCGCTCTGAAAGGAGCGCCGGTAATGGCCAGTGATCTACAGGCCGGCGCCGGCTTGATTCTGGTTGCTTTGGCCGCAGAAAGTCAATCAATCATTGACCGAGTTTACCACATCGACCGTGGATATGAGAGAATCGAGGAAAGACTTACCAGCCTGGGTGCGTCGATCACTAGGTTCAACCCTGTCAAAAAGGAGGTGAAGCAAAATGAATGAGTCGGACGCTTTACTGGTTCTACCACCGATGTATCAATCGGGACGCATCCCTGATTACAATCCCAAAGAATCAATGGGATTAATGTATATCAGTGCGTCCCTAAGACGCAACGGTTATTCGGCTGAGATACTCGACGCCGATATCTTGGCATTAACCCTTGAAGAAACGGTCGCCGAAATCATGAAGCGGCCAGCTAAAGTCATTGGTTTCTCTGTTATGCAGAGAGCCTTGCCATCAGTGAAACTACTGGCGGAAAAACTTAAAAGCAAGGGCATGACCGCTCATGTCTGTTGCGGAGGGTTTACCGCTACGCTAAGTGCCAAACACATCCTTGAACGGATGCCAGAGATAGACTCCGTTGTTCTAGGCGAGGGGGAGACCACTTTTTCCAGTCTCGTCCAGGCAATCAAGGAGTCAATGGACTGGGACCATTTCCCTGGCATGGCTTTTAGGCAGAATGGCAAAGTTGTCATCAATCAACCCGCAACTAAGGTTGATATTGATACTCTGCCGTGGCCGAGCCACGATCTTCTTTCTGTCTGTTTCGAGAAAACCAACTACGCCACCATCCTGGCCAGCCGAGGTTGTTATGGAATTTGCACATTCTGTAGCAATCAAGCCTTTGAGAGGACATCTGTCGGCTCAAACTGGCGAGGAAGGAAACCGACTGACGTAGTTGACGAGATGGAGAACCTAAAAAGAGCACACAAGGTAAAGGTGTTCAAGTTCAACGATCCGAATCTGTTCGGACCAGGACCAAATGGACGTAAGCACTTCGGACCAGGACCAAATGGACGTAAGCACATGGTTGATATCTGCAATGAGATAATCACCAGAAATCTTGGCGAGTTACATCTCATGGGCTTTTGTCGCTCAAATGACATCGACTTGGATGTGGCTCAGCTGATGAGGCAAGCTGGTTTTGAACGGATTCTTATCGGCATTGAAAGTGCCAATCCTGCAGTATTAAGACTGTTTCGAAAAGGCGAATCTTTGCAAACGATTCGTCAATCAATTGAAATACTGCGACGGGTTGGCATTGGCATCGTGCCGGGCTTCATGATCTTCAATCCCTATACCACCGTTGAGACGCTTGAAGTCGATCTTAATTTTTTAGAGACCTACGGGTTTATGCCAACCCTTTCAAAGTCTCTAAGAATCTTCGATGGAACTCCTTTGCAGGAGATCATGGCATCTGAGAATCGGCTCGTGTGGCGTAGTCCCCTTGAAGGTTATCACGAATATTTGGTCAATCCTGTTATTGCATCTATCTATATGGCACTCAAAACCATATCGGTAGAATGGGTCGACCTTCTTCGCAAATCCTATCAAGGGGAAATATGGGGCATCAAAAAAGCTCCTGCTTTTACCCAACGAATGAACTTCGACACCTTGAGCGAACTGGTCTTTGTCTTAGAGAAAGAAATTCTGAAATCACTGCTTTCATGGGTGAGGACAGGGTTTAGTTATCAAGACATTGCAATTAAAATCGCTCATCTCAAAGATCAGCTAGCCAAAGCCGAACGGCACATAGTTTCGGTTAGCGGTTTAACTGAGCCAACTCTAAATGTTCAAAGCTTCTCCGCGACCGACTTGGCCAGTAGGATTTATTCCATTCTGGTCAACAAAGTCTTTTGCACCTTTCCGGAACAATACCGATGGAGGGACGACTGAATACTGGGGGACGACAACTCATTGTCGTCCCCAATTTACTACAAGCAAGAAAGGAGCTGAAAATGAACGAAATAGAAAAGCAGAATGAAACCCCTCTCACCGCTTCTGTAGATAAAACCAAAAATATTAGTACTCTGAAAGTTCTCTATACCAACAGAGTTAACAGATATTCTGGTGCGGGCTTATGCGATGTGTTAAAACCAGATTTCCCTTGGACAGTTGGAATATCACCAACATCTCGTTGCCCACGTCAATGCTTTTTCTGCTCACACAGCCAGAGAAATCAACTTGGTTTTAACTTGTCTGAACAGATAATGCAACAAGTTCATGCTGACATGAAAGCAATGGGAGTTAAGGGCGTTATCTACGCAGGTGGTGGTGATCCGTTTGCATCTTGTTTTGGAGGGGGCGTTAAGGGGACAATATAAATGTCCCGATCAATCAAAATTCATGGAAATGCACGCCGCATTTCTATAACCCAAAGAGGGTGGCAAAACATTGTCATCCTCTCTTTTTTATTATAAAATGTAAGTATGAAAAAAATATTTGTAATTAGACACGGCGAAACTGATTCTAATAGAGAAGGTCGATATTTAGGCAGAACGGATGAATCACTAAACGCCATTGGCATAAACCAAGCAAAAAAACTTGCCGAAAAGACAAGTAATTTAAATATTGAAATTATTTATTGTTCACCTTTAAAACGAGCTATTGAGACAGCTAAATTTATTGAAATAAATCATGGTTGCGAAGTGGTAATTGATAAACATTTTATTGAGCGCTCTATTGGTGTTTACGAAGGATTAACCAAAGAGGAAGCAAAAAATAGATATCCTGATTTATATGCTAAAAATATCACGAGAATTTTTAATGATGCTCCTACAGATGGAGAAACAATTAATGCAGTAATAAAACGAGTATTTGCTGGCTTAAATGAGATTAAAAGTCAGAAAAAATTTTATAATATATTAATATCAACTCACGGATTCATAACCAAAGTAATCAACAAATACTTTAATCCGCAAATATCTGAACAAGATTTTTTTGATTTTAGTTTGTCTAATGCAGAAATAAAAACATATAAATTTGATGATTAGTTTAATGGATTAAAAAGAAATTATAAAAATAACTGATTACATTTTTTTAAAACCAAACCCTCAAAAAGCTGACTTAGCATTGGTATTTGGTACTCGTCATCAAGAAGCAATTAATAAAGTCTATGAGCTATATCATAACGAGTTAATTCCCAAGATTTTAATTAGTGGCGGTATTAACAGGGTAACAAATGAAAATGAAGCTTTAGAGATGAGTCAAAAATTGATTAAATTAGGTGTTAACCAGGGTGATATTTCTAGGGATTAACAATCAGTTAGTTTTCTGCTTGTCACTTACAATCGCTGTCCTTACATTGATTTTAAAAAAAATCCTTTAACTTGGGCCTTTCAAACTTTAATTAATAATAAGTTTTGTCAAATTGATGAATTTGTCGTTATTGACGATAATTCCAATGACCACACCCTATCTAATTTACAATGGCTCATTAAAAAATATGGCATTAATGTCAGATACTTTAAAAATAAAAAGCACAAAGAATATTCCTTTAATAGGCGGATAGGGCTGAGACAAGTCAAGAATGATCTGGTTTTAATAGGCGATGACGATTGTTTGTATGGCAAATATTTGATAGTCACCTCGCTTATGACTTATTATTTACTTAAACATAAAACAAAAGTAAAAAATCTGGCTGTCATTAATTTGCCTGCTTATGAAAGGGCAATATTGCCGACAGAGACCGAGGACGCCGCTAAGATAGGAAAGGTTTTTCTGAGCAAAACTTTCTTCCTGCATAATTTTGACAAATTTCCGTTTGGTTATTTAAAAAAGCCGAAATATTTGGATGATTTTAGAACTATATTGTGGCCGTTAAAAGTAGATACTTTCAGCGGTGTTAATTTATGCGATAAGAATTTAATTTTAAAGTCTGGAAATTATTTGGATTTGTCAATGTGGAAAAATGGATATTCTGAACACATTGAGCTTTCCCGTCGACTATCTTTGAATAATTTTTCCATTTATCATCAGTCAGATCCGAAAAGTGGCTGCGTGCATTTGAAATACGGCGCAAATTCCAGGAATCAATTCGACAATCGTCATAAAAATTATGCTTTTGACGGTTTAAAATATAAATTAGGCGATTTAGTATCCTTTGCTAAAAAAGAAAATTTCCATACTGGTGCCAGGTGCAATAATAATGATTTTCATTTTATCGAAATTGGCACACTCTTTTCTTTTTATTTAAAAATATCAAAAACATTAGGCATTAAATTTGCCAAAAAGGAATACATGAATTTTGTGGAAAAAGGCCTGATATTTTCCACCACTCCGTCGGGAATAATAAAGTCGCAAACAGAAAGGCGAAAAATTTGGCGCAAGGCGATTAAGGGCGGATGTTTGGCCACCAAAAAACAAACGGGCCAGGATTATGGTGATGTTTATTTGGAATTAATTAATTTTGAGAAAAAAACATGAGAGAAAAAATAACCATAGGCAATGCCTTTGAGGGAGAATCTTATGCGGGAAAGACCAGTGCTATTGAATCAATGGTTGAAATGGATGAGGTTAAAGATCGTGGCATTGTTGTTGTGCCTGAATATTCAGTTATGGGTCCTTTGCCAGAATTTCATCGCAAAACTGGAGCCGACATTAGAAAAACAATAAGTAGAATGATTGATTTGGAAAAAAAACGGACTGACAGACTTAGCACTGATTTAGAGAAACAAGGAAGCGGACTGGTGGTATTTGATCGTGGACCGATCAGTTGTATTGCTTTTGAATATGCCGCCGAAAAAAATGGCTATACTGGCGCGGTTCTGTGGCTGGCCGTAAATACTGATTATATGAAAGATTCAAAAACTGGAGAAGTAGTTAAGGAAATGATCAATCCTGGAATAGCTCTAATTAAGCTCTGTAAGCAAAAGAATATTCCTTTAGTTTTGGGTAGTGATGCTCACAGGCCGCAAAAAATCGCTAGTAATTTTCCAGCGACCATGGATCTATTGAATAATTTGGAGATTCATAATCTATTCTATTTACAAGGTAGAAAATTGCAAGAATATTCCATAGTATAAGGCAGAATAAGATCAGTAAAACATGATGGGATATAAAAAAATTGATTTTTCATATATATAATTTGGACAGGACAGAAACAGAACTAATCAAGCATTTTCGTTCAAAATAGGTTTAAGCGGCGTTCAGTAATTGCGACCAATCAAAAAACCCTGCGTCAGCAGGATTTTTTTGATTGGTCAAAGTTCCGAAACGAAGTTAGAACCTTTTACGAACGACAATCGCTCGAATGATTTGAAACCCAGCTCAAAGCTTTCGCCGGAATTTTTGGCAGACAATCAACGGCAGCCCGTCCTGAACGGGTGGCTGTTCGCCGCTATTTTAAAAGAAATCAAAAGCTAAAGAAAAAAGAAAAATTAAAGCTTAAATTTCAAAATTTCCACCCTCACCGCGCGGCGGACGCCATCATCAGAATCGAAATCGCCGGGAAAGTTCCAGCCCAAGTAGGCCAGCCGAGAGACGCGGTCCCAGTAGGCGACCGGCACATTGCCGACAGCAGTACCAGCCCCAAGTAAACGGCAATAATAACCAGCGTGTTGGTCATCGTCTAAGATAACTTTTTTTTCTTTTAAATGAAGCCTGGCAAAAGAGAGCCAATCTTCCAGAGTGAAACCGGTTTCGTTTTGCTGTTTTAAAAGTTCATATTGCTTGGCGGCGTTTATACCTCCCGTAACCGGCGTCCGGTTCACTTTTTTCGTTTTTCCTTTGATTTTAATCTTTTTTTCCATTGTTTTTCCCTGGCCTTCTATCGGAGATAGAGGAATATCTTCAATAATACTAACCTGCCAGCCGCCTAGTTTAGCCAAAGCCTGTTCTTTGGTCAGACCGCTGTCCGCTGTAATGGAGCCGGCTCGGTCTTGCCACACAGGGAAATAGGTTAAATTTTTAAGTGCATCGTCAAAGTAAACGTTTTGCTTGTCCGCTCTTAATTCCAGTGGTTCGCCGTCGACGCCGAACAGCTTGGTTTTATGCTGGTCGGGAATTCTGACGTCTTTGTCAACTTTTGCCTCGGCAAAATGGTCTTCTATTTGCCGACCGTAGCCGTCGGCCATGGCCGTCGGCGACAAAGCGAAAGGAGTAAGATGAATTCTGGGATTTTCCATAACAGCGAATTTCTCAGCGAAAAATTCTTTCTTGGCCAGCAACGCTTTTTGTATTTCTCTGAATGACGGTACCGGATATTCTTGCCCGTTTTCGTCAATAATTCCTTCTTGGCCCAAAACCAATGTTTTAAGCCAGCCGAATTCGCGATAGCCACTGATGGCTTGTTCGTATTGTTCTTTGGCTTCTGTCTGAAGTAGGCCTTCAAACGGCCAAACTTTATTTTGGAGCGCGTCTATTTTTTGTTCCAGTTCAGCCTTAAGTTCTTTGGTTTTCGCGAAATCACTGGTAGTGGCGGCTTTGGCTTTTTTGTATTCTAAATCAAACTCCCGTTTTAGAGTTTTTAAATCCTCGTATTCTTGCTTGATTTGTTCGCACTGACTGATCATAACCGTTGATTTTGGCTAATTCTTTATTTTTAGTGTATCATAATAGATATAATTTGGACAGGACGGAAACAGAACTAATCAAGCATTTTTCGTTCAAAATAGATTTAAGCGACGTTCAATAATTGCGATAATATTTGACGCAATGTAATATTTGACGCTGTGTGTGATACTCCATGTGTGTGATACAATGTAAAAAAGTTATGATAATGTCCTACTTGGGTGAAATAGAAATGTCCAAGTAGGACATTTCTAATTCACCTTTACAAAAAGGACGGATGGGCTGGACAAAAAGGCATAGGAATGATAAGGTAGTATATTTCTTGAGATGGTCTCAAGGATGCGAAATTTCGCTCTTTGACAAAAGAATAACTGGAGGTAATCAACCATGAATCAAAGCAATAAGAGTGTCCTCAACACCTTGGCTGGCGACCGGAGCGAGAAAGCCGATTTGCTTCATGGAGTTTTCCATGAGCTCGGCGTTAATTTCGCATCCGGAGTCCCGTGCGGTGTTCTGCGGCACATCATTAAGAATTTCGAAGATGATGCCGCGGTGCTCCACGTGCTCGCCAACCGAGAATCAGAAGCAGTCGGCTTGGCCGCCGGCGCGTACTTCGGCGGGAAAATTCCGGTGGTCTATATGCAGAATTCCGGTCTTTTCTCCGCTTCAAACGACATCGCGTCTCTCCTTGTTCCTTACAGGATGCCGATCTTTTTCGTAGTGTCCTATCGGGGTTGCGAAGGAGAAGACGCCGTGCAACACCTGACCACTGGTCGAGCAACCGAAATCCTCCTCGAATCATTCGGCCTCCCGTTTGAGATTTTCGGAAATCAAAACCTGGAAAATCTCACGCGGTCGCTGTTTGAGACGATGTGCAAGGCAGAGTTATCAACATTCCTTCTTTTCAAAAGGGGGTGGCACCGATGAACAGACAAGAAGCGATCAAAGTCATAATGACAACGATTGGCGTACAAAACGCGGTTGTTTCCACCACCGGATTGATCTCTCGAGAAATCTTCGAGAAGTTTGATTCGGAGAGAAACATTTACGTCCCCGGCTCCATGGGGCTCGCATCTTCAATCGGACTGGGGCTTGCTATGGCGCAACAGACGAGGAGAGTGGTGGTGATTGACGGAGACGCAAGTATTCTCATGAACCTCGGCTCTCTCGTGACTGTCGGGAACAAGCAGCCAACAAATCTACTTCACGTTGTCCTCGACAACGGGGCTTATGCCTCGTGCAGCGAGGAGCGATCGATGTCTGGCACTGCCCGACTTGATGCGTTGGCGGGCGAGGTTGGCTACCAATACGTGCGAACAGCAGATAGCCAAGACGACCTGAAACGTGCTATAATGGAATTCGAACGAGGCCCCGGATTCATTCTCGCAAAGATTGAACTCGGCGGCCGTCGCGACTTCCGTCGTCCACTAGAACTCGCCGCGATCAAGAACAGATTTATGCTGTTCCTCGCGCGACAAACACAAGGAGAATAATTATGATGTTCAAAGGCAAAACCATCTTTAACGCATCGTTCGACGTGTTCGCCGAGACTTACCACTCAGTTCGTCCTGGGTATCCCGTACAACTTTACGCGGATATCAAGGAGTTGTGTGGGCTCGACAGTGCGTCGCGGCTCTTGGAAATCGGCGCCGGTAGTGGCATCGCCACGGTTGGACTCGCCAAACTCGGCGGCAAGATCGTGGCTATCGAACCCGGCAGTCATCTCGCGGCAATCGCCAGAAAGCAGACTGAAGAGCTCAAGAATGTCGAGATCCTCGAAGGAACCTTTGAGGGTTTTGAATCTTCTGACCGCTTCGACGCTATTCTGGCGTTTACGGCCTACCACTGGATCGACGAGGGCATCAAGTACCGTAAGGTTCTTGATCTCTTGGGCGACGCCGGTAGTCTCGTACTCGTCTGGAACAGCTTCTTTCTCTCGGATTCGCCGGCGACCGTCGAGGTGAACAGAGCTTACAGCGAGCACCTTCCAGACGCTTATCCCAGCGAGTCATCCGTTGCGGAGGTGAACGAAGGAGTGCTCGCCAAGCTTCACCGCCGCGAGCAGGAGGTAGTTCAAAACTCCCTGCTTTACACTGTCGCTCTGCGTAAGCACTACACGGTGTACAACTACAACGCCGAGACGTACCCGAAACTCCTCAACACTTTCCCGAAAATCGTGGAAGTGTCCGAGGAGAAGCGCAAGAAATTCTTCGCGCGGATCTCGGAAATTGTGGGACGGCATGGCACGATCGCAGTGCCCGTGCTCACTACCCTGATCATCTGCAAGAAGAGAAGTGGTTTCCTTCACGCTATCGCCAATCCAAAAGGAGGTAAGTGATGCTCACCATAGAGTCCGTGGCTCGTCTTGCAGAGTGTTATCACATACCTCTGGAAGACGTTCTTTTCATCGCTCTCAACATCAACGGCGTTAACCTTGAGTGCGATTACAACAGAATGCGGATGGCTTTCCGGCTGGCTGACAGCAAGCTGTTCGAGTACGCCAAGCAACGAGGCGAACTTGACTACTACTTCGCCCTGCCGGTGAACCAAGACAGTCCATTTGCTATTATCGATAACACTCTGCTCTTGCAGAATACAGTTATCGGTCAGACAATCGGGCCGACTGAAGACATCTGTGATTCCCACTACCCGCGTAGAAAAGGGACGTCGCTGAATATCAACCCGAACTCGCGAACGTCGTGCCACGGCTGCCAGTTCTGCTACACGGCATACCAAATTCCCTATGACAGGAAACGGCTCGAAAGCGATTCTGATATCAGGGAATTCTTCGAGGATTGGATGGCCAAGTACGGCTTGACCGACTTGTCTCATCTGATTCAGGTATCGGTCGTGACCGGCTGTTACGAGAGCGGCGAAGCGGTTTGCCGCTTCCTGATCGCTCTGAAAAAGATGTTGCGAGAGTATCAATTCGTCGGGAAGATATTCTATCTCGGCTCGCAAATCGCGACGCAAGAGCAGCTGAGAAGCATTACTGAGATTCAACCATTCGGCATTTGCTTCTCTTTGGAAACGTTTGAACGCCGCGAACTGCTGAGAAAAGACAAGAGAGCGCTCAATCTTCAAGACGCTTGCGAGTCAATGGATTTCGCCCGGGGTTTGGGGTACGAGGTGAATTTCTCCTACATTGTGGGGATGGAGCCGTTGCGAGTGATGGAGTATCACTTCAACTGCCTTAGGGAACACATAAGTAAATTCCCTACCATCAACACATTGCAGTTGCACAAGTATCACCAAGCAACCTTGCGGAATTCTGAGGCACATCACCTCGAGTACTATCTGAACGCCCGGCAGATTCTCGAACGAATCTTCGGGCAGACAAGCATGAGACCGCTTGTTTGGGAGGATTACCGGAGCCTGTGGTTTCTGACCTTCGGCAAGGAGGCACTCCATGGGATTCGGACTCCCTGAGTTCTTTCCACAGGGGTTGCGTTGTCAGCGGATGGCGCAACCCCTTTTTCTTTGCTTTTATGAGAGAGGAGGTAAGTGGCAATATGAAAAAGAAAATCGGCTTCGAATACCGCAAAGGAAGTGCGAGTGAGGAAGTGCCGTTTGAGATTTTTCTGAAGTACTCCGACGAAAAAGAGAAGTCGTCGGAAGTTCTCGGGAGAATTCTGTCCGGGCTGCTTGGTAGAAAAAAGATGACCTTGCTTGACATTGGTAGCGGCACCGGCGAATATCTGCGCTTGGCGCTGAGCAAGGTGAGAAATCTCAAAATGGTATCCGCCACGCTTCTGGAACCAAGCGCGGATTTGGCGACAAGGCTATGTAGCGAGAGAAAGCTTTTTCCGAGCAACGTATCCGTGAATATCGTCAGTGATACCTTTGAGGATTTTACGACTACCGTTCTGTTCGACATTATTCTGGCATCTCACGTGCCTCTGGCAAAAGATAACGTCGCCAGGTTGCCGGAGATTTACCGCAGAATGCTCGAACTCCTTAAACCCGATGGCTACTTAGTTATTGTTCTCAGAGGAAAGGACGAGATTCACCAATTCAGGACTCGCTTCAAGACAAAAATCATTGGTCGAGATTATTACTCTCTTACCATTGACGGTGCTGAGGCGGTATTCCGAAAGATCGCTGAGCAACTGCCGTTGCGGATCCAAAAGTTCAGTGTCAAGGCGAAGTTGCATCTGCCATATCCTGACGATATGCGAGATGTAATCTCGGTCGTGGAATTTCTTCTCAACACAAATTGGGAAAACATCCCGGCCGTCATTCGCGATTTGATACTGGCTTATATCCGCAGGAGGAACGGACTTCTTCGGCAGATCGATGGCTTCTTGGTGGTGAGAAAGATTCACCGTCGCAAGAAGCATTAACCCCTAATTGCAGTCTGTGCAATTAGGGGTTCTTTTTGTCCAGCCCATCGTCCTTTTGGCGAGCGGGCAAAAAGTGGAAGGGGGGTTGAAGGGGGAGGGAAAATTTTTGCCCGTGAGCGTTAGACCGCCTCCGCCTGCCCGATAAGGCAGAACGCCGAAACAAAATATTCTTCTTCCTTATTTGAATTTTTTATGGGGGGGCGCGAAATTCGAAAATTGGAGAAGAAAATTTTGTTGAGACGCAACCCCGCCTTTGGCGGGGCACGGAGGCGTGCGTTATAACACTCCTACTACCGGAGAAACCGCAAAAGATTAGTGCCAAAGAAAAACAGTTAAATTGGGTTATTCCTAAAACAGCGACATACACGCCTCCAGCCAATCATCCTTGGCGACAAATTGCCAGAATGGAATACC
>Ga0208373_1002444_pt1 | contig 20566 bp, 10 predicted proteins | sample RifOxyC2_FD_184036 | JGI IMG/M metagenome (GOLD analysis project Ga0208373, IMG submission 184036) | Soil microbial communities from Rifle, Colorado - Rifle Oxygen_injection C2 (SPAdes) | ecosystem: Environmental > Terrestrial > Deep subsurface > Rock core/Sediment | place: Rifle, Colorado... | reverse complement strand
TCTTCAAATCGCATCTTCCGGTTCTCCTGTTGTATCTCTGTCCGTCTCATCCGCCACCTCCAACGGTGACTCTAACAAACCGGACAGATTACGTGCTATAAACCGGACATATCACGTGCTCCTGACATCCTTTTCTCGGAAAATGTCTTTTCTCAAAGCGCACTGCCAACAGTGACAAACATTCCTTATTGACTTCACGGGGATAATCAAGTAGGAATTCGCAGGTATCGATTCGGGTTCAACACCGCCCCATGGTTCTTCGACTCAGGACATGACAATGATTCGTTCCGCACTTCTGGTCGTGATCGCCGTCATCGTTACCGCCTTCATGTCGACCTGCGCCTTCTTGTTTCCCATCATTTCACCTGGCGAGAACAAGGTACACAAAATCGCCAATCTTTGGGCACGGATGCTGCTCTGGCTGACCAGCACCCGGGTGGAGGTCATCGGCAGGGAGAATGTCCTGATGAACAAGCCGCAGATCTTTATGGCCAATCACCAGAGCGATTTTGATATCCTGATCGTCCTGGCCCATATCCCCGGCCAGTTCCGCTGGATCGCCAAGAAGGAGCTCTTCAAGATTCCCATCTTCGGCAAAGCGATGAGAAACGCGGGGTATATCGAAATCGACCGGCAGAACCATGAAAAGGCATTAAAGAGCCTGGACGAGGCGGCACAGAAAATCCGGGAGGGGAAATCGGTCGTCACTTTCCCCGAGGGGACGCGCAGCAGAGACGGGAAGATCAGACCGTTCAAGCAGGGGATGTTCCATCTGGCCATCCGGTCGGGGGTCCCTATCGTTCCCATCTCGATCATCGGCACCAGCGAGATCATGCCGAAGCGGACCCTGAAGGTCAGGCCGGGCAGGATCACTATGGTCATCGACCGGCCGGTGGATGTGAGCGGGTACACACTGGATACCAGGGGTGAACTGGTCGAGAGGATTCGCGATATCATCGTTGGAAATAGTGAAAGGATGAACCGGTAACGCCGGTTGTGCGGAAAAGATGAGCGAGAAAAATCCTTTTCAGAGACGAGCGGCGGAAATATCCGGCGTGTGCTGTTTGGCGCTTGCCGTTTTCCTCCTGATCGCCTTATTTTCCTACCACCCGCTCGACCCCTCTTTCACCCATTACGATCCTGGCACTTCGCTCCACAACCTGACCGGCTCCATCGGATCGCACACTGCAGACACCCTGATCAAACTGACGGGTATCGGTATCCTCTGGCTGCCGGTGATGCTCATAGTCACCGCGCTCCGGTACCTCCGCGAGCCTCGATTCAGGATCGGGGGCACCGTTATTGTCGGGCTGATCGGCCTTGTGTTCACCACATCCGGCATGGTTGCCCTGCTCATTGGAAATCTCGAGATCTACGGTGTTTCTCTTTACGCCGGCGGTCTGCTGGGAAAGGTCACAGCGGAGCTGCTCAACGCCAACCTGCGCCTGGCCGGTTCCCTGATTGTGCTTGGCTTGATCCTCGTCATTACACTGATGATCCTGTTCGATTTCTCGGTCGTGACCTTCGTTAAAAGATCATGGGCGATCGTGAAAGAGATCCTGACAACTGGACGGACGATCGTCGAACGGGGCCGGGAGCGCTCCGGGGAAAAGCCGGAAACCACAGACATGAGCAGTCCGGACAAACCGCAGATCTCGGCCCCGCTTATCGCTGACACGCTGCAGGAAACCCTGAAGGATAAGTTGCGTAAAGCCGAGCAGACCCAATTTGAGTTTGGCAACCGTTTGAACATAAAATTCAAACTGCCGCCCCTGACACTCCTCGATCGCGTTGAAAAAAGGGATATGCGGATCAAACGGGAAAACCTGATCGCCAATTCCCGGACCCTCGAGAAAAAGCTCGCCGATTTCGGCGTCGAAGGAAAAGTGACGGAGGTGAAGCCGGGTCCGGTCATCACCCTGTACGAGCTCGAACCTGCCCCCGGCGTTAAAATCAACAAGATCACCAATCTCTCCGACGATTTGGCGCTCGCCCTGCGCGCCCCGAGCATCCGAATCATCGCCCCTATCCCGGGCAAAGGCGCCATCGGAATCGAGATCCCCAACCAGGAAAGGGAGCCAGTGCGTCTGCGGGATGTCCTCGATCATGCTGCATTTAAGGATTCCCCCTGCCGGCTCCCCATCGCCCTCGGGGTGGACATCGTGGGCGCTCCCGTGATCGCCGATCTGATCCGGATGCCCCATCTTCTGATAGCCGGAACAACCGGCTCGGGGAAAAGCGTCTCGCTCAACGCCATGATCTGCAGCATCCTGTTCAAAGCGCCTCCGGATGAGGTCAAATTCCTCATGATCGACCCCAAGCGCCTCGAACTGTCCGGCTATGAAGGGATCCCCCATCTCCTCCACCCGGTCGTCGTCAATCCGAAAAAGGCCGCTCTCGTCCTGCGCTGGGCGGTAGAGGAGATGGAGCGACGCTACAGGATCATCGGCGAAGTCGGCGTGAAGAGCATTGAGGCATACAATCAGCTCCGCAGGGGGTATCCGCCCGGACCGGAGACTATGCCGCCCGCGGACGGTAAAGCGAGCGAGAAAGGGCATGGGAAAACGAGAGCGGAGTTCATTCCGGATGCCGACGACCAGATAAAACGGGAGGCCGGCACTCAGGTCAATACCGAGCCTCTTCCCGACCGGCTTCCCTATATTGTCATCATCATCGACGAGCTTGCCGACCTGATGATGGTCGCCCAGAGGAATGTAGAAGAATCGGTGACCCGCTTGGCCCAGATGGCCAGAGCCGCGGGCATCCATCTTATTTTAGCGACCCAGCGCCCTTCCGTGGATGTCATCACGGGGATCATCAAAGCCAACTTTCCCACCCGGATTTCATTCCAGGTTTCCTCCAAAATAGACTCGAGGACAATCCTTGATCAAATGGGCGCGGAAAAACTCCTTGGGGCCGGGGATATGCTCTTTGTCCCCCCGGGCGTCTCACGACTGGTAAGGATCCATGGCGCCTATGTCTCGGACACCGAGATCGAACGGATCGTCGATTTCGCAAAGAAACAGGGACAGCCGACGTATGACGAATCGATCACGGAGTTCGAACCCGATTCGACCGAGGACAAACCGGACGAGGAATTCGATGAGAAGTACGATCAGGCCGTTGAGCTGGTCACGGATCTTGGTCAGGCCTCGATATCTCTGGTGCAGAGGTACATGAAGATCGGGTACAACCGGGCCGCCCGGATCATCGAACGGATGGAGGCGGAAGGAATCGTCGGACCGTCGGACGGCGCCAAACCCAGAAAGGTGATCGCCCGAAAACTGCCGCGCTGAACGGCTTCGTAAAAAGGCCGGATGCTGCGTTGCGCATCACTCCTCGTCGTTGCGGCGTACGACAAAGTACGCCTCACTCCTCGGGTTTCGCGCGCCTTGCCTGCGGCCTTTTTACGAAGCCGTTCCATATTCAAGCCTTATAAGACTTTTGCGAGATTGTTAACCGTGCTATCTAAAAAAGTCCACATCGTCAGCCTCGGCTGTCCCAAGAACCTCGTCGATTCGGAAGTCATGGCCGCCGCCCTTGCCTCGGGCGGTTATCTTCTCACAGACGGACCGGAGGAGGCGTCCGTCATCCTGATCAACACCTGCGCCTTCATCCTCCCGGCCAAGGAGGAATCGATCGAAGAAATCCTCCGCATGGCGGCCTGGAAACGCGGCGGAAAGGGTCCCTGCACCCATCTGGTCGTGACCGGATGTCTCCCCCAGCGATACAGACGCGGCCTGAAGAAGGCATTACCCGAGGTGGATTTGTTTCTCGGCATCGCCGGGATCCCCAATATCGCCCATCACCTGGACCGCCTGTTTGAGGACATACCACACCGGCGATGCTCCGTTATCGGCAAGCCCGAATTCCTTATGACCGCGAGCCACCGGCGCCTGATCTCGGGACCGGCGCATAGCGCCTACCTGAAAATCGCCGATGGCTGCACCAACCGCTGTTCCTATTGCGCCATCCCTTCGATCCGCGGAAAGGCCCGGAGCCGGGCCATCGACGATATCATGGAAGAAGCGGAACTCCTTGCCGCACAGGGTGTGCGCGAACTGATCGTCACCGCCCAGGATACGACGGCCTATGGAATAGACCGGAAAGCGAAACCGACCCTGAGTCGCCTCCTCGGTCATTTGGCCGGCATCAGCGGGATTTCCTGGATCCGCATTCTCTATACCTACCCGGCCCACCTCACGGAAGAGCTGCTCCGGACGATGGCGGCCGAAGAGAAGATCTGTCATTATCTGGACATTCCCATCCAGCATAGCGACGATGCCATCCTCAGGGCGATGCACCGGCGGGGAGACAGCACGCTGATCCGTGATGTGATTAAAAAAGCGCGGGAGATTGTTCCCGATATCGCCCTCCGGACCTCTCTCATCACAGGCTTCCCGGGAGAGACCCTCAGGAGATTCGAAAATCTTCTCTCCTTCGTCCGGGAAATCCGCTTCGACCATTTAGGGGTCTTCACCTATTCCAGGGAAGAGGGAACGAAGGCCGCCGCCTTTCCGTCACGCATTTCGGAAAAGGAAAAGCAGCGGCGCCGGGACATTCTGATGGAGGCGCAGGCCGGGATCTCCGGAGACATCAACCACACGCTGATCGGCACACGGCAGGAGGTCCTCGTCGAGGAGAACGGCGATCTTGCCGGATATCCCTACGTGGGGAGGTGCCGACGCCAAGCTCCGGAAATCGATGGTGTGACCCATATCCGGGGGGGAGCAGCCGAGAAAGGCGCGCTGGTCGCCTGCCGGATCACCGACGCTGATGATTATGATCTATTTGCGGAAATGATCTGATCCATAGACACTTTCGTCGTTTATCTTCTCACACGCCCTAATTTCCCCTGAATATCACCGTATACATCTTCTTTTTCCCTTGACATGGGTACGGATGCCCGTTATCTTTGAGCCGGTCCTGCTCTGTTCAAGCGGGGCCTTCATCAGATGTTCAAACGACGCACAAGGTCTGTCTGAAACCTGATGCATCATAAACGAGGAAAACCGAAAACCAGGCTAAGGGAGGATAAGGTATGAAAAAGGCTATTGCCATTATTGTCTTCGGAATAACCGGTGCGGCACTTCTATCCGGTTGCTATGTCTACACGCGGGAGCCTCTGCCGCCGCCTGCCATTATCATCATGCCCGAGGGAGGCCCTCCCCCTACGGCGGCGCCGCCTCCTCCGCCACCGGCTTCCGGGGCAGTGGGTCCGGTAAGAAGATATTGATTTCCCGCAAATTTGCCGTATTCTGCCTTCTGATCACCTGCTTGATCGGCGGGGAGGGTTTCTGTGCAGGCGACCGGTTGGCGCAGGGTGTCGGTTATCCCCCGGTGAAGGCCAAGAGCAAGACCCAGGCGCTTCTGATGGCCCGGCGTGCGGCGGTCCTTGATGCGTACCGCAACACTGTCAGGATGCGCGGCGATGAACAGGATCCCTTGCCGAAATGGGATGCCTACGAGGGTTTTTCTGCCTTTATCCGAGGCGTCACCCTGGTAGACGAGTCACTTTTGGCCGATGGGGGCGTTCGTGTTACGGTTCGTCTGCCCGCGGGGTCTTCATTGCCAAAGGAGACCGGAAACAATACGCAGGTGAAGACGGGAGGCGGCAAATCGGAGACCTATGCCGGGCCGGTGCGGGTAAGTGAAGAGGAGTGGTTCAGGATCATTGAAACGATGGTCAGATTCGAAGCGAAGACCGGAAAGAAGAGGGAGCCATGAATAGCAATTCATTCGGGGGAAGACATGTGATCGCAGGTGCAGCGGTGCTGATCCTGCTCCTGGGTTTCTCCCCGGACGGTTTGGCACAGGCACAGATGGACAGCCAAACCAAGCTCATGACGCGGCGTGCGGCAAAGGTAGACGCCCTGAGGAATCTCCTGGAGATCGTCTATGGGCTCCAGATCGACGCCCGGACGACCGTCCGGGATTTTGTCACGGAGTCCGATGTGGTTCGTTCGCGATTGAGGGCCGCCATTCAGGGCGCCCGTGAGACCGATTACCAGGTCCAGGCCGACGGCACGGCGGAAGTCACGGTGGAGGTGACCCTGGGGCGTGTGGAGGATATTGTCGGGCGGCGTCTGCGCTATGATCAGGAAACGATAGAGGCGAAGGGGTATGGGGCTCCCGGAGGAGCGAATTACGTGGCGCCTCAGGCGGCAAGGGATGTGCTGAGGGTGAAGGGGCACGGCCTTGAGCCGAATGAACCGGGGATGACGGCGGCGGAAAAGAGCCTGCTCGCCAAGCGTGCGGGAAAGCTGGACGCCCTGAGAAACCTTGCCGAGCAGCTCAATGGCGTCCGGATCAGCGGCGAGACACTGGTCCGGGATTTTGTGACGCGCAGCGACGATATCCGTTCCCGGGTCTTCTCTTATATTCAGGGGGCGCGGGTGATATCCGAATATCAGCTGGCGGACGGCAGTTACGAGGTGGAGGTGGAGATCGATATGGAACCTCTGAGAAGGATTCTCGGGGTTCGCTGACAGGAAAGGAGAAAAATACCATGTGGAAAAAAGGGATCATTCTTTCGGTTGTGTTGCTCATGTTTGCCGGGTGCTATATCGTCCCCGTCCCCGACCAGCAGGTGGCGCCGGCGGAGCAATGGGTGCCTATTACAATCCGGGCAACCGGCGGCGGCGCGCCTCCGGAAAAAGCGATCAATCCGGCCCAGGCACGGCTCATGACGGAGCGGGCGGCTAAACTTGATGCTTACCGAAATCTCCTGGAGCGGGCCTACGGGGTCGCCATCAGGGGCAAGACCACCGTCCGGGATTTTGTGCTGCAGAACGATACAATCCGCTCCCGAGTTGAGGCTTACATCCGCGGCGCCAAAGTCATCGATACCGTATATAAGGATGACGGCGGCGTGGAGGTGGAAATGGAAGTGACCCTGGGATACGATTTCCGACAGTACTTTAGATGAAATGAATGCCATACAGGACCTTCAGCAACAGACTGGAGTAGCTTTAACTGGCTTAAGAGGGGTAAGCGTGGGCAATTCTGTGAGAAAAAGACGCAGACCAGACCCATTCGGGCCACGGTCCGGAAGGGATCGTCCCCCTTCCCCTTTCCTGTCCTGGCGCGATTCCTGCTTTGGGATCCTGTGTCTTGTCCTGGGGGTCTTTTTCCTCTGGCCCTCCCCTGTCCAGGCCCAGCAGGCGGAGTTCGTCATGACCGAGGGGGTGGCCGCCATTATCAACAACGCCGTGGCGCCGGCCCGGGACAAGGCGATCGACGACGCCCTGCGCAAGGCCGTCGAGCAGGCGGTGGGGACCCTGGTCACTTCGGATACCCTGACGGAGAAGTACAAGGTCATCACCGACAAGATTCTCGCCCAGACCACCGGTTACGTCCAGCGATACAGTGTACTTTCCGAGAAGGCCGAGGGAGACCTCTACCGGGTTCGGATCCAGGCGGAAGTGGGCCGGGCCAACCTCATGAACGACCTGCGCGCCCTGGGGCTGCTTCATGCGCTTGCCGAGAAGCCCAAGGTCATGGTGATCATGGAGGAGAAGGTGGCGGGTGTCTTTGGCACGACGGCCTGGGAGGATGTGGGGCAGGCGGAATCGACGATCATGGAGCGGCTCATCGCCGCCGGCTTCACCGTGGTCGATCCCCAGACGGTGAAGAGCAACATCACCCGGGATCAGGCGCTGCGCATCCTGGAAGGCGACTCGCAGGCCGCCGCCGCAGCCGGCCTCCAGTACGGCGCGCAGGTGGTGATTACCGGCAAGGCCTTCTCGAAGAATGCCGGTGGACGAATTCTCGATACGCAGCTCCAGTCTCTTCAGGCGACGGTCCAGGCCCGGGTGATCCGCTCCGACGATGCCAGGGTGATCTCTTCCCGAAGCGAACAGGGCCGGCGGGTTCACATCGATGAGGTCCAGGGGGGCGCACTGGCCATCCGGGATGCCACCGGGCGCATGACCGACGCGATGATCGCCGATATCCTGGCCCAATGGCGGAGCGAGGCCTATGGCCGGACGAAGGAGATCACCCTCGTCATCACGGGCCTGGTCTCCTACCGCCACCTGACGGCGATCAAGCAGTTTCTCGAGAAGGAGATGCAGGGGGTCCGGGGGGTGAACCAGCGGAGTTTCCTGGGCGGCGCCGCCGAATTGATGCTCGATTACGGCGGCAAGTCGAGCAACATCGCCGATGAACTGGCCAACCGAAAATTTACCGGCTTCCGGATGGAGCCCACCAATGTGACGCCGAGCCGCGTCGATGTCAAAGCCGTCGTGGAGAAATAATCAGGTCGGAAGTCTTTTCTAAGGGATCGATCGTACTTGTCGTGGTAAAGACAGGGGTATCGCGAGGTCATTGATGACAAAGAAACGCGTCTTTTTCCTGCATCTCGTCTCCGCCGTCCTTTCGATTGCCCTTTGCGTCGGTCTTCTGTCCGCTGCGGTTTCGACCAGCAATTACACGGCGGACATGGTCGAGGGCGTCATCGAAGAGTTTATCTCCGCGTCCGGAACCACGGACATGGAGATCATCGGCCAGGGGTCGTATATCAAAAAAAGCGGTTTTCGGGACCCTCTGCTCGGCGGATCATCGGATTTCGACATGCGGATCCGACTGAAGAACGCGAACGTCTCCCCCGAGGAAGCGGCGCGGCGCTGGGTGGAGGTTCAGAACCGGATCCGTCAGATTGTGCAGAAGAAGTTCGGCAACATGACTTTCATGATCAACGGGAAGCCGGTCAACGCCGCCCAGGCCATCCTCCAGAAGATCAACCTCTACCCTCCCCAGCAGATCATGAAAGGCGTGACAAGCAAGAGCCAGGCTTACGCCTTGTTCAAAAGATACGGGATCGTTCCGAATTTAGGCTACGAGGCCGGAAGCGTCACCGACGACATCCTCGAGGAGGCCGCCGAAGGGATCTGGGGCTCCGGAGCGGTGATCCAGGAGATGGAGAAGGGGGCGCGGGGCAAGCGCTGGTTCACGGACGGGACGACAAACAGTGACGGAACGAAGAAAGTACTGACCGGTTCACCCGGCGAGATCCATGCCGAGGAAGGGATCGGCGGCATCACCGCCCAGGAGCGCGCGAACGTGGCCAAGCAGGTCGCGGAGAAAACCAGCAGCGCCCTGGGCAGCGATCCGGACCTGGTGAAAAAGAACCTCGGCCGCCTCCAGCGCTATCTGAAGCAGGCAAAGCTGCTGGCGGGTGTGAAACCAAGCGCCAACGACGCCATGCTCGAGCGTCTTGTTCAGGAGCTGGAGAAGCTCGAAGGGGAGGCCCTCGAAAAGGCCCTCGCCTCCAAGGCCGGCGCCATCGAACGGGTCCTGCTCGATGCATGGACCGACGCCCACCTCCTGGAACAGATCGCCACGAAGACCGGGGCCCTGAATCGCGCCCTCTACGGCGGGATGCTCGAGAGTTCCGGCAAGTGGGCAAGCGTCCGCGGATTATTGAACGACGCGGAGTTTAAGGCTTTCGCAAAGCGCCAGGCATTCCTTGCCGCCATTGTTCTCGTCTGGGAGTCTCCCGAGCTCTACCGCAAGGCCTCCAAAGAAGGTGTCGCTTCGGCGGCAACTTACGCGACGGCCACACTCATCGCAGCGGCCATGCCGCTCACGGCACACCTGCTTTCCATGGCGGCCATGTGGATTGCCGAGCAGATGGTGGATTATGTTGCGGGTTACGGGTATGACGCCGTCATCGCGACCCAGGATTGCAAAGACCTTCTCGCCGGATTGTACACCGTGTATGGCAGAGAGGCGCAGGTCCTCAAGGAAAAACTCCCCCGTCCGTCGACCGAGGTCCAGGACCTGAGGGCATACTACTGCCGGAACGCCAGATTCTCCGACACGCAGATGAGCTCCAACCTCTCCACGCTGGTGCAGGCCCATTCCGAAAATGCCTGCACCCGTTACGAAGATTACAAGGCCAGCACGGACGCCAACGCGGCCGTCGCCCTGTTCAACAAGTGCTTTCCGGCACTGCAGCGGCTCCTGCTGCTGGAAAAGCAGGGCGCGGCCTACGAGGCCCGTGCGCTCCTCCAGCAATTGAAAGCACTGGCCGTCGAGCCTTATTACGACAAGGGGGAAGCGGTGCTTGCCAAGGGAAAGGCAACCGTCCGCATCACGGCGCCGCTTACAATCGATCCGGCCTCCTTCGAGACGGATCTGGCGACCATCCTTCGCTGTCTCGGCGGCGGGGATAAGAATCCCGGCGTTTACTATCGCTACAAGTGGTATGCCGGCCAGGCGCAGGCCGGGGACAAGCCATTGGAAACGACCGACGGCAAGCGCAACTCCCGATCGTACATCTTCGAAAAGGCAGGAACGCATAAAGTCTGCGTCGTCCTGGAAACCGATGTCACGGGGATTTCATTCGAACTTTTCCGGGAGCTCGAAGATACGACGGTTTCTCGCAATCCGGTCTGCATCGACGTAGAGATCCGGGACGGCGGCGATAAAGAGCCCGGAGACAAGGGCGAAAAGCCGGGCGCGGGTGATCCGAAGGACGGACAGAAACCGCCGCCGCAGGTGCAACCGGGCTCCTATACGCAACCTTCCGGCCAGGCCGGGGTCCAGGGGGGGGCGAGCGGCCAGGCAGGGATAACCTCGGGTGTAAGCGGACAGGCCGGTATCCAGGGCGGGACAAGCGGCCAGGCAGGGATAACTGCAGGGGTAAGCGGGCAGGCGGGAGTCCAGGGTGGAACCACCGGCCAACCCGGGGTCACCTCGGGTGCGAGCGGGCAGACGGGGGTCCAGAGCGGAACGAGCGGCCAGCCCGGGATAACCGCGGGTGTAACCGGGCAGACCGGTCTCACGAGCGGTGTCAGTACCGGAACCGGTGTCGGTCTGACCTCGACGCCGCCTGCCCCTCCGAAAGAGCCTCCTGCCTGTACCTATGAGTACTCGGCATGGGGCGAATGCAACCGGGGGACGAAAAAGCAGACCCGCACCGTGACAGCGAAGCAACCCGTCGGTTGCGTGGAAAAAGGTAAACCCGATCTCGAGCGGGGATGTACGCCCCCTCCGACGGAAGAGGAGAAGCGAAACAGTTATCTCAACTGTTTATGCAGGTGTTCGAGTGGCTGGGCCGGCCACATCGGTGTATGGTATGACCCTGAAAACAAAACAAAGCCGGAATGCAAAAGTTCCGGACCGTGTATAGGCGGTATCGGTGCTCTTGGTTGCTCAAGCAGACATTTTTTCAGAGCGCCCGATGACTGCGCAAAAGGCTGCTATGAAGGCGCCTATGGCAAGGGCACGTACGACGAAAAAAAAGCGGACAAGATCAGGAGGGATGAGAACAAGAAGTTCAAGGAACCTCTGAAGCTGAAGATCAATGAGAAATGTCCGATCACTGCGCAGTTGGGCGATATCGTCACTCTTACGGCGAGCGTCGAAGGCGGGATTCCTCCACAGAAATTCACTTGGACCGGCAATGGCCAAGCCAAGGATAATACTTTCACCTTTGCCAATTCGAGACAGCCCGGTCCTCATCCCATATCGGTCACCGTGACCGATGATGATGGGGGTTCAGCCACAGCCGCCTGCACGGTCATGGTGGAAGCCCTGACCGTCAAGATCGTGTTGCTCGATAAAGAGACAAAGATTCCCATCGGAGAGAGCCGGAACTTCAGTGGCACGGTGATGTCCGGAGATAAACCGGCCCGCGGGGACTTCTATTTCCTCTGGCAACCCCATCCGGAGATCCTGTTTTCGCCTTTCGAGAAGACCGGGGGAAACGTCTCCGGAACCAAGGCCAAATTCAACAAGCTGGGGAAATTTAAGGTCTGGGTTATTGCCCATACCTATAAAGGAAACGTCAAAACGACCATCGGGGAATCGGAACAGATCGAGATCGAGGTGTCAAAACCTGAAATCAAGCTCGCATTTCAGCCCCAAACCCCGAAGGTGGGGCAGGAGGTAAAACTTACCGTAACCGAAAAACCCAAGATGGATGACAAGGCGATATCCTTCTGGTGGGAGATATCGGGCAACACCTTGAATCCCGGACCTTTGAAGGGCGAAAGGGAATATACCTTCAAGCCCAAGGACACCAAGCCGGTTACCGTAACCGTTCACGGGAAGGCCAGGGACGGAGGCGATGATCTGGGTCAGGACAAGGCCGCCATAACGGCCCAGGAGTATACCGTCAGCTTGAGCGAGCCCAAATACATGGGGTCAAAGCCCAAGATCTGGAAGTGCGACACCCAATTGGGTCGAGCGGCCGACTGCGGCTTGGTCGAGGTGACCAATCAACTGGCCGTATTCCACGATATATTCATCAAGGCCAGTGTAAGCCCGGAACCGGACAAGCCCCCTCTGCGCTATGCATGGACCATCGATCCGGCAGGGATCTGCGGCATCCCCGGAGGCGGACAGGAACTCCGGATAAATTGCAGCCAGACAGGAACCTATACGGTCAAGGCGACCGTGCGGGACAGCCAGGATATCGTGCTCGGTACGGCGACATCTCCGGTGAGCATCACCATCTCCCAGGACGACCTGAACAAAGCCAAGGGACCTCTGGTGACCCTCACTGCTGACAAGGCCTCTCTGAAGACCGGGGAAACCGCCGTCATCAAGGCCGCTGTTCAGGGGGGGAAAGCGCCCTATACATACCGTTGGAAAGACGGCCTCGATGCCAAGAACGACACCGCCCGTTTTACACCAAAGAAATCAGGGACGGAGAAGATCACCCTGGAGATCACGGATGCGGCAGGGAAAAAGGCCTCGGCTGACCTATCCATCAAGGTTGAACGTGCCAGCCTGGAAGTGACCCTCAAGCCGGCAAAGACCAATATCAAGTTGGGCGAAACGGTCGATATCAGGGCCGAGACAAAGGGAGGGGAAGCCCCCTTCACCTATGCATGGAGTCCGGAAGTCGAGGGAAAAGGCGACAGCGTCCCCTATATCGCCAAAAAGGGCGGCGCACAAACCGTGTCCGTGGAAGTGACGGATGGAGCTCGGCAGAAAGTTAAGGCGACGGTGGAACTCAAGGTCGAGGTCCCGAAGATCGAGGTCACGCTCAAGACGGACAAGACGACCATGAAGATAGGGGAAACGGCCTTAATTCAGGCGATCGTCAAGGGGGGCGCGCCGCCCGTAACGAGCAAATGGAGCGCCGACGTAGCCGCCAAGGGCGAGGCGGCGAATTTCACGCCCCAGAAGTCCGGTGCGTACAAGATCACGGTGGATGTGTCGGACAGCGTTAAGCAGACGGCAAACGCCGGCATCGAGATCAAGGTTGAGCCTACAAAACTGGAGGTGACCCTCAAGACGGACAAGACAACCCTAAAGCTCGGGGAGACGGCTATGCTCCAAGCCGTGGTCAAGGGAGGTGAACCGCCGTTTGTCTCTCAGTGGGGGAGCAGCGTAGAAGGGAAAGGAGAATCGGGCCGATTCGTCGCGGACAGGCCGGGCACGCACAAGGCATCCCTCGACGTCAGCGACAAGGCAGGCCAGAAGGCATCGGCAAGTGTAGATCTCAAGGTCGAAGTGCCGAAGCTCGAGGTAGCCCTCGCATCGGACAAGCCGACCCTGAAGGTGGGAGAAACCGGGACGATCCGGGCCAAGGTGAAGGGCGGCATGCCGGACTACACATACCAGTGGAGCAGCTTTGTCGCGGGAAAAGGGGAGACCGCCGCATTCACCCCGAAGAAAGCGGGACTGTACAAGGTCTGGCTCGAAGTGCGGGACAAGACGGGGGGCAAGGCCACCGCCAGTTTAGATTGGAAGGTGGAGGAAGGCGGCAACGGACAAAAGCCTCAGGTCGAGGGGGCGGAGAAGATCGCCATCGAACCGGAGAACCTGAAGCTTGCTCTGGGAGCGACGCAGACTTTACAGGTCATGAGGGTTCTGCCGGATGGACGGAAGGAGCCCTACAGCCGAGGGAAGGTTTCATGGAGGGGCGATTCTTCCCAGGGAATTGTCATTGGTGAACAGGGAAATATCCAGACAGATTCTCGAGCCAAAGTTGGCGCCCGCGTGAGGATTGGGGTGGAGGCCGGTCCCCTGAAGGCCGAGGCCTGGGTGGAGGTGGTTTCTGCGTCGAAAGCCGCAAGCCAGCCGGTGTCAGGTCTGGCGGGTCCTTCGCCAGCGGCAACGTCGACCGTTCCGGCGGCCGGTGCGCCGACCTCCTCGACGCCAGGCCCTGCCTCCTTACCGACCTTGACCATAGAGCCAAAAAGCCTGTTGATTTCCTTTGGCAAAAGCGCCGATCTCAAGGTATTCACGGTTCAGGACGGCCGGAAAGTCGCCGACGTGACAGGCCAGTGTACGCTGCTGGTGTCCCCCGGCTCCGGCGTTCGGATCGATCGGAACGGGCGCATCACCGTCGAGAGGACAGCCAGGCCAGGTACTGTCGAGCCTGTCCTGGCCACCCTGAAGCATCCATCCGGAGCGACCCTGCGGGCGGATGGGATCATCCGCATCGAAGGGACTGCGACGCTTTCCTCCGGCGGGTATGACCCCAAGACCGATCCCGGCAAAGCTTCTACCATGAAGCCCGCGGACCTGGAGAAGGTGAGCAAGATCGTCACCGATTTCCAGAAAGGGCAGTGGAACCCGCTGGACTCGAAGGAACAGAAAGTCAAGGAGCAGCCGGCGGGCCAGGCGCAGTCGCCGGGATATCTCAGTTCGTCGACCACGACCACCCCCACAACGGTACCCCCGGGAGGCACCACCACCCCAACGACGGTACCCCCAGGGGGGACGATCACTCCAACGACGGTATCCCCGGGGGGAACTTCCACCCCCACAACAGTACGCCCCGGGGGTACGACCACCGCCACGACGGCGAAACCCACGACGGTCAAGCCCACGACGACAATCACGGGCACAACCCCCCAGAACCTGACGGACGTTACGGTGGACCGGCGGGATGTCACCATTACCGTCTGGGACCACGGGGCTGAAGACGGGGACATCATCACCATCTATCTCAACGGGAAGGTGCTGAAGAGCAAACTCCTGCTGACCAATAAGAAACAGTCCTTCCAGGTGAAACTCACCGGGGGACAGAACCGGTTCGAAGTGGAAGCGGTGAACGAGGGGTCGTCGCCCCCCAACACCGCCACGGTGGAGATCTCCAACGTGACGAAGGGAAAACCGAGCCAGGTCTATGAGCGGAAAACCGGGCAACGGACGAGTATGAACCTGACCGCTCCGTAAGGGTTTTGAGGTTAGACGTAGATTGAGACATTGCATCATTGAGGTGAGTTTTATGAAGAGATTACGTGGTTTGGCAATACTTTGCGTTATCTTGATCGCACTTTCCGGCTGCGCCGGTCCCGGACAGGAGAGTTTCAATCAGGCACAGGAATTCCTGAAACAGAACCGCCTGGAGGAGGCGATCGCCCGATTGGAGCAGGCGATTGTCCAGGAGCCCGGTCAGTCGGAATACAAGAAAACGCTTCTAGAGGCGAGGGCGCTCCTCGAGAAGCGACGACTCGAAGGGCTGAACCGCCGTGCGGATCCGATCCTTGCAGAGGCCGCGAAGGCCGAGGCGGCGAATGAATGGGTTTCGGCGGTAAAGAAACTCCGAGAGGTCCGCTCCTTCCATCCGACACACCCCGATCTCGCCGCCCGACTGACCAGGGCCGAGACCCAGGGATTGAGCTATTACCAGCGAGGCGCCGACAAGGCGAAAGCGACGGAAGACTGGGGCGACGTGGCCCGCTACCTTGCCCAGGCCCAGGAAATCGCGCCCGGGCAACCGGCTATCGCCGCCGGCCTCAAGGAAGCCAGCGAAAAGAACACCCCTTCCTACTACCTCTCGCGTGCCGAGGTTTTCTCCCGGCAAAATGCCTGGGATCGGGTGCTACTCTTTCTCCCTAAAGCGACGGCTGTGGACAAAGACGGGACCAAGGCCCGGCCGATCCTGAGTCTCAACCTGGCGGCGGCTCAATACTATATGAACCGGGCGACAAAAGATAAGCGCCGTCTTTATCCTGCCTATACCTCGGTCTCGATGATGATGTATGCCAAGGAAGATCCCCAGGTCCGGGTCCTCATCGACCAGTTGCTCTCGATGATGTACACCCAGGCCGAGGCGTATGAAAAGGCCGAACAGGTCGGCAACGCCTATGCCTGGTATGACCGCGTCAACCGGATGCATACGGAATACAAGGAGGTATTCACAAAACTCCAGGTTCTCAAGGACCGTCTCCGGGAGCGGGTCATCAAGAAAATCGCCGTGATGGATTTCACCAGCCCTACCAGCAATGCCGAAGCGGGACGGATCGTGACGGACAGCCTGCTCGCCTACCTTACAACCAACGCCACCAGCGATGTAAAGATTCTCGCGCGCGACGTCATGGGGGCGATCCTCAAGGAGATCGAAATGGGACAGGCGGGCGTTTATGACATCGAAAGCGCCAAGAAGGCCGGCAAGTTGAAAGGGACCGATATCTTTATCTTCGGCAGCGTACTCCAGTACAACGTGGAAAAACAGACAAGCGAGGGGCAGAAGATGACCAATGTGGTGGTGGCGAAAAAGTCGGTGCCCAATCCCTCCTACCAGATGTGGCTCATGAGTCAAAAGGGAAGCCCCACAGAGGCAGACATGAAGAACGCGCCGCCGGCTAACATCGAAGAGGATATCCGGGAAACGGTTAGATACAAGGTCGGGACGGAAAAGAAGCGCGCCTTTATCCGGGTGTCCTACCGGCTCATCGATGTGGAAGGCGGCGAGGTCATCGCCACCCGGAATCTGCAGAAGGTGAAAGAGGTCTCCGACGACTTCTCCGAGGGGATACCCCAGGCCAATATTCCCTACGATCCCCTTCAAATCCCGGCGGACACGGAACTGCTGGATCAGGTCACACAGGATATCGTCACCGATCTGGGCAAGCAGGTCCTCGGCTATTTTTCGAGCCCCCAGACGCTCTATGTGAAGACAGGGGAAACCCTGGCGAAGAAGCGGGAGTACGAGAAGGCCGTCGAGAAATACATCGACGCCATCACGCTCGAGGAGATGAAAAATATCACGGGCCCCCTGACGACCCGGGCCAACCAGGAGATCGATCTGCTGATGAACACCCTGGCGAAATGACCACGGGTGCGCCCCGCGAACATCAGCATATCGAGACCTTTGAAAATCGCGATCCCTCCACGCGCTGGACATTTTTCGACCCTGCGCCTCCTCGCTTCGCTGCAAAGACGAAACTCGCGCTTCGCGCTCAAACAGTCGTCTTTGCGGGCGCTCCGTTGCGGGGGCAGGGTGCCACGAAAAATCTCCAATGCACGCTTCCGGGATCCTATTTTCAAGTTGTGTGAAGATCTCATAACGAGATAGGGGAAGAAGATAATGAGCAACCCCAAAATCCTTCTCAGGGCAGCTTTATCGATCTTTTTTTTCTTTGTCCTCCCCTCTACCCTCCAGGCCCAGGAAACAGTCGATCCCCAATCGGGTCGACTATCCGTTTCAGCGACGGATCTGGTGACGGCGGCCGGACCGGTAAATCTGGAGGTAGGACGGACCTTCCAGCCCGTCAAAGGGGAATCTGGTCTTTTGGGATCCGGGTGGCGTCTGAATTTTGAGAAACGTTTGATCAAAGAAAATAATCGGGTCCGGATCGAAGATGAACGGGGACCGGTTTTTTTCACTCAGGAAGGAAACCATCCGGAATATAAAAACGACCTGGGTGGAAGGATACGCCTGGAGAAAGGCGGTCAGGCGGTGTGGTCGAGGCGGGACGGAACCCGGGAGACCTTTGACAAGGAGGGACGTCTCACAGAGATCGATTTCCGAAACTATAATAAAGTGCGCCTGGTTTATGGCCCGGACAAACGGCTGGCCAGAATCGAAGGACCAAGAAAACAGTCGCTTACATTCGCTTCGGACCCCCAGGGACGGATAGTCAGGATAGAAAGCTCAACCGGTGATCTCATCACCTACCAATACACGAAAGAAGAGCTTACCCAGGTTCAGGTCAACGGTGCCGCACCGATCAGGTACCATTATGATCCCAGCGGATTTATTGTCCGCCTGGAGAATCGTGGAACCGGAACCGTAGAAATCACCTATGACGACAAAGGCAGGGTTCTGACCCGCCGCTATGCCGACAGGGGAGAGGAGCAGCATGCCTATCCGGGCGAAGGCAACGAACACGAGATCATCGATCCGGCGGGGGGGGTGACCAAGAGAAAATGGAGTGCCGACGGCATCCGGGACGAGGTAATCGACCCTCTGGGACATCAAACACTCATCGAAAAAAGTGCTTTGGGGTTGCCGGTATCGATTACCGATCCCCTGGGGAACAAGACCGAAATGGCCTACGACAGCCAGGGGCGCCTGATCAGCCTTGGAAACAGCGCCGGTCGGACCACCCGGTTTGAATACCTGAAAGATACACTCTTTCGGACCGCTATCATCAGACCCGATGGATCCAAACAGATCAACCAATACGACGGGCAGATGAACCTGACCGAGGTCCGCCGGGGAAACCAGACGATCTTTCAGCAGACCTATTATCCGGACGGAGCGATCAGGAGTACCAAAGAACTTGGGAACCCAGAAGAGCGCTACACCTATGACCAGGCCGGACGTCTTTCGACCCGGGGCAATGCACTGGGTCAGCAGACCCGTTTCGAATACGACCCGCAGGGAAATCTTGTTCGGATGACCAATCCCCTCGGCGGAGTCACCCTTTTCAAATACGACAAGCAAAAACAGCTTATCGGCATAACCGATCCGGCCAAAGGAACAACCCGATACGAATACAATCCCGAGGGGCTTCTTTTAAGGGCGGTGGATCCTGCCGAGGGGGTCAAGGCGTTCCAATATGACGCCATGGGAAGGATCGTTGAAACGACCTCTCCTTCGGGTCAAAAGACCCGATATGAATACGACCGGCTGGGCCGGAACACCCGGAAGGGTTTTCCCGATGGTCGATCGGAGCGGTTCGCTTACGATCGGGTTGGGAACTTGATTGAATGGATAAACACACAGGGTGCGAAGCAACACTTTGAATATGACGCGCTGGGACAGGCGATCAAGGAGAAATCTGCCGCCGGTTTAGAGATTTCCTATGGTTACGATATCGGGGGGAACCTGGTATCCTGGAGGGACAATGCCGGCGGAGGGGAAGATTTTACATACGACGGTGTTGGACGGCTGACCGAACTCAAGGCATTGACCGGATCGACCATACGCTATTCCTACGACTCGAGCGACAGGCTCGCCTCCGTTACCAGCCCTTTAGGCCGGGCAAAACGGTTTTCATACAATCAAGCAGGGAATCTCTCCGAGGTGATCGAGCCGGAAGGGAGCAGCGCCCGTTATACCTTTGATTATGCCGGAAGAGCGACATCGATCAAACATCCTTCCGGCGGAGAAACCCGGCTCACTTACGATCCCTTGGGGAATGTGCTCGCTTCGCTTGATCCCCTCGGCCAGACGACCAAAAGAACCTTTGATTCGGCCGGAAGACTGCGGACGGTTTCCCTGCCCCAAGGTCACACCATATCCTATAATTATGATCCCAAGGGATTGGTCATCGAAAAAGCCCTTCCCGACAAGAAAAAGATCCTCTATCGATACGACCGGGACGGGAACCCGCTTCAAATCGAAGACCGGGCAATGATGATCCGCTTCGGCCGCGACGCAGCCGGCCGGCTGACGAAAGTGGACTACCCCCACCTGAAAAAATTCCTGGCCTACGAGTATAATGCAGCCGGGTTGATTTCCAAGGTTGTCGATCCGGAAGGCCGGACTACCCTTTATGAATATGATCCGGCGAATCGTCTGAAATCGATCAAAGGAGACGGCGGGAAGACCTTCGGTTTTACGTATGACCCGAAGGATAGGCTTCGGTCCCTGACCTATCCCAACGGGATCAGGGGGGATTGGGAGTACGACGCCGAAAACAGGGTGGTTCGGCTGGCCTATGCCGATGCCAAAGGGGCACCCCTCCTGGGCTGGCGCTATCGTTACGATTCGGATGGAAACCGCATAGAAAAGATCGATCAAAAAGGACGGCGAATCCGCTATCGTTACGATCAGGCCGGACAGCTCATCGAGGAATCCCCGGAAGGCGAAGACCCCATCCGTTTCAGCTACTCCCCGGGGGGGAACCGGGTGAAGAAAGAAGTCGGGAAAGAAACGACCACCTACCGCGTCGGACGGGGCGATCAGATTGTCCAGTCGGGGGCAGAAACCCTGGTCTACGACAACCAGGGCAATGTGATCGAAACAAAGGGCCTCCAAGGCGCAAGGCGCTTTTTCTATGATCCGGAAAACCGGATGATCAAGGTGATCGCTCCAGATAAAACGGAGATAACGTACGGCTACGCTCCCACCGGTGAGCGGGCCTGGCGGAAGGACGCTTCCGGGTTGACCCTGTTTATCACCGACGGGGTGAATGTGCAGGCGGAGCTTCGGGAGGATCTCCGTCCCAAGGCCCTGTACCTCCACGCCCCCGGCGTAGACCGGCCCCTGATGATGACAAGGGAGGGTAAGGAGTATTACTACCATCCCGATGCCACAGGGAATATCATGGCCCTGACCGATGAAAAGGGGACGGTGACGACCAGCTATGAGTATGACGCCTTTGGGAACATGAAAAAAGGCGTCATACTCATAGCTGGTCAG
>Ga0208373_1002441_pt1 | contig 20602 bp, 22 predicted proteins | sample RifOxyC2_FD_184036 | JGI IMG/M metagenome (GOLD analysis project Ga0208373, IMG submission 184036) | Soil microbial communities from Rifle, Colorado - Rifle Oxygen_injection C2 (SPAdes) | ecosystem: Environmental > Terrestrial > Deep subsurface > Rock core/Sediment | place: Rifle, Colorado... | reverse complement strand
AGAAGCTAAATAACAGACCAAGGAAATCTTTAAACTACCAAACACCCAATGAAGTCATTAACAATTATCTAAAAGTGGTGCATTATTAACTTGAGTTTCCCAACGGTGGCATTTATATTAGTAAAAGTGTTACTGCGGAAACAGATGTTTTAGATAAAGTTGGCTGGGGGACACAACCGCTCCCTGGCTATGAGAGCTTTTCTACAACAACTCCAGAATCAAACCAAAGTATAGAAAGAAAGTTCGGCGGAGACCTGGGCAATGGCGAAGATACTGATAATAATTCGGCTGATTTTCAAATACAGCCCCTTCCTAACCCGCAAAACACTTCTAGCCCGCCAAAACCTGATTTAGTTTTACCCCCGCCCGGTCCTACTTGTGGAGATGGCACCTGTGATGCCGGAGAAGACTCGTTAACTTGCCCCGCTGATTGTCCGGCTCCCCCGCCTCCGGCTCCGGTTTGCGGAAACGCTGTCTGCGAGGATGGCGAAGATGAATTGATTTGTCCCGCCGACTGCGCTCTCCCGCCCGCGCTTCCGATCGAACCAAACGTCGGAGAAATTACTATCAATGAATTTGTTGCCGATCCGGCCGAAGGAAACGAGTGGATTGAACTTTATAACAAAACTGCTTCTCTAATAACTCTAGACGGATGCACATTGGAAGACGGGGTCGGAACTATTGCCACACTTTCCGGGACAATCGCGACAAGTGAATTTAAAGTTATTGAACTTTCCTCAAGTAAATTGAATAATACCGGCGATATTATTACATTAAAAAAATCCGACGGAACAATTATTGACCAGATTGCCTACGGGGATTGGAATGACGGGAATATTGACGACAACGCGCCGAAAGCCGACGACCCAAATTCTGTCGCGAGAATTGTTGACGGGGGAGATTCTAATAATGACTTGGCTGATTTTACTGTAACCACTACTTTGACTAAAGGATTACCAAATATTATCACCGCGCCGGCTGAAGATACTCCCTCGGGCGGAGGAACCAGACCCCCGACCGCTCCGTCTTCCCCACTCTCTTGGCCTGTCGGGTCTCTTTTGATAAACGAATTCGTCGCCGATCCGGATGACGGAGGAAGCGAATGGATTGAACTGTTTAACCCAACTTCAAGCCCGATAAATTTAACTGATTGGACAATGGAAGATGGCGGAGAAACCGTCACAAAACTTTCCGGATCTGTTTCATCTTTAAATTTTTATGTTATTGAAAAGCCCAAAGGACTTTTAAATAATTCCGGAGATATTATTATTTTGAAAGATCCCGCCGGACTTATTATTGACGATGTCGCTTATGGAGATTGGAGCGATGGAGATGAATCCGATAACGCTCCGAAGGCCGATGACCCGAATTCCGTTGCCAGAAAAAAAGACGGGCAAGACACCAACAACGACTTTAACGATTTTATTCTAAGTACGACCACAAAAGGAACTACTAACGCCGGAGGGCAATTTTCCGATGAAGGAAACTTCGCGGAATTTATTGATAAAATTATTATCAACGAAATTTTTCCCAACCCCGAAGGGAGCGACAATGATAACGAATTTATTGAACTAAAAAATATCGGCAGCAAAGATGTTGATTTGAAAGATTGGAAAATCGGCGACGCGAGCAGTAAAAGATATATCGTGAAATCATCTGATTTTTCCGACACTAAAATAAAAGCAAATGGCTTTTTTGTTTTATACAGAAAAATAACAGGGATCGCTCTTAATAATACCGGTCGCGAATCGGTAAAAATTTTTACTCCGGATAACAATTTAATAAACTCTATAGAATTTACCGGCCCGGCAGAAGAAAATCAATCTTACGCGAAAAATAATAATGAATGGTTTTGGACGACGACGCTTACTCCGGGCAAAGAGAATATTATTACTCAAATAAATAAATTACCAATAGCTGTAATCTCTTCCCTTGAAGAAGCCTCCGTCGGCGAAGAAATATTTTTTGACGGGTCTGACTCGTACGATGAAGACGGCGAAATTGTTTCTTATCTTTGGGATTTTGGCGATAGCAACGCGATGGAAGGGTCAAACATAACTCACGCATACGAAGCTAGGGGAAATTTTAAAGTAATTTTAACCGTAAAAGACGAGAAAGGAGAAATAAATTCCGCCGAGGCTTTTATAAATATTTTTAATAACAATAGCGTGGAAAACGTTTCTTCGGAAAGCTCCGCATCAATAGTAATCAACGAAGCCCTGCCCAATCCGGAAGGATCGGATAATGAAGAATGGATTGAGCTTTTTAATTTAAGCGCTGATGATGCTGATTTGTCCGGCTGGCAACTGGATGACGACGAAGGCGGAAGCAAACCGTACAAAATTCCGACCGGGACAATTATTAAGGCCAGCGATTTTTTACTTTTAGAAAAAGAAAAAACAAAATTGGCTTTGAACAATACTTTTGACGCTGTCCGCCTAATCAATCCGGCAGGAGAAATAGTTTTTGAGACAAATTATGACGAAGTTCCGGAGAACGCCTCTTGGGCAAGGGATGAAAATAATAATTGGCAGTGGACCAGCGCTTTAACTCCGGGAGAAAAAAATATTTTCCAATTTACGGAAAAAACGGTAAAAACAGCCGCGAAAAAATCAACCGCCTCAAAGAAAAAAACAGTTCAATTTACCCCGGCCAATCTTCTCACTATCAGGGAATATGATTTGGGAGACAGTGTGATCGCGCAAGGTCAAGTTATTGCTCCGCCCGGGCTTTTGGGAACTCAAATTTTTTATATTGCCAACGAAGAAAGCTGTCCGGGCATTCAAGTTTATATGTACAAAAAAGATTTTCCCGATTTAAAACTTGGCGATTTAGTTCAAGTCTCTGGCGTTTTGTCGGAAACCGGCGGAGAGCGGAGAATAAAAATAGCGGAAAAAACAGATATAAAAATATTGGCATCAAAAGAACCTCTTACCCCAAAACCGATCCAAACCGGAGATGTTGAAGAAGACTTGGAGGGTTGCCTGGTTATTGCTTCCGCCAAAATTATTGAAAAAGATAGCAGTAATCTCTTCCTTGACGACGACACCGGTGAACTGAAAGCTTATCTCAAAGCTATCACTAAACCAAAATTAGCCATTAATGATTCCGTGGAAGCTGTGGGCATTGTGAGCGAAACAAAAACCGGGTTTAGAATTTTGCCGAGATATGACAGCGATCTAAGGCTTATTGCTCCGGCTATAGACGAGACTTCACTAAATGTCCCCGCCGAAGATAAGTCTGGCGACATAAACGGCTTTTTGGGAGTTGCAACCGGCATTCTCGGATTAACCACCCTCGGCCTCTCTATAAAATCAGGGGTTTTTGCTAATTGGTGGAAGAAAAATAAAGGGGTCTAGGCTTTCCCTTCCTATCCTTTTTGTTGTATAATACTGGAAGATGAATTGTAGCAAGCTAAGGACTGTCCTTTTAACCTTCAACCTAACTTTTCAAAAATATGTGGGAAAGAAAAAAATCTGAAAATAACAACAAAGATCAACAAGCAAAAAATGCCTGGCTCCTCATCATTGGAGTTTTTATCGTTATTCTGGCCGTTCTCTTTTTTGGCAGAGCTTATTGGCAAAAACAAGAGGCGTCATTTATTGACGAAAAGCAACTTTTTGAGCAAATCAGCGACTTAAAGGGGCAAATAGACGAACTGCAAAAAAATATTTCTAAAAAAGAAGAACCTGTGAAACTGCCGGAAAGAACCGCCATCACCAAAGAAATTATGCCGAAAATAATCAATTGCGACGACGAAGATCTTTATAAAATTCCGGAAAATGTTGATCGCGCGGATAAGACTGTTGTTTACTTAAACCAAGATAAAAAAATTTCTTTTGATGTTCCTTATAATGAAAGCTGGGGGACAAAAGATTATAAACTCAATCCATACGATGAAATAAAAAAAGATGAAGCAATGGCCGGACTTGAATTCGGATCGGCGATTGTCTTTGGAGTACCGAAAATAACTGAATGCGATTGGATAAGAAAATATTCTCTCACTTTTTTACCAGCAGAAACTGCAACAAAAGTTTTGGCGGAAATAAAAAAGATTGACCCGTCTGCGGAAAAAAAAGAAATAAATGGCTATACGGTAATTGAATACGAAAATAGTGAAACTCTTTTTGGAATGCCAGCAGGGGCTCATTTAAATATCATCCGCATCCTTGATAAAAACTCTTCTTATGAAATTAAACAAATCACTGAAATCTGGAGCAGTGTTGTCTCGGATTTTGAAACTCTGGAAAATATAGTAAAAACATTAAAACCCTTGGAATAAAAATTCATAGTAAAACAAATAAATGCCTCTTCTCTCGGAGGCATTTATAATTGACATTAATATTCTAAATTGATATATTCTAATAATGAAATTCCGGGCAGAAAGCGGGCGTCGTATAGTGGCTATTATGCGTCCTTGCCAAGGACGAGACGGCAGTTCGATTCTGCTCACCCGCTTTTTGTCCGGAATTATAATTTTACAAAGAGACCTAACGGTCTTTTTTTGTTATAATATTTCAAACGATGCTTGATTGGTTTAGCGGGAAGTGATAAGATGACAAAAGTACTTTTTATATAGCTGGAACTTATTTTTTACACTGTCATTCCCGCGCAGGCGGGAATCCACTCTTTCTTTTATCCAAAATACTTTTTATGGATCCCAAGTTGATTTGGATAACTTTGCCCGGGTGGTGAAATGGTATACACGCGACACTTAAAATGTCGTGGTCTTCTGACCGTGCGGGTTCGAGTCCCGCCCTGGGCATTTTGTAAAAACGGCTAACGACCGTTTTTTTGTTTTTTATAGAGGCGAGACCTCTTGCTGTAGAGGTCTTGCCTCTATCGGCTTCGGTTGACAAAAATCCCTTTTTTATGTTAAATAAAATATCTCGCGCGCATGGGGCCGCGAGCAAATTAGCAAAGGAGATCTAGATGAAAACTTTGGTGATGGCGGCACTAGTGTGCTGCCTCGTGGCAAGCTGTACCTCCAGCTTCTCCCTTCGGAGGAGCGAGGTGACCTACAACGACCGCGGGCTGGGGAAGAACCAGCCCTTCGCGGCGGCGGGAGCCTACGCCACCGTGAAAAACGCCGACACGGAGGGGTACGTCCGCACGAAGGCGGCTGACACGTACGATATGTGTGTCGACCGCCTGACGAAGGCAGGGGAACGTGACCCCGCCTTCCAGTGCCGAGGCGACAGTTGGGGCTACGGGTACGGAGGAGGCGTACCCTACCAACCCCCTTTTATTCCCGGGAATATCCCGGGCAGTAATGGCGGTGGTTACCTCGGCGGAGCGGGGTGGCCGTATGGGGCATCTCCCCACCGCTTAATTTTGAAAAATGTAACACGGTCTTTTTATGCGGCCGTCCGCATTGACGGACAGCCAATAAATGAGATTATCCCCCCTCAGGGGGAAATTTGGATCTCAATCCGCTTCCCACCCCCTAGTCCCACCAACCCGCGGAGCGAGGGGCGTTTCTCTGTTGAGACCACTTGGTTCTCCGACCCCTATGGTCGAGAGCCGGTGGGGATCACAAAAACGACCCCCGCCTTCCGCCCGCGCGACGGCGGGTCGCTCTACGACCTCCGCCGTTGACTCCCCCCCCCAAAAAAAACAAAAAAGCCCTGACTCTAGAAATAGAATCAGGGCTAATTTTTTTAAAAATACCTTAGCCGGTTGTGCTGTTTATGATACCTTTAATCACAAAGCTGGCTATTCCATATGAAGCGACAATTATGATTAAGCCGATAATTGAACGATAAATCGTTTGCTTAGCCTTGGTTATTCTTTCTTCATTTCCTCCCGCCATCATCCACATCGCTCCGCTGTAGATCAATAATATTAAAAAGATTGCGCCCAAAACACTCAAAAAAACATTAATAATTCTGCCAACAACCGACATAACATAATCTTCGTTTTGCATTTGAGTGGCATCCGCATCTCCGTACGCCGCGATACCTGCCTTCTCTAAAGTTTTTAATGTGTCCAATTGAGCGTAAGAATGACTGATGTTTAATAATCCGAATAGTAATCCGCTGACCAAGCAAAAAAACACAAAAAAATAAATATTTTTTTTAAGCATACTCTTTGTTTAATCCTCAATTTTTATAATCATTAAGGCGTTATAATTTTATTGGTAAGTTGATTCACGACAAAATAAGTAATTCCATAAGCGGCAAAAACAATCACAAGACCGATAATGGCGGCCTCAATCGTGTCTTTTGCTTTGGTGATTTTTTGCTCATCTCCCCTGGCCGTCATCCAAAGAAAGCCACCATAAATCATTAACACTAAAAAAATCAAACCGATTACATTGAGCCCGACTTTTATTATCTCGCCAATTATCTGCACCGGCTGTTTGGGCGGTGTACTTCCTTCTACTCCATAAGCGCCACCGCCTACTGTTTTGAGCTTATCAAAAGCGCTACCTTTTTCCGCCCAGGGATCTACTATATCATCGCCACCTTGCACAATCGCCGGTATAAAAACAAAAGAAAAAATTATTAAAAAAACCGATAAACTAAAAATTTTATTATAAATTTTCATACAAAAATAATTTAGTCCTCTGTTTCAACGACAGGCTCTCCAGTCGCCGACCCCAACTGCTCCATCACAAAATAAGAAATTCCATAAGCGGCGAGAACGATTACAATTCCAATTACCGCGGCTTCAATCAAGTCTTTCGCTTTAGTAACCTTTGCTTCTTCCCCGCGGGCGATCATCCATAATATTCCTCCATAGATCAATAAAACCAGAAAAACTAACCCAACAAAAGAAAGAATGACTTGAATAACTTTGGTTATCAAATTATTCAGTTGCGCTTCGCTCGTAGCCACATCAGGATCCCCATCGTCACCAATCAGCCCGGTATTACCCCCGGCTTCCTTTAATTCACTTTGCCAACTGGCCGAAGAAATATTTGGCAAACAAATTGCGGTAAATAAAATTATCGCGGTAAATATTATGAAAGATTTTTTTAAGTTTATTTTATAAAACATATTTTTAGCTAAAGGGACAGTCCTTTCTCCAATCAAATCAGTTTTTATATTTTTATGACTTTTCTGAATTAAACGGCTCTATTTGGCTAAATAGGGAAAAGGACTGTCCCTGACTCGTTGCGAGTTCTATTTTTACCCGACAATCTTTCCCATTACAAAAGAGACCAACACATACGCAAGCATTATAATTATTGTTCCGATTACCGCGTTAGTAATCAATTTTTTAGACTTGCCAACCTGATCCTCATTGCCTCCGGCAGTCATCCACATTAGCCCACCAACAATTATTAAGACTAAAAATATAACCCCAACAAATCCCAAGACAGTACTAATCACTTTTTGGATAATTCCGGAAATTGAGCCGCTTGTGCTTATTCCCGCCCCCCTTGCCGCTGTGCCTAGACTTTCCCTCACGCCACTTCCCGCACCTTCTTCGCCATCCGCCTCTTCTCCGCTAGCCGGAGGACAGCACGTATTTGTAGCTCCACCAGGGCAAAGACCTGCCACACAATCCCCTTCTCTTCCTTCTGCGTTTTGACAACTCCAGTCGGGATGGCTTGCCGCCCCAGGATCCCCCTCTCCTCCACAACAACTGCTTCCGCCAAATCCTTCACTGCATCCGCTCGGAGTCGCTCCCGCCTCGCTCGACAATAAAAAAATAGCCAAAAATAGTATTGGAAAAATTTTAATCAAATTTCTGAAAAACATAAAGTTCTTTAAATCACAAATCCAAAATCTCAAATCCCAAATAAATTACAATTTTCAAAATCCAAAAACCTTCTTACTGTCATTTCGACCGAAGGGAGAAATCTCACCCCATGCCATAATTCATGGTATGAGATCCCTCGGCTACGCTCGGGATGACGGTTTGGGATAGTTTTGTTTAGAATTTTGAGCATTGGATATTGGTGCTTGAACTTAAATATCATGATTCATAATTCTTAATTCATGATTCGCCCAATTCCCCCACCACGTCCAAAGCTTAGGTTAATTATCGCGCTCGGCTCGCCTCGCTGTAGCTCCGGCGAAGCGGGCAGAGCAACAATCTTAAAAGATTATTTGTTTACTGATTCGCTCGTGAACCTACGCTTTGGATGTGGCCGATGGGGCGAGAAACCCCGCCCCATTGAATTTTCCATTTTAAAGAGGGGCTACCCCCGTTGCTGCTCCCATTAATTGCTCCAATACAAACTGTGTCAACCCCCAAGCCATAATAATGATAACCAAACCAATTAAAGCGGCGGTGAGGATTTGTTTTGCTTTTGTTACTCTCTCTTCATTGCCGGCCGCAGTCATCCACATAAATCCTCCGTAGAGAACTAAAACAACGGCAACAATACCTAAAAATCCTAAAGCAACATTGATAACTCTTGATGCCACTATTCTCGGATCGTCTGTATCCCCAAATGTGTCATCTAGCTCTCCCTCACCTCTTATTACATCAAGACCAAATGTTGTCTCTGGATCCTGCGCGCTTGCTGCGTAAGGAAGAACAACACATAAAAGCGCTAAACACGCGAGACCGATTAAAATTTTCTTTTTCATTTTCTCACCCCCTTTCTTTGTCCTGTTAAAAACAGTTTGTTAGATTCGTTTCCCAATAATCCTTTCTACTGCAACTTGTAATTTTGGCTGCAAATCTTCTAAAGCTCCTCCGCTTATACTAGTGTATAAACATCGTCGCTTTATAAGATTTTCGCTCAAAATTACTGCGTTTCGTAACGAAAGATTATCGGGAAACAAATCTATGAAGATATTTATAAATAATATAGGGTGTCTTTGCGAGCGTAACGCAGTGGAGCGAAGCAATCCCCTTCTTTAAAATAAATAACCGGGGGATTGCCACGCCTCGACTAAAAAGTCGAGGCTCGCAATGACATCTAACTCACCCCAAGCGCCGTGAAGACAAAATCAACTAAAGTATAACTGGCGAAAATTACGACCAAGCCTATCGCCGCCCAAAGCAAGACATCCATTCCTTTCTTTATTTTATCAGGAGTTCCCCCGGAGGTCAACCAAATTAATCCACCATAGACAAACATCAGAAGAGCAATCGCGCCAACAACGCCAAGAGCTGTTTTTATGACGCGACCGATTAAAGGAACAATGTCTGTTATTGGTTGTCCTTCGTCGTCAACGAGGGGAGATTCTAGTTGAATAGCTTTGACTTCGGATGTTTTTTGAGTTTTTGTTTCTTCTGTTTCGCTCCCCTCTGCCACACACCCCAACATTGCATCAAAACTTTCCCCATAAGTTACACATGAATGGCCTCCAATTTGTGGCTCTCCTCCGGCACATCCTTCTGGTTCAGGACGATCACAAACCTCTCTACATGCACTTGTAAGACTAGCTGAAGTGTTTGCCGTTATTGGTTCAGCAGAATTGCGACATTCCGCACAACCGCACATAGCTCTAATGTTTCCTGCTATTACAAAATTATTAGAATAAAATAAACAAAAAAAACCTAATACAACAACAAAAAATATTTTTTCTTTTTTAAAATTCATAAATTATTACGAAGCAAATGTCAATAAAATTTTATCAATAATCGCGTAACTGCCAAAAATCAAAGTTAATCCCAAAGTCGCCCAGACTAAAATCCCTTGCGCTTTTTTAATTTTATCAGGACTACCCCCCGAGGTCAACCAAAGAAAACCTCCATAAACAAACATTAGAAGGGCAATTGAGCCGGTCAAACCTAGCACTGCCCTTAAGACAGTTCCAACTAGGGCTGATGGATCGGAAACGGATATTTTTTTTAATTTGCTTCTTGAGGTATCTCTTACTGATACCTCCTGGCACTCCCCACGCACCGATCCCGGATCCACTGAATGCGCGCTCGCCTCGGACTCGCATCGCTCTTGGCATACATCGTCATCTCCGCGACACGATCCTACACTTCCCCATTCTATGTCTGTCCCTGCTCGCTCTCCTATTGAACCGTCTTTTACTTCGTCCTCCGCCCTCACCCCACTACAAATGCATCCTGCTTGCCCACCCAATTCTTCATCAACTGTTTTTTCATCTTCACCGGAAGGAAGAGTTTGCGCTTCACCTGCTACCGCAATAGCCATAAAGATCAAAACAACCCAAAAAATAATTTTTTTTCTTTCAAATTTTAAAAAATCCATAATATTTTAGCTGATAGTTAGGATATATGACTATAATCTAAAATCACTCTTCACGCCTATTGCCTGTTGTAATAAATCTATTAAAAACCAAGCTCCAACGGCAATAGCAATACCAACCACCGCGCCAATTAAAATTTTTCTCCCCTTGTCCACTCTCTCCGCGCTACCACCGGCCGTAAGCCAAGTAACTCCGCCATAAATAAAGAAGAGCAAAGCTAACGCGCCTAAAATCCCAAAAAGATAATCAGCCGCGCCTAAAAAAACTTTAGTAAAATCATCAAGCGTACACTCTCCGCAACAATAACATTCGGCATTGGAAAAAAAGATATGCCTTTGACTAGGAAATCTAGCCATGCAATCGCGGTTTACTACCTGACAATCTCTGACTGGAGCGGCACGAGTTTCGGTTTCTGTTTTTGTTTCTCCAGGGGGGGTGGCTGTTGATTCTAAAACACACAGTGTATCTCCACTTTCACTCCTTTGTGCCAACGAATTTGAACAATGATCAAAATCTACCCTTCTTGCTCCATGTAGACCACGAGAGTCGCAACCTTCCCTGCACTCTCCTTCTAACTCCGACATAGTATATCCCGTAACTTCAAGCGTTGTTCCCGCCCCTAAGTCACCATCACTTGCTGTACATCTGCAAGTCCCAACAGCACTCCCCGCAGTTGAAGGTACTGCAGTGACTTCACCTTCATCTTCGGCTACATCGCATGTTATTTCGTCATCTGATAAAGACACTTCGGCAGGTTCGGCAGTAACAAAAGACTCGCAAACATCCACACAATTTCCGTCTTCACACTCAGTCTCACCTTCAATATCACGTTCCCATGGGCTACCGTCTTCATCTTCCCCAACGCAATGGCAGGTGTCTGCCGATACGGACGAAACAGTAAAAAACAACCCAAAAACCAAAAAAGAAACTACCCCAAATATCTTAAAACATTTTGAAAAATTCATATTGCTACGAAGGGGATTGCTTCGTCCCCCGATAAAAATCGGAGGCACTCGCAATGACACTTATTATCTCATCGTTTGATTAACTCTTTCTTGCCCCCAATAAACCGCTTCTTTCAGGGTTTGCGTGCCGGAGACTGCCCGTTCAATCATTTCTTGCATAGTCTTGTCTGCCGCCTCGGCATCCGTGCCATGGTACCAACTCTTTGAAGTTAAAACTTGCGAGGCAAAAACCGATAAATCAAGATCTTCGGCTTGGCTCCCGATAAGCGATCTTAGGGCTGTTGGTTTTTTGGTTTTGGCTAAATATTTTTCCGCGCTTTCCGCTTTGGTGATAAATTGCAAAAAATCCCAAGCCTCGTTCGGCGCTTTGGTTTTTTTGGAAACCGTCTCCACCCAATAATTGGCAAAATTAACTTCTTGCCCACCTTCGGCCTGCGGGACTTTGGCAATCGCGAAATTCAACTTTGGCGTTCGAGCGCGAATTTGAGGAATATGATAAGCGTAGCCAAAGAAAAAGGCTGTCTGCCCGGTTGTAAAAGCTTCCAGCGACCCCGGCATATTTTGATTCCAGGTATAAGCATCCTTGTAGGGCGAAGCAAAATCAGTATAAAAACCCAAAGCTGTTTCTCCGGGAGGAACCTCCATTTCAACATCTTTTGGTATTTTGGCAAAAGAAACTCGACCGGCCTCATCAACAAGGACAGTCCCTGTCTGCATCATTATCAAAGAAAGAATATCCGAAGATCTTTCAATATTGTATCCCGTGCCAATGGCCGCGGCTGATTGCAAAATTTTTCCATCTTTATCAATTTTGGTAATTTTTTTAACTTGCTCCAAAAACTCGTTCCAAGTTCTCGGCGCTTCCGGAACGCCGTTGGCGTTTAAGATGTCTCTGTTGTAAAACAAAACTAAATTATCCGAATAAAGAGGCAAAGCAAATATTTTTTCTTCGGCCGCGGTTTCCGGGTTATCTTGATATTTAAAAACCACATCTTTGTACACTTGATCAATAAAATCATTTTTCAAGGCGCGCAGACTCATTGTCGGCTTGGTAGCCAGCTCTATTACTATTTCCTTTTTTATCGTCCCAACAACTTTTTGATAAGGCAAAGTCGTCGTTTTGGGCATGGGCAGAATCTTCGCCTCATATTCTTTCACCCAAGTATTGGGAATGGAAAAAAGATCCGGCCCGCGATCTTCGGCCAGGGCGTCAAGAAGTTTTTTTTCATATTCTTCGTAGCGAAACTTTCTGTAAGTGATGCTGATATTGGGATGAAGCGCTCTATAAGCATTAAAAATTTCCCCCATTGCGTCTTCGTCGTCAAAAACCCTCCAGTAAACTAAATTTACCGGCTTCATCGCCTGCCTTACTTCTTGCGATGTCCCCTTGCAAACGGGCCCGGCGGTAATTAAAAAAACAAAAAGCAAAAAAATAGGTAAAAGTTTTTTAAATTTCATAGCGCGCTAATCTTATTCTTAAGATATTTTGAAAATTCCTGTTTTAAATCTTCTCTTTTTAAGGCTAGGTCAACATTTGCTTTTAGCCAACCTATCTTTGAGCCGGCATCATAATAGGTGCTATCCACTTCGCAGGCATAAATTGATCGTTTTTTCAAAAGTCCGGCAATAGCTTCCGGCAACCATAGCTCTCCGCCCTGTCCGGGTTTTAATTTATCCAATTCATCAAAAATATCGGGCGTTAAAATATAACCATAAAGAGTCGCAAGCAATGATGGTGTTTTTGCCGGCCCCGGTTTTTCCACAATATCATCAACCTTGTAAATATTTTTTTCTATTTTTTTTGCTTTTAATATACCGTATTTTTTAGTTTCCTCCCTGGTTACTTTAATCGCCGTCATTACCGGATCACCATATTGTTCAAAAACATCAATCAGTTGTTTTAATCTGGGTTTTATCCCTCCCAAAAGCAAATCATCGCCGGATAAAACGGCAAAAGGCTCATTGCCAAGGATTTCTCTGCAATTTAAAACGGGCGTAGCGTTGCCGTACGGCCCTTTTTGGCGAATATAAATAAAATTGGCCATATCGGCAATTCTTTTCATTTCCGCGCGCATCTCGTCTTTGCCTTGTTTTTTAAGCCAATTTTGCAATTCAAAATTATAGTCAAAATGGTCTTCAACCGCCCTTTTGGAAGCGCCGGTCACTAGAATTACATCTGTAATCCCCGAGGCAACCGCCTCCTCCACAATATATTGTATTACCGGCTTATCAACCACAGTCAACATCTCTTTCGGCTGGGCCTTTGTCGCCGGCAAGAATCTCGTCCCGTATCCGGCCACGGGAATAATAACTTTACGAATTTTTTGAGACATATTGGTGACTTTAGAATTAGATTATTATAGCACAAATAATCGTAAAAAAGAAAAACAATCGTGTAAATATTTAAACTTTTTGAAGCACCAAATTCAAAATTACAAGCTCCAAATAAATCCAAATATCTAATTTTCAAAATTCAAAACAATCCTCCCTAGCCGTGCATCTCACCCCTTACTACAATTCACTGTACGAGATTTCTCGACAAGCTCAAAATGACAAAACGAGGTTGATCTTTTTGGATTTTGGTTATTGTAATTTATTTGGGATTTGTAATTTTGGATTTGGTGCTTTAAAGATCTTAATTCATGATTCAACACTGTACTGCTTCGGCTTCATTTCTTCTCGGACTCTTTCTCCCCATCCCGAATCAATCTCGGACACTCTTTTTATTTTTCCATTATCCAAAACCAAGGGGTCAACGGCTCTTGATTTGCAAAAAACTTGCCCCCTAGAATCAAGTTTGGCGGTAAAGGGAATCTTGTTATTCATTCTCAAAAATAACCGGTTTAATTTTTCATCATTTTCCAAGTTACTTTTTATTTTGTCCAAAACCACCTCATCTGTTTTATATAAATCATCTTTGGAGATATAATTCTTGCTTAACGCGTATTTTAAACAATCGCCAACAGTAATAAACATTGTTGCTGTAGCTGGCCCCGTGTAATACTTTTCATTTGCCATGGAAAATAATTCAGCAAAATATTTTCCGCTTTGAAAATCTTTAAATATCCATTTGTTATCCTTTACGTTCAAACTATCAATAATATTTTTAACTTCAACCTGATTAAGCTCTAAAAAATCAACTAAATCTCTTAAGCTATAATCTATTCTATCCGCGCAAATATCCGGCAAGATGGTTTCCTTTAGGGGAAAATTTTTATCGTCCAGAATATAATCCAAATCAAAATTATACTTTTCTAAAATTGGAAGAATGTCGGAATTTCTAACAAAATTGGCAAAAATATTATCTTGATGATCTTGTTCTTTGCCCGAGGCGCCCGACAGGACGTAATCTATACAATGAGAAAAAACTGAATGCGAAACATCGTGAATCAATCCGGCGATTTGTTCCTCTATTTTTGCATCATATTTTTTCAACAATAAAAAAACGCCAAGAGAATGCTCATAGCGAGTGACTGTTGCTCTGCCTGCCGGAGAAAATGGGATAAAATACCCCGCCTGACTTATTCCTTTTAGTCTTTGAAATGCCCCGGAATCTATAATCTCAAGGATTACCGGCTCGTCGATTTCACTTTCTCCGTAGACTTTGTCTAGATATTGCATAGCTCTATTTTATTTTTTCAATTCACTTGAGCAACAATCGCCACATAATTCTTGCCGTATTTTTTGGCGCACTTGGGGCAAGTCGTGTACCACATATACATTTTTTTGACTTCCATCCCTTTTTCTTTGGCATAATTCTCAAAATCTTTCATCCAAATGCCCGTGTCTTTGAAATTACCTTCGTAAACTTTGCTAAAAAACTTTCCACTCAACATTATATTTTCCGCGCCAGAGACTTCCTTATCCACCGCTAAATACAAATTCATATTCCACTTGGAAGTATGTTCTGACAATACCATTCCTTCCGACATCTTTGCTCCCGCCCCTTCAATTTTCTTAACCGATCGCGTCATCGCCGAACCGAAATTGATCGGCATATAAAATAAAGTAAAAACTTTGTCTTTGATAAATTTTTTATTACTCCATTCAAAAGTTCTGTTGTCCCAAAGCGCGGGGTCAAATTTCGGACAACATTCTTGGTTTTGGTTGGTCATAGGGTTGGTTTATTTATTAGACCCACCGCATAATAACTTTTCTACTGTAATTCCCATATTTTGGTAAATTTTGCAACGAAAGTTATTACGCAGTGGGTCTATTTTTCTTTAAATATTTTTTTATTTCTCTGTCAAAATCGGAAATGTAGTTTTTGTCTTGTATCACTCTATATTTTTCATATTCTTCCAATGCTAACGCTTCCGCAACCTCGTGGCTGATTTTTCCAGCATTTATCAAAATATCATATTCGCTAAATTTAAGAAAAGCGTTAAGTTTTTTTATCCAATCTTCCATCGTCATCGCTTTTCCTCTCGCCGCTTGCATCTCGGCATAATCCAAATACATATTTCCAATACGATTCAAATATCCCAACTCTTTTTTGTCCAAATAATTTTTAGCGATTACTGTGTCGCCAGGCATAATCTTGCCTTGAGACGATCGCCGCCAAGAAGTCAATCCCATTTTTTCTTTTTTACTGCTTGCTCGCTCGGCGATTATCTCCGCCGCGGTTTTGCCGGTTATGGCAAAATGAAGTTTATTTTGTACTGTCGCAAAAAATTTTTTACTCTCGTACGCTTTGGGAGAATAGTCAATCGCCGTGGCATAAATATCGGTAATTTTTTGATAAATCATCCGCTCACTAGTGCGGATGTCTTTAATTTCCTCATAAAGTTCATCAAAATATCTTGCGCTGAATCTTGAACCGTATTTCATCCGATTAACATCCAAGGCATAACCCTTGTGGATATAATTTTTCAAAATTCCGGTCGCCCATTGGCGAAATTGCGCGCCACGTTCTGAATTTACACGATAACCGACGGCGATAATAGCCTCTAGGGAATAAAATTGTGTTTGATAGATTTTTCCATCCTCGGCAGTATGTGCAAAATTTGCACTAACTGATTTTTCTTTCATCTCTTCTTTGTTAAAGATATTTTTTAGATGTTTGGTAATCACGCTTCTGTCCACATCGAAAAGCTCGGCCATCTTTTTCTGCGTCAGCCAAATATTTTCCTCGGCGAACAAAACCTCAATATTCACGGAACCATCCTGCGACTGATAAAAAGCGACTTGATTGTCCGGTAATTTTTTCATGGTTTTAGTTTAATACCTCGGCTCTTTCCAAACATTTTGTAATTTAAAAAATTCATCCTCGGATAAATTTAACACCCAGCAACAGGTATCGTCGTGATGGTCAAACTTAGCCACCTTCTCTTTTGCTTTACCGATTTCCAAATTATCTAAAGTCAAAGTAAACAAACCCAAATTCAATGAATTGGAAAACATCCACTCCATAAGCTCTTCAATAAATTTATCTTTTTCTTCTACGGGAAGCAATCCTTGCCGTTCTTTTTCTTTAATACCTTTTTGGGGGACGATCAGCTTCGCTTTATAGTAAGTACAATATTTAGCTATTTCCTTGGCGGTCACAAAAACGGCCTTCTGGAGAGGAAAATCTTTTTGGTCAAAAAAATAATAAAGTTCTGGAAAGTAAAGCATAAATAAAACGGTGTTTTTTGATTGATGTTCGAACTTTTTTTGACGAAAATCCTGAAAACTAATTTGGACTCGGCGGGGCAAACTATTTTTCTGGGGGAAAGGAATTGCCCCGCCTCGGCTTTCTTCCCGCCCGCAGGAGGGGTCTGGGGAGGAATGCGGGCGGGTTTTTGAACCTTTCCTTTTTCGTTTCCGAATTTCGTATTTTGCAAAGCAAAATGCACCACCAAAGAAGATGTTGCCCTTGACCCACCCAACCCATTCGCGGGCAACGCTAAGGAACTCCCTAAAGATTCATTTACAATTTTATAAAAATTAGTTATCATTATAGTATCAAGAAAGAAACCTTTATATTATATTCTATATACTATAATGTTATACAATTAAGAAAGATATGTCAAACAATAAAATTGCGGATAACTTAAAGAAACTACGGGCTAAAAAGGGGCTATCTCTCGAAAAGATTGCTCGCCTTGCCGATTTATCGCTGAACACCATTGTTAAGGTTGAAAATGGCGTAAATACGAACCCGACCATTGAAACGCTAACCAAGATCGCCAAGGCGCTTGAAGTTGGCGTTGATGATTTAATAAAGTAAAACTATGTACGACAATACAATCGCACAAAAAATAGCAAAACAATATAATCAGCACCCGCTGACCGATTTTGCGAGCGTAAAACCAGAAACCCCGCTTGATACATTAAATTTGAATTGGCGCGAAAATGATTTGCCGGAATATCAGCGGACAAAACACGTTCATCGCTTACATCCATATCTTGGAAAATTTATTCCGCAACTTGTAGAAATATTTTTGAGAAAATATAAACCTAAACTAGTCTATGATCCATTCGCGGGAAGTGGTACGACTTTAGTAGAGGCAAATGCACTCGGTATAGATTCTATAGGCACAGACATTTCAATTTTTAATGTCTTACTTTCAAAAGTAAAAACTGCCGATTATGATATCCCGCTTCTTGAAAAAGAAATTTACGATATTTTGAAACGTCTTGATGCCTACAAAAATAAATTTTCTAAAGACGAAAAAGTAAACAAGCTGTTCTCGACGAAAAACGAATACATACAAAAATGGTTCGCACCGAACACGCAGAAAGAACTTTTGTGTTATTCTCGCTTAATTAAAGATTACACTTATCAAGATTTATTAAAAATTGTATTATCTCGTTCGGCGCGTTCCGCTCGTCTCGTTACGCACTACGACTTGGATTTTCCGAAAGAACCACAGATAAAACCCTACCAATGCTATAAGCATCAGCGAACTTGCCAACCAGTTGAAGAAGCATATAAATTCTTGTCGCGCTATACAATTGATACATTAGATCGCATCAAAGAATTTTCTAAAATTAAGACAAAGGCAAAAGTTATTGTAAACCACGCAGATTCGCGAGAGGTTGAATTACCAATGGGAATTGATATGATTTTTACTTCTCCTCCGTACATCGGTCTTATTGATTACCATGAGCAACATAAATACGCCTACGAATTGCTTGGACTAAAAAATAACGAGAAACGAGAAATTGGCCCAGCGAAGAATGGCCAATCACAACAAGCGAAACAAGATTATATAAAAGGAATAAATGATGTTTTGCTTCATACTCGCAAATTTATGACTCCGAAAGGTTTGGCTCTTATTGTTGTGCATGATAAATATGGACTTTACAAAGCCGAGGACGCAGGGTTTAAGGAAATCGGACGCGTTGAGCGTCATGTTAATCGCCGGACCGGAAGGCGCGAAGGTGCATTTTATGAAAGTATTTTAATATGGCAAAAAATATGACACAAAAACAAGAAATGAAAGAAGCAATTCAATCCGTCATTAAGGCAATGATGGAGAGGGTTATGAATACGGTTTTAGTTGAAGACCCTTTTGTCAAAGAGGAACACAAAGCTAAACGACCACTTTACGCCGCTTTAGTGCCTGACGAAATATTTAAGGGTTCCCATTTTGAGAGACGCTTCGTTACTCCATTCGGCGGCGTTTGGGAAAAACTAGCCATAGTAGCGGCGAATAAAGGACTTGGGTTTGGCGAGAAGGGGCGGACAATAACTGGAAAGATAAACGCTGAGAGGTTACGCAGAATTCAAGAGGTGCTGAACAACCTCGAACACGGCGAGAAAGGGAAAAATCGCATAAGACCAGATTGGGACACCGAATTGAAATATATTTTGGAAGGCAAAAGTTCAAAAATTATTCCGGTTACTGTCATTTGTGATGTGTATGCTGAGGACGCAAAAGATAAAAAGAAGTATGCTTTTGAATTAAAAGCGCCTCTACCAAACAGCGACCAGACGAAAGTAAGTAAAGAAAAAATTCTTAAACTTTACAGCATGGAACCTCGCCAAATTGATGGTGCATTCTATGCTTTGCCATACAATCCTTTTGGGAAAAGAGAAAATTACTCTTGGGCATTTCCGGCGCGGTGGTTTGATATGAAAAATGATGAAGTTGTTCTAATTGGAAATGAATTTTGGGAAAAAATTGGTGGGCTTGGAACATACAAAGCTTTTATCGACGCAGTAAACGAAATCGGCAAAGAGTACAAGGATAGAATTTATCGAGAGTTTTTAGGTATTGAACCTCCCGCGACAAAAGACGAGGGAAAACTTTAATAAATATGGCAATAAAAATAACTTATTTTGTACACGGAACGACAACCGACAATGAAAAAGAGATTTCATCGGGCTGGTTTGATGTTGAACTTTCAGACCTTGGAACCAAACAATCAATTGAATTGAAAGATAAAGTCAAAGACAAAAAGTTTGATATTGTGTTTTGCTCTGACTTGAAACGAGCTGTAAATTCCGCAAAACTAACTTTTGAGGGAATTGTGCCAATTATTCCAGATAAAAGATTGAGGGAATGCAATTATGGAAAATATAACGCCCAATCTTCGGCAATCGTTGAGCCAATGCAAGAGAAAATGATTACTGAGCGATTTTCTGAAGGTGAAAGTTATGAAGATGTAAAAGCTCGAATTTCTGATTTTATAGAATTTTTGAAACAAAATTATGACGGCAAATCCGTTGCAATAGTGGCGCACAAAGCACCACAACTGGCTTTAGATGTTTTATTGAAGAATAAAACTCGGGAACAGGCATTTGCCGAAGATTGGCGCAAAACAAAATCTTGGCAACCCGGCTGGGATTATAATTTAGAATAAGATTATGAGTAACAAAATAACACAAATTAAGAATTTAGTTAAAAACGAATGTTTGACTTTGGGTTTTATTGATAAATGGTTTTATAGCGTTCATTTGCTTGGTGTTGAAAAATTTGCAAAAGAACTTCTGAAGAAATTGCCCAAAGCCGATAAAGAAATTGTTTTGCTTGGAGTTTGGCTTCACGACTTGCAGAGAGTAAGAGGGATAAAGGGCAATCATGCAATAATTGGTTCTATTGAAGCGGAAAAAGTTATGAAGCAATTCGGGTATTCAGAAAAAATGATTAAACATGTTAAAGAAATGATTTTGGCACATAGTTGCGATACTCGCTTAATGCCTAAAACCTTGGAAGGAAAAATTTTAGCATCAGCAGACGCAATGTCGCACTATGTTAATGATTTTTATCTAACCATTGCTTCGACTGGCCAAAGAGATTTAGCAGGTTTTAAGAAATGGGCATTGGAAAAACTTGATAGGGATTATAACAAGAAAATATTTTTTGATTTTGCAAAAAATATGATTGAAGAACGACACAGGATCTTGAAAGAAGTTTTTACAATGAAATAAGAATTTTAGGTGGCGCGCCAGTTTTTAACTGGCACGAAATTCGGAAACGAAAAAGGAAAGGTTCAAAAACCCGCCCGCATTCCTCCCCAGACCCCTCCTGCGGGCGGGAAGAAAGCCGAGGCGGGGCAATTCCTTTCCCCCAGAAA
>Ga0208373_1002440_pt1 | contig 20623 bp, 14 predicted proteins | sample RifOxyC2_FD_184036 | JGI IMG/M metagenome (GOLD analysis project Ga0208373, IMG submission 184036) | Soil microbial communities from Rifle, Colorado - Rifle Oxygen_injection C2 (SPAdes) | ecosystem: Environmental > Terrestrial > Deep subsurface > Rock core/Sediment | place: Rifle, Colorado... | reverse complement strand
ATCGAGTAATGGGCAGAATTTTGTGCGAGTCCCTGTTGTTAAATGTAGGGATATAGGTGACGGCGGAGACAATCCGGCAGTGGCCGGCTCGGCCACCGATAATGGAGGTTACTCTGTGCAGGCAGACAGTTGCAGTTATAATTCAGCTAATGCCACACATCGTTTAAGCGAAACATATTGTGGCGACGATGACGCGGTTCAAACAAGATTATATACTTGTTCAACTTGCGATAATGGCGCTGGCACAAACTGCTCCGCCTGCGTTCCATACAAAAATACGGGATTTTGTTGGGTGGACATTTCAAGTAGAAATGTAATACCCGACCTGCAAGATTATTACGGGGGTTTTAAAATAGCTTACCGACCGCCAAGCGGATATGATTTTACTTCAACCTATGTCAGGGTGGGATATGAAGATCCCGCGCCCAACACCAATAACGGCAATATCAGCAGTTGTGAGTATATGAATTTTTTAACCGGACAAGGATGGTCAAATCTGAGCGTGGAGCAAATTAATGGTCAGGATTTTGTGGTGGGAAGATACAACAGTAAAATTAGTGTTTTGTGGTTAACTTCAGGAGAGCCGGCAAAATTTGTTGCCATTGACATTTTTGATGTACATGAAGGAGATATGCAGTCATTTATGAACCGGGAGCTTGAAGCTGACGGCATTATAACGCAATATCTAAAATATTATTCTAATATTTTAGGAGATTGTCACTCTTGTGTCAGATCTCAACCTACTTACACAACCGACGGTGAAGGCCAACGCAATGGCTTGATGAGAATTAAGAACAATGATAATGAATATTGCGACAGCACGACTTTTGATTTAAGACTGGCTGATCCTGTGCCAGTTGGTATAGAATTAGATCCGAATTATGCGCAAATGACCATTTCTCCAGGTGGCTTCAATGAGGGTCGGTTCTGGACATATGATGTATGCAACATTATTCATGAAGATATTAATATCGAGGTAGATTCAGATCATCATGATTCGGAAGTGTTTACATTTCATGATTTTAGTTGTTCCTAGTTTTTTTGTGATGGCGGTATAAAAAAATTAATTTATTTATAAATTTATAGCAATAGCAAAAGTAATGTTTTTGGTCAGTGATTTGATTATAAAATTTTTTCAGAAAGTGGGTAGTGGATGAATAGATCTGGCTTTCTTAGTGGTGCATCTTTTGCTATAATTATTTAATAAATTAATTATAATAAAACATTAAAACACCTCGGATAATTCGGGGTGTTTTTGTATCGGATGAAATATCTAGCTTTAGCCACATTCTCTGTTGCTACACTTTGGGCCGGCTTTGGCTTCATTCATCGGATAGCCGCAGTCAGGACATTTTTCACCGGTGGGCTTGCCCCAGAAGGCGAAGTCGCAATCAGGATACTGGTCACAGCCATAGAACATGCCTTTACGGCTTCGTTTACTGACCACTTTACCCTTTTTACACTTGGGACAGGCAATGCCGAGGTCTTGAGCTTCTTTCTTGATGTATTTGCAGGTAGGATATTTACTGCAACCTTTAAACTCGCCATACCGACCATGGCGGACGACGAGGTTGGCGCCACAGTCAGGACATTTCTCATCTAATACTTTGAGCTCATTGCTCTCCGGCTTGCCATCACTGCCGATGTTTTTGGTGCTTTTACAGTCCGGGTAGTTGGAGCAGGCCATAAATTTGCCAAAACGTCCGACTTTGATCACCATGTTTGAGCCACACTTTTCACACTTCTCGTCGGTTTTTTCTTCGGTGAGTTCTTTTTTGTTGAGTTCTTTGTCCTTTTCCATAAGATTTTTATTAAAGGGTTCATAAAACTTTTTAATAAATGGTTGCCATTTAATTGTGCCGTCAGCGATGTCATCAAATTCTTTTTCAATTTCAGCCGTAAAGTCATAGTCCACAATATCAGCAAAGTGTTCCACTAGTAGATCATTGACGACAAAAGCGATTTCGGTCGGCTGGAGTCGTTTGTTTTCATTTTTTTCAGCATAACCTCGGTCAATAATAGTGGCAATAGTCGGCGCATAAGTGGATGGTCGGCCAATACCCTTTTCTTCCAAATCTTTGACTAACATCGCATCAGAATACCGAGCTGGCGGTTGGGTGAATTTTTGGCTGGTGTCTATCTTTTTGCAGTCCACTTTGTCTTTGGCCTCCAGGTCAGGCAAGAGTTCATCTTTAGTTGACATTGGGTAGATTTTTAGGAAGCCATCAAATTTAATCACCTGACCGTTGGTGCGGAAAGTATATTTATCTTGCTGGTCATTGATATCGACTGAAGTCGCTTCAAGTTTTGCCGGCGACATTTGGCTTGATACTGCCCGTTGCCAAATCAGCTCATAAAGTCGGAATTGATTTTTATTCAAGGCATCTTTGAGCTGCTCGGGCGTTCTTTTGGCACTGGTTGGCCGGATTGCTTCATGCGCCTCTTGCGCGCCTTTGCTTTTGGTCTTGAACACTCTGGTTTCCAGATATTTGTCACCCAAATAATTTTTAATATAATCGCTGGCTTCATCAATAAACTTCTTGGACAGGCTCAAAGAGTCGGTTCTCATATAAGTGATTAGACCGGTCGCCTCGCCGCTGTGCTCCATACCTTCATACAGTTGTTGGGCAAGCATCATAGTTTGTTTGGATGAAAATCCAAGTCGCTGATTGGCGGCTTGTTGCAAAGTTGAAGTGGTAAAAGGTGGCAAGGGATTTTTTTTGGCTTCTTTTTTCTCAATATCAGCGATATAATACTGTCGTTTTTCCAAATCAGTTTTGAGATTAGTCGCTTGGTTTTCATCTTTAACACCAAATTTACCAAGTGATTTATTGTCCACCTTAAGTAACTTGGCCTCAAAGTCTTCTTTTTTGTTGGTGACAAAATTACCCAGCACTTCCCAATATTCTCTCGGCTTAAAGTTTTGAATTTCGCGTTCGCGTTCTACCACTAGACGCACGGCGACCGATTGGACTCGGCCGGCAGACAACCCCCGAGCTACTTTCTTCCACAGCAGGGGAGACAGCTTATAACCGACTAGACGATCTAATACCCGCCTTGCTTGCTGGGCATCGACCAGATTAATGTCTATCTGACGAGGATTTTTTATCGCTTCTTCAATCGCTTCTTTAGTAATTTCATGGAAAGTAATCCGTTTGGTATTTTCTAGCTTGGTTTTTAGAATATGAGCCAAATGCCAAGAGATGGCTTCACCCTCTCGGTCTTCATCAGTCGCATAGTATATCTCTTCAGCCTTGTCTGCCAATTTTTTTAGTTCGGCGGCTCTTTTTTTACTTTTGGCTGGAATAACATAGGTGGGCTCAAAATTATTGTCAACATCAACGCCCAATTTGCTGGTTGGCAAATCACGGATGTGACCAAAGGATGATTCAATTTTATATCCATGGCTGAGGAATTTTGATATAGTCTTGGCTTTGGTTGGCGACTCAACAATTACTAGTTTTGACATAAAGTTTAAATTAAGAAACAAAGGTATAAGATATAAAATATTGACAAGTAATATTGATAAGTAAGTAAATTTCTAATTCTCCTAATTCACCTAATTTCTAATAAAATGTCTAAGGTCTAAGGTAAAAAGTAAAAGGATATATGACATAGAAGAATGACTAGACCTTAAAAATAATAAATAAATTTAAAAGAAACAGCTTTTAATTTTTATTTTTTTATTTTTATTAGGTAAATTAGAAATTAGATGAATTAGAAATTTACAATTACATTTGTATGAGATGTTGGTATCATTAAATATATATTAATATATCAGCATCGCACTAAGTTATTTTATAATATAATTCTTCCCTCCCAGATCTTTTATCACACCACTAATTTCCATCACTGACAAAATCCCTGAAAGCACATTAATTTTAATATTACTCTGTTTGACTAATTTGTCAATATGAATAGGTTCACGCGTGAGAATATTTAAGATTTTTTCTTCTTCCGGTGATCCGGGCTGTGGTTTGTCAGCTGAAGTAAAATCCATTGTTTGTTGCAGGTTAAATTCTTCCAAAACGTCGCCCGCAGATGTCACCATTTTTGCGCCCTGCTTGATCAAATTGTTGGTGCCTTGGGAATTTTTATTATAGATATTCCCGGGGACGGCAAAAGTTTCTCGGTTTTGTTCTAAGGTATGTTTGGCCGTAATTAATGCCCCTGACCGTTCCGGCGCTTCAATCACTAGCGTGCCCCAAGATAAGCCGGCGATGAGGCGGTTTCTTTGGGGGAAGGTGAATTTGGCTGGCATAGTGCCAATCGGATATTCAGAGATAACACAGCCACCGCCGTCAATTATTTTCTGCGCCAACATTCGATTAGTTGAGGGATAAATGTTTTGCCAGTCCAAGCCCGAGCCAATTACGGCGACAGTTAGCCCGCCGGCGTTAAGGCAGGCCCAGTGAGCAATCGCATCAATGCCCAGTGCCAGTCCAGAGACAATCGTGACCTTACTTCTAGCTAGATCGCCCACAATTTCTTCAGTGGTTTGTCTGCCATAGGAGGTGAATTTTCTTGTGCCCACGACTCCCAGACAAAATCCTTCCAAGCAGTTTAATGATCCGCGGTAGTATAGCAGGGGAGGATAATCATATATTTCTTTCAGAAGTTCGGGGTAGTTGTCATCACGAGTTGTGACGACATTGATGTTTTCTTTTTCCAGTTTGGCTAGCTCGTCGTCGGGATTGATGTCATTTCTTTGGGCGACGATTTCTTGGGCGACATTGTCTTCCAGTCCTGATTTTACTAGGCTAGTTGCATCGGCTTGCCAAGCAATTTCCAAGTTGCTAAAATGTTTAAGTACTTTTCTAAATCTTAAGGGATTGAGCTGATATATTTTTGAAAATGAAATCCAATATTTAAGTTCATTATTATCTAAAACTGCTTGTTTTGTTGGCTTTTGAGGGTTGATAATATTGTGGCTTGACATAAGTCATTGACAAATATGAGTATATATGATAAGATGGACTATCAAAGTGATAATAGATATTATTCTGTCTGCTAGTTGATAAACAAGGATTGTCCCCCTCCTATAATCCTTATTAATCATAAATTATGATCTTTTCCTTTTGGACTTGGTCATATGCTAGTAGACAGCATAATGTCTGTTATCAAAATTGTTTGATATTTGATAATTGGTCGTTAACTATTATGGGGATGCGAGTCTCTCGGAGCTGTTCTCTGGTAAGAGATTCCTTTAGAGGTAACCAGTCCTTGGCATCCTCGCCATTTTCAGTTAGTAGATTTCGGGGCGCGGACCCCACAGTCGGACCCAGCCGTCCCCCCGCGGCAGAGTGGTCTGGCTACCGCGCCCCCCTTTTTCAGCTGTCACTGTTCGTCGGTGACAGCTTTTTTATTTAATTATATTTGTTCATCACTTCTTGGATAGAAGAAGTCGCCACCTCATAAGCAGCTAAGGTGGTTTTTTTGATATTTTCTTTGACTTTTATACTTTGAAGGATATTATATTTTTCCAGCACATAATTGGCCGGATTAACTTTTGCCAAGCGATTTGTCTTGACGCCGATTTTTATTCGGACAAAGCTTTGCGTTTTGAGATTTTGGATAATTGATTTGACCCCATTGTGTCCGCCAGCCGAAGAATCAGTGGTAATTCGGATTTTGCCTAATAACAGGTCAATGTCGTCATGAACTACGATAATGTCTTTTAAATTGGTTTTAAAGTATTTAATAATCAACCCCACCGCTTGACCGGAATTGTTCATATAGGTTTGGGGCTTGGCTAAAATTATTTTGTCACCATCAATGTTACCTGTTGAAATTTGGCTTTTAAATTTATTTTCTAATTTGAAATTTCCAAAATCATATTCTTGCTGAAAATAATCTAAAGTCAAAAACCCCAGGTTGTGCCAGGTTTTTTGATATTGTTTGTCGGGATTTCCCAGACCAATTATCAACTTCATGTCGTTTGGATGTTTTTAATTAATTTTAAAAGAAACAAGATATAAAACATATAAATAAATAAATTTCTGATTCTCCTAATTCACCTAATTTCTAATAAAATATCTAAGGTCTAAGGAAAAAAGTAAAATAACGCACCTCATTAAAGAGTGGATAGATATTTAAAAATTAAATAGACTTGAAAGTAGCAGCTTTTAATTTATAATTTTTTATTAGGTGAATTAGAAATTAGATGAATTAGTAATTTTCAATTATATTTATGAGGATATAATGGCATTGCTTTATTTACTATTTTTCTTCGCTTTTTTTCCACTTTTCCACCTCTATCCCAATCGGTGTGCCGGTGATATTAAATTTTTTTCGGATGTTATTCTGCAAATATCTGATATATGAAAAATGAAGGATTTTGGGGTCATTAACATAGATGACAAATTTTGGTGGGTTGGTCTTCACCTGTTCAATTTTGTAGATATATGGATTTTTAAGTCCTCGTCCACGCGCCGGCACATGCTTTTTGATTTGTATTTTTAGAAATTTTTCCAGCTGGCTATTGGATATTTCAATTCTTTTGGCTTGATTGATTTCTAGCGCTAGATCCAAGATTTTTTTAGACCGCTGGTCTTCTTTGGCCGAGATAAAGATGATTGGCGCCCACCATAAATAAGGGAATTGCGTTTGGTAATATTCAATATATTTGTTGATGGTTTTGGTGTCTTTGTCTGGGATAAGATCCCATTTGTTGGCGACAATGACGACTGGTCTGGAATGTTCTAAGACGGCGTCAGTGATTTTCTTGTCTTGGGTGGTGATCCGTTTTTGGACTTCAGTGATGATAATTACAATATCGGCACTCTTGATCGCCGAGATGGATTTATCGACTGATTTTTGCTCCAGACTTTTGAGTTTGATTTTGTTTTGTTTTCTGATTCCAGCCGTGTCGATCAGAATAAAAGTATGACCCTTGTATTGAAATTTAGTATCGTGCGACTCGCGGGTGGTATGAGGTATATCCGTCACAATGACCCGTTCTTCGCCTAAAATGGAATTCATTAGCGATGATTTGCCGACATTGGGCTTGCCGACAATAGCGATTTTAATTGATTGGGTGTCATCAGTTTTGGTTATTAATCTACCTTTGGGCAGACGCTTGGTGATCAAATCTAACAGATCACCCACGCCGGAACCGCTGGCGGCAGACAACATTTGTGGTTCGCCCAGTCCAAGCTGATATAGCTCGCCGGTGCTTTGTCGCCATTTGGGGGAATCAGCTTTATTGCCGATTAAAATTGTTTTGGCTTTTAATTTTTGTTTGACTAGCTCGCGGGTCAAATCTTTGTCAGTCGGCAAAATGCCTTGTTTGACATCTACTAGAAATAAAATTAAATCAGCATTTTTGATGGCGGTCTTGGCTTGTCTGACAATATTGATTTCAATAATCCCGCCGAGTTTTTTGTCAACATCAAGTCCGCCGGTGTCTATGAGCTCAAAGCTTTTGCCTTGCCAGTGGACGACGTCAATATTACGGTCGCGAGTCGTGCCGGCAACACTAGAAACAAGCGCTTTGTTTTTTTCAACTAAGCGATTAAATAAGGTGGATTTGCCAACATTGGCCCGACCGACAATTACGACTTTTAGTAATGTTTTTTTCCCGCCAGAGGCGGATCCATCTTTGACGAGCGTATCCTTTTCCATTTTTAATTAGGTAAGATAATAATATATTAGTAATCATAGCTGAAATTTTACTTATTGACAATAAAAAAGAGTTGGGGTTAATCCAACTCTGTCCGGAACTCCTGTTTGACTTGACGGCGAATATAGTCGCGCTTGCCTCGTTTGGATGTCTGAGGGGCGTCCGGGTGTTTGTCCGGAATTAATTTGATTTTTGACCTCGCATGGGAAGCAGTTAAGGCCAAAGAGAAAAAGTAACAATAAATTTCATATTGTTAAATAAAAAGCTGTCTGAAGAGGCGGTTTTTTGTTTGTAGCCTGACTAATTTGTCCGCCTCCGTGGAAAATTCTTTAGATAGTGAGATTAGGGAGGGATTGAAGTTATTTAATAGATAAAGTAAAATAAAGTTATGATTAAATTAAGATTAAAATATGCCATCGATTGGATTTAAAATGAATTATAAGCGTAGACAAAAAACAGAAGCTGAAATTCGCCAAGAGCAGAAAATTAAACTGGAAGCACAACGTTTTGCTAAAATTGAATTAAAATTACTCGATCCAGAAATATAAAATTCAACAAGTGATCTGGAAGGCATATTGAAAGGTGATCAAATTTTTAAAGAAAATGACTCAATAAGAATTTTAATTGGAGAATTGGGCTTTGAGGTTCATATTTTTAATAGTGAAGATGTTGAATCTTCAGGAATAAATTTACAAGACAAAAATGTATTACGGGAGTTGGAAAATATTCGCCAGAGACCAAAATAAATTATTAACCTCGCCTAGGAAGCAACTAAGGCCAAAGAGAAAAAGATAAATAAATTATGGCAGAAAAAATAAAATCAGATTTGAACTATCAGGAAGGTCAGCAGTCGATTGATGTCGAGCAAGCTGAAGTCACTCAGGAGCAGGTTGACGGCTGGCTTGAATTTGCGCTCAAAATCGCTGCCAGGAAGATTAATGAAGGCAATAATGGTGTTGTTTTAGAAGTAGAATTTTCCAAATTACCAGCTGAAATTCAGGCCGGATTATTTGGTATTCATCCGGATTTGGCGGAAAATAATGGCGAGTCAGTTTTTAAAATTTTGAAAATATATACTGGTGGTCAAGGTAAAAAAGAATTTGAGCTTCAACAGGACGCTTTTCAAATTTTAGCTGATTCAGAAATTAGTGGAGTTAGCGTGCCGAAGCCAGAAATGTATCGTGACTTGGAAATTAAAGAGGGAGGAACTGCCAAATTATTGGAAGATTGGGGTATTAAAGTCGGTGATGATAAAAGAATAGAAATTTTATCTATGGATTTAGTCAAAGGTTATGACTTGGCAACTTGGATCTATCGTCAATTTATACTTCAACATCCCCAAGTAATCAAACGAGCTTTTCCAGATTTTGATTTTGAGGGTATAGCTCAGAATATCCAGAGTATGGATATTGATAGTTTAGTGGATTTGGTTTGTAAAGTAGTCGGCTTCAAACACAAATACCGTCATTTGGATGATTCATCAGAGGCGATTGAAGAAAGACGTCAATTAGCTTTAACCATAAAAGAAAAGTTGGAGCATAAGAGCTTGTTGGATAAAGAAGTGGTTGAATTAATATCGACGGCGATCAATACTCTTCATCGGGCCGGCCTTTATCATCGAGATTTGCATTTGAGAAATATTATGATTGAGCGATTGCTTGACGGCAAAGATGAAATAAAAATTTTGGATTTTGGCAACGCCAAAAAAGTTGATCCAAACAATGAGCGAGCAGTGAATGGCGTTTATAAAACAAATGAAGAGAGAGATGAGGGAGTAATAAAATTTTTACGTTCGCTTGCCAGCGGTTTAGATGATAGGAATTTTGATACCTATTTAAAATCGGCTGTCGGTAAGGTTGATTTATTGCGGGCTAAGATTAATAGCGAGAGCACATCAGTCGTTCACAAGCAGATTTATAGAAAAGCAATAGCAATATTGGAGGAAACTAATTCTAGCCGTGATGTTGATCAGATAAGTGATTTATTTATGCAAGCATTAGGTAAGACCACAATCAGCGAGGGTTATGAGGAAAAAATGGTAGCGTTGTTGGAGTTAGCCAACACTGGCCGAAAAGATGAAGTAGTAGAACTGTGTGCAAAAATTGCAGAAGATAATCATGGCCGGTCACTAATTGAAAATCATTTCAGAATTTTGTGGACTTATTTGCAATAAAAAAAACCAGAATTGCTTCTGGTTATTGTCTTGATATTTTTTGAAATTCTGCCATGGTATGGGTCTTGGTCACTCCGTTCTTGGTGAAAAATATTTTGTCACCTTTGAATTTGACCTCAAATCCTCTAGCTTCAAAAGTAGATCGGATTTCTTGTTTCAGCCACTTGGGGCTGTTTTTTTGTTTCGCCATTGTCTGACTCCTTTTAGTCATGACTTATTACTTTCCCCAAGGTAGGGATTGTCATTATATATTAATAAAATTATTTTGTCAACCTTGCCAGAATATTTCGCCAGAATATTTGACTTTTTCCGGCTTTAATGATATATTATTGGTAATAGAAGTCAACCAGCAGGAGGAAATATAATGTCGAAAGAGCGATTTTATTATTGGTACATTGAGCCACTCGATGCCAAAACTAACGAGATTATTGGCAAGAACTTGAGCGAAAGTGATTTTAGTGAAAATTTACGCTGTGCAGATGAGGTGCTTCGGTCAATGTGGGCATGTTCGCATTTATTGATTGAACGTTTTACTGACAGTCAAAGACAGTTGGGAATAAGGTTTAATGTTTATTGCCAAGAGGGCAATGGTCCGATTAGACGCTGGAAATTTATTGTCAAGCCAAAAGCAAAAGTAAAACCGAGATTATAGCCGATCTCGGCTTTTTTTTACCCTACGAATTTACAAATATTTTACGAATCTACCCGCCCGAATTGCTACGCATAACGTTGCAGGTGGGTCGTTCACAAACCGTGGCGGGCAGGTAAATATTTTTTATGAAACATCTTTCTTATATTGTCATTGCGAGGAAGCCTCAAGGCGACGAAACAATCCCGTGGAAACAAGAAGTCTTCAAAATATGTTCCATATTATGTGTTATGCGTTATATGATTCTACTGTCCCAAAATAATCACAAAGTCAGCCGAGGAGTCAATTGTCAGCGGCGCGTCGTCGGCTATTTCAGTAGTATATATCTTGGCTAGTTCGGATGCGGTCATCGGATAAGCGCCACCTGACAAGTCATAGACGACGGTTTTATTATAATTATGGCTGTCAGCATTAGTCGCGTTTGACACAATAAAGCCTAAATCCGTCAGTCGGTCTTGTTCTTGACCGGCCCAGCCAGCAGTCCACGTACCGTTTTGGATTTCAATGTCAGCACTCTCGTCTTGGAATGTTCGCTCTTTGGCTGGCTCTGGTGTGACCGGTAGTGTCTCCTCTGGTTTGCTAGTATCAGTTGGCGATTCAACTCTTTGGCTAGCCAAAGCGTCGTCACCGCTCAAATCAAATATGTGTTGCCAGACATATTTTATTTGGTCAAAATTTTCTCCGATCGGGACCAGGACATAAGCGCCATTGTATGATGTGGCATAGAGCAGGCCATTAGGCGCATCACTTATTGTCTGGCTGATAATTTTTGAAATATCAATGTCTTGACCGATTTGAGCTAAGCGCATCATCTCCCAGATTTCAAGATTAGTAATGATGTGATCGTTATATGCGGACAGGAGACTATTGATTTTCTTGGGGCTGAAGAAGGTTTTGACGCTGAATATTTTTTCTTTCAGCGCGGCGATGATTTTTTGTTGTCGTCTGGCGCGGGCAAAATCAGATCCTTCCACGCCAAGAGCGTGTCGGCTCCGAGCGTATTTGAGCGCCAGTTCTCCATCCATATGTTGCATGCCCGCTTTGATATTTAAGGTTTCAAATCGGTTTTCCAACGGGAAGACATATTCTTTACCGCGAATTGGGTAGCTATAGTCAATTAGGTCTCTTTCTACTTCAATATCTACGCCACCAAATTCATCAATAATTCGCTGGAAGCCGTCAAAGTCAACAGTTGCGTAGTAGTTGATATTATCATCTAAAATTTTACTTAGTTCGGATGATAATGTTTTGCCACCATTGCCTCGGTCTTTAATTTCAGCATAAGCATGAACCGCATTTATTTTCATCCAGCTGTATGCATCAGTCGGAATACTCAAATCTCGCGGGATTGACATCATGGCGACTTGTTGGGTGCTCGGTTTGAAGCTGGCCAGAATTATAGTATCGGCCAAAGTGCCACCCTCATGATTTTTGCCACCCATACCAATTATCAATATATTAATGCGGTCTTCAATTTCACCAGTCAGCTGGCGATCACCAGCTCTGATCAGCCGGCCGAACTGCTCAAATATATTGAACTTAGCTAGATTTCTAATCAAGCTTTCGTCAGAAAAAACCACCGATGAAGAAAAAACCGCCAGAATTACAATCAGTATTATTATTAAGCTGGCAATTAATCTTTTAAATCGGTGTGGTTTTGGGTGCTTTTTTTTATTATTTGGCAAAAAATCTACTTCAATTTTTGGCATTAATCCACAGATTAGTTAGAATATTTATTATTATATAACAACCCTTGATATTTTACAATAAAATGTGTCATAGTAGATAAGGTGTTGATTTGTATCCCAGATTTGTATCCCATGTTTGCAAAATATTGATTTTATGTTATAATTTATGTAAATAACTACCAACTAGTGGATAATTTTTATAATAACAATTTAGGCTCAAATGAGATTGACTTTTGTCCGCCCAAGAGGCGAGCTAGAGTTATATTTGAGTTTATTTGGGAAATGGCCAAGGTGGCCGTGATATCACTGGCGATTATATTGCCGGTTCGCTATTTTTTGATTCAGCCGTTTTATGTTAAGGGCGCGTCAATGGAGCCGAATTTCTATGATCATGAATATTTGATTGTGGATGAAATTACTTATCGATTGAGCGAGCCCAAGCGGGGCGATATTGTGGTTTTTAAATATCCCAAAGATCCAAGTCAATATTTTATCAAGCGAATTGTGGGTTTACCAAGCGAGACCGTCAAGATTGAGGGTGGCAATATTGTTATTATTTCGGCTGATGACAGAGAAAATAAATTGTCTGAAGCTTATTTGCCGGCTGATATCGTCACCAATTTGCCTCTGACTGGCTATGGTGAGGTCACCTTGGGTAGCGATCAATATTATCTCTTGGGGGACAATCGTGACCAGAGTTTGGATTCCCGGGTGTTTGGTCCGATCACGCGTGATTTTATTGTCGGGCGGACTTGGCTACGAGGGTGGCCTTTTACTCGACTGACAGTTTTTGACAGTCCTGATTATAATTTTTAAATTATGCCATTTAATAAAATAAATTCTAGACAACAAATCAAAAATTCAAGCGACTCCAAGCCCGAAAAAAGGGCGAGAACAAGAAAGTCAAAGCGAGAAATCAGCACTGTGACAGGCATGCGTGATATCTTGCCTCAAGATCAAAAACACTGGGAGGCAGTCAGATCCGTTGCCAAGAAGATTGCCAATAGCTATGGCTACCAACGGATTGATACGCCGATTTTGGAAGACGTTAATGTATTTGTTAGAGGTGTTGGCAAACAGACTGATATTGTCGCCAAAGAAATGTACAGCTTTACTGATCAGGGCGGAGATATCTTGGCTTTGAGGCCGGAAGGCACTGCGGCAGTAGTGCGGTCATATATTCAGCATGGCATGTTCAATCAGACCCAGCCGATCAAAATGTTTTATATTGGTCCGATGTTCCGGCATGAAAAGCCCCAATCAGGCCGGTATCGTCAGCTCTATCAATTGGGCTATGAGGCAATTGGTGAAATCAATCCGGCGCTAGATGCCCAATTGATTTTGATGGGCTACAATAGTCTAGATGAATTAGGGATTGAATCAACTATCACTGTCAACAGTATTGGCTGTCCGGATTGTCGGAATGAATACAAAAAAGCATTAGTAAAATATTACCGAGGCAAGTCCAAGCTTCTGTGTGAGGACTGTAAGCGTCGGATAGGTAGCAACCCATTGCGACTATTGGATTGCAAGGAAGATGGCTGTCAAAATTTAAAAGACGAGGCGCCTCAAATATTGGATTATCTAGATGATGGGTGCAAGGATCATTTTATGAAGGTGGTGGAATATTTGGACGAGCTTGATTTGCCTTATGTTTTAAATCCTTACATTGTCAGGGGGTTGGATTATTATACTAAGACAATTTTTGAATATTGGGCGGTTGACGATACTACGGGCAAGAATGCGCTTGGCGGTGGTGGCAGATATGACGGCTTAGTTAAGGTGCTTGGCGGGCGAGAGGAAACACCGGCTTGCGGTCTGTCCATGGGTATGGATCGGATAGTTTCCAAGTTGCGTGAAAAGGAAATCGAAGTTCCGGAGATTTATGGTCCTGATGTATTTATTGCTCAATTAGGCGAGGCGGCCAAGAAAAAGGCGATGGTGTTGTATGAATCTTTGCGAAAGAAGACAGATTTCAAATTAGCTCAAGCATTTTATAAAGATAGTTTGAAAACCCAGTTGGAATTAGCCAATAAGCTTAAAGTAAAGTTTACTTTGATTTTGGGTCAGAAAGAAATCGGCGAAGGCACAATTTTGATTCGAGATATGGAAGGCGGAGTGCAAGAGGTGATTGATTTTGACAAAATTGAAGCTGAAATTTCCAAACGGCTTGATAAGTATGCTAAGAATGGCAATCCGGTAATGATAATTGGTGAGGATATTACAGCGTTAAACACCGAGAACGGCGGTATCAATGACGAAATTGATGAGGTTAAAGAAGATAGTAAATATGTTATTGATACCGGTGAAGATATTATTGACATTATTGAAGATTAAATAATAAATATAATGATAGAAAGAGAGGTGGAGAAGTGGCAGAAGTAAAGCGAAAAAAGGGTGAAACCTTTGAATCTTTAGTCAGACGATTCAACAAAAAAATTCAACAAAGTGGCAGATTACTTCAATCAAGAAAAATTAGATATTTTGAACCAAAGAAGAACAAAACCATGATTAGATCTAGTGCCGCTCGTCGGGGAGAAATTAATGCCAAGCGAGAATATTTAAAAAAGATCGGTAAGCTTGTTGAAGAACCTCGCCGAAGATAAATAGTTAATCCATATTTTCATGGCTCTAGAAGAACAACTTAACCAAGAATTTCTTAAGTCGTTGAAAAATAAAGAAGAATTGGCAGTGTCAACCCTGCGGTTGCTTAAGAGTGCCATTTTGAACAAAAAAATTGAGGCCAAGCTGGCCAAAGACGAGGGATTGACCGATGATGTGATTATTAAAATTATAAAATCAGAAGTAAAAAAACGCCAAGATTCAATTGACGCCTATCAGGCCGGCGGTCGGAGTGATCTGGTTGAAAAAGAACAGGCCGAGATATTAATTTTGAAAAAATATTTGCCCGAGGCAATGTCTGAACAGGAGTTATCAGAAATTATCAGCCAGACTATTAGCGAGACAAGCGCCTCTGGACCAAGTAACTTTGGTCGAGTCATTGGTGCGGTGATGGCCAAGACTGCTGGACGAGCAGATGGAGGGATGGTGTCACGACTAGTTAAAGAAAAACTAAACTGATGATAATTTAATTTAGAGATAGTCTTAAGGCTGTCTCAATATAACTTTAAAAAATATGTTTTGGAAACGATTCTTACCCATGCAAAGGTCGTTAAAAACTGTCAAAGGACTTTTGGTGCTTGTTGTTTTGACAGTTTTTTTGTTTTCATCTTTTGCCAGCGTTGCTTTGGCTGCAGATACCTTTGGCTTAAATAATGCCAGATTTGAAGGCATTGACAGTGACATGACTTTGCCACTGGTAATTGCGCGAGTAGTCCAAGTCATTTTCGGTTTCTTGGGTATTATCGCGGTGCTACTGGTGGTGTATGGCGGTTTTTTATGGATGACTTCAGCTGGCGACCCAGCCAAAGTAGAAAAAGCCAAAAAAGTCTTGCTCAATGCCATAATCGGGCTGATCATTATCTTGTTGGCGTTTGTAATCGTTTCCTTTGTGATTAGAAGCATTCAGGGCGTGACTGGCGGAAACGGTAATAACAATCACAGACCGCCGGGTGGCGATGATGACCTTGGTCGTTGGGGTGTTGGTCGCGGGCCGATTGAAAGCACTTATCCGGAGAATGCCCAGCGCGATGTGCCGATTGATACTTATATTGCAGTGACGTTTAAAGAAGCGATAAGTCCGAGTACTATTTGTAATGCCAGTGGCGGCAGTGATATCGCTAAGTGTGACGGCGATACCATTTCAAATGTTGAGATTTGCCTGCTGGATGTCAATAATATTTGCGTGGCTGCCGGCCAACCATTTGATATAGCTACATTTTCCGACGCCAAAGTCAATCAGACCGCAGATGGCCGGACTTTTGTGTTCAGTCCTAATGCGGGAGAATATCTGGGCGCCGAAGATGGTCAAAATCGCAAGTTTCAAGTCACCTTAAAAAGCGGCATCAGATCTATTGCCGAGCCAGACGAGTCAGTGTTTAAGATGCTGATTAATGAACAGTACGCTTGGTATTTCACGACTAATGGCAAGCTAGATCTGGATCCGCCGGAAATCGTGGCGATAACTGGGGTGTATCCTTATCCGGATAATTTGACTGATAATTATTTGACTAACAACTCAGCTCAAACTGGTGAATCCACTTTGACTATCAGTAATATTCCCACCGTTGAAATAGCGCCCAAGATTAATGGTGTGTCATATCGAGGAGAGCGGATTGAAGCTGATGTGACGCAGACCACAGGTGGTTCTGTGGTGGATGTCAAAGCTGTTAGTACTAATGGTTTTGTAATAAGTGGATTAACGGCTGGGACTACTGGTGCTATTAACTTTACGATCAGTGATAATGGGGAAACTGCCAGTGTCACTGGCGCGGTTACATTATCTAATGCACCAATTGTCAACAACATTATTAATTTGACCAATGGTATTTATGTCCAAGCGGTCAGTGGAGATTTTCCTCGTGGTAGCGCGTGGCAATTTTCGGTCACGGCTCCTCGTGACGGCAAAGAAATCACTATTTCAACCGGTGGTACTGATTATTGCTATTTAATGGTTGAAGCCAGTGAAACCAGAAACACCATTATCAAAGGTGAGCAAGCTTGTCGCACTGTCAAAGCGGGTAGCAAATCAGATATTGCCACTAATTTTGTCCAACGAGTCAATGATAATTTGGGTGGTGTTATTGTTGCCAGTGATATTAGTGATGTGACCACTATTAAAGTGTTGCTTAAAGCGAGAACGGCCGGTGTTAATGATATTGTTTTGTTATCAAACGCTGGCAATTTAGTATTTGATGAAGGTGACTTGTCAGGCAGTGATGTTGTCATCGGTCGTGAGCAAGGAGGATTACAATTTGATGCTTATCGTAATTCTATTATCCAAATTAATTTTAATGAAGCAATCAATCCGATTGCGATTAATAATATTATTGTCAGATATGACAGTGATGATATTGATAATGAGTCGGAAGTGGATATTACCGGTTATCAAGTTGATATTTCCAATCAGTATCGGACAATTGAACTGCGTGGGCCTGATATTTGTGGCAAAAATAGCTGTGGTGATGATATTTATTGTTGGCCGATTCGGCCCGGAAGCGGAGAGATTAACGGTCATTCAACTAATTATCAAGTGCTGGTCAAATCAGCTAAATTAATTGGTAGTACTGATACCAGATGTTCTCAATGGGGCGGGAGTGACGATACTCATAGTAGATGCAGTCAAACGATTGACAATAAAACAGTGTTTTACCCTAAGGCACGAGATATTACGGCTGGTATTGTGGATATGAGCGCCAATTCATTTAATGGCAGTTTAAATACTTATACTGATGCCAGTGGTAAAAATCTGGGAATTTCCGAAGGTCAATCAGAAAATTCATCTAATAATAATGGTGGCTCTGGTCGGCCAGCTTATTATCTAAATGATAATTTGACATTTCAATCGGATGTGCCGGTTCATAGCGTCTCCGGTCAGGGTGATGATTTTTATTGGCAGTTTTGGATGTCCAGTGAAATTGACGACCAGGCGCCACTTATCTCATCAATCAATCCGATCGGCGATGCCGAGATTACCGATGACAAATTACCGATTGAGCTTAATTTTGACCGACTGATGAGAAGTAGTACTTTGCGTCCGGGCTGGAATTACGGCTCCACCGACAAAGACAAATCACAGCGATATCTTGTCTTAGAAACTTTGACCGGCTTAAATCCGATTGGCTATTGGGTTGAGAAGAATGATTTTGACGGCGATAATGACGGCTGGGCCGACTACACCGCTGCCTACATCAAACATAATGATTTTAGTGAATATATCAGGTATAGCCCACTGGCCGGGTCTGGAGTTCAATCAATTACCCAAAACTGCTTTTTACCGGGTGGTGGGCCAGAGGGAGCTGGCTCTGGCCAATGCGCATATAGTACTGGCGATGCTACATCTGGTTGTGTTAGAGACGAAGATCTGGGTAGTTCTCAAGTTAAGTTACCTAATCCAGCATCTTATGGCGTTTTAAATTGCAACGAGGTTGACGGGGCGAGTGTATGTAGTGATACTAATTATTGCTTAGTGTCTTATTTTGATAGTGGTGATGCCCAGACTTATCTCGCTGGTAGTTGGGTGATTTCAAAAGACTACGGCACTGTGACAGTACCGGCTAGCGGGGCAACTGGTTGTTGCTTTGGCAGTTGCAAATCAACTGTTAGTACTTGTGCGGACATCCCTGGCAATGCTACTCTATGTTCTAATTCTAGTGATTGTCGAGTAACTAGTGGAGTTTCTGGCAGTGGTATTCGTTTGGTCGCGTCTGATAATGATGCCAGTCAGACCTGCTGTTTTGGCACTTGTGTCACACCATAGTTATTAGCCAGATCAAAGAAACTAATGAAGTTTAATATCCCAAAGAAAAAATTATTGATTCTATCCGCTATTATTTTTGTAATTGGCAGTATTTTTACTGTGACGGATTTTTCTTTGGCTGGTGGTGATACCTTTGGCCTTAATGATGCCAATTTTAATGGGATTGCCAGTGATATCAGCTTGAAGACGGCGATTGAGAGAATTGTGGCGATAATCTTTAGCTTCTTAGGAATTTTGGCGGTGCTGATTATTCTTTATGGTGGCTTTACTTGGATGACCTCTGCTGGTGACGTGACTAAGATTGAAAAAGCCAAAAAGATTATTTTGGTTGGCGTAGTGGGTTTAATAATTATTTTATTGGCCTTTGTAATCGTGTCTTTTGTTATCAATGCAATTATGGGTGTCACTGGTGGCGGCGAGGGCGAACCATGCGAGCCGGTTGATTCAACTCAGTCTTGTGGCCGAGACAGGTGTGGCATTCAAACTTGCTTGACATCCGGCTATTGGGGCAGTTGTGATATAAGTAATTGTCTAGATTCAGGTGGCTCGCAATTTTCAGCTATTATCGGTTTTACCGATACTACTTTAGGCGACAATGGTTGGAGTTTAAATTTGGGTCGGAATTTTTCTGGGGTGGCTAAAATTCCAGCTAGCGATACTTTGCAAGTTCGGGGTTATGCTAGAGATGAAGATACTGGATCAATTGATTTGATGAAATTATTTATTAGCGAAACCGATGGAGGTGTTTTTAGTGATCAAGGAAATTTTGCCATTGCTGGTGATCAAGCAGTAGAAGATAATGTGTTGGTCTCTTGGCTGACTGGTGGTTATGAAATCAACAGTGATTATTGGGCGAAGATAGCAGTCAATAATAACAGCTTTGAATCGCGAGCAGTAAAAACAAAGATTTTACCACTTCATTGTTTCAATGATGACTTAGACACTGACGACGGGGAAATAGAAATTGACTGTGGCGGTGAGTGTGGCGCTTGTCCGGGTGAGCCTTGTGATGCTGACCTTGTTATTGACGCTTGTCAGCCGGATGAAAATATCTGCCGTTATGATTGTAGCGACTCCACTTGTGTTTGTGTTGGACCACCGATTATTGATTATGTTTCACCAGCGTTAGATGTTCGTGGTGATACGGATTTTAGCGATCCTGACGACTGGCATGATGCTGATGACATCCCCAATGGCGCCGAAGGTAATTTTATTACAATTACCGGTAGATTTTTTGGCAATACCACGGGACGAGTAATTTTTAGGCCGATTAGTGGTAGTAGTGGAACAGACATATATGCAGATTCGGTAGCTTGCGCTGATTCTTGGAATAATTATCAAATCGTGATTCCAATTCCTGATGTGCCAGATGAAAATGTGGTTGTGGCTTATAATAATGACGATGTTCGTAACAACCCTAATTATAATTACGACATTTATATTGAAGGCGGTGAAAGCGGGCTAGAAAGTGTCGTTGGTAAATCTTTTCAAATAAACAGGATTGAACGGCCAGGAATTTGTGTGATTAATCCTGATCATGGCACATTTGATGACTCCATCACAATTACTGGCAATAATTTTCCAATTTTAGGCACTCAAGAGTCGTGGTGGTATTTCAGGCCTAATAATTTTAAAAGTATCTATTCCGCCTTTACTAATGCCTTCAGTGCTACTGACATTGTACCGGAAAATAAAGAAGGTCAGACCAGTATTCGCCTATATAATGGCAGTGAGTATAGTAATTATTATAATTTTTTGGCTAGCGCCGGCGGTGTTGGTGATCCATGTGGCGTGGCCGATGATGAGAGATCTGGCACTTGTTCGTTTTCCCAGATTTGTCAAAGCGGTTTGGAGTGTGACATTTTAGGTGACCGTGGTGATCCTTGCACTTGTCAAAGAGTCACGCCGCAATTGTGTGGTAATGGCTCGCGCGATGCGAGTGAAGTTTGTGATGACAGAAGCTTCAGAGTTGATAATCAGTGTAGTAGCTATGGCTTGGGAGGTGGCACAGTCACCTGTACTGCCGATTGCCAGCTCAATACTTCGGCTTGTTCCGGGGTTAGTATTTATGGTATTGCCAGTGAATCTATTTTTACGTGGGCATTTTCAACGG
>Ga0208373_1002439_pt1 | contig 20626 bp, 28 predicted proteins | sample RifOxyC2_FD_184036 | JGI IMG/M metagenome (GOLD analysis project Ga0208373, IMG submission 184036) | Soil microbial communities from Rifle, Colorado - Rifle Oxygen_injection C2 (SPAdes) | ecosystem: Environmental > Terrestrial > Deep subsurface > Rock core/Sediment | place: Rifle, Colorado... | reverse complement strand
AGAGATCGATCCGTCGGTGCTGGCATTGGCAACATCGAACTGCCGTTACCGTTTCGATGAAGCCTTCCTGCGCATCATCGTCAAGCGACTGTCGGTCGCCAATACACGCATCGCGCGTTTGTTGAGCGACCATGACGAAGGCCAATGAATAAAAATGTGAAGTGGATGGGGATGAGTGGATTCATGAATATCACCGTTGCGGAATTGCATGAGTTGATGGACAAACCCGATGTGCAACTGGTGGATGTCCGTACCGATGCCGAGATCGCGCGTGGACACATCAAAGGTGCGATCCGCATGCCTTTGCATCTGTTGCCCTTGCGTTTGAACGAGCTGGGTTCCGGCAAAACCGCTTTTGCCAAAGCCTTAGGGAAGATGATGGGCATCAATGAACATATCGTCAGTCCGACTTTCGTGATCATGAAAAGCTACAATATTGACTGGAAAGGATTTAAAAAGCTCATACATGTAGATGCCTACCGGATAGAAAGTGAGTCAGAGCTTCTCAATCTGGGCTGGAACGAGCTGGTCGAAAACCCCCAACATCTGATTCTTATCGAATGGCCTGAAAGAGTGGAAGGTATTTTGCCGAAAGATTCCAGAAGAATTTTCTTCAAACATGAAATCTAAAAAACTAATCCTGTTTGACGCCCATGCCATCATCCACCGCGCGTATCACGCTCTGCCTGAATTTACGACATCTGCGGGCGAGCCGACCGGAGCGCTCTACGGTCTTTCCGCGATGCTTTTAAAAATTATTGGCGAACTCAAACCGGATTTCATGGTGGCCTGTTTTGATCTGCCCGGGCCTACTCATCGTCACGAAGCGTACGAGGCTTACAAAGCTGGCCGGGCCAAAATTGACGACAATCTAATTTTACAACTTGAACGAGCCAAAGACGTTTTCACCGCCTTTGGTATTCCCATTTATTCCCATCCCGGTTTTGAAGCGGATGATATCATCGGCACTATCGTCAATACAATTCAAAATTCAAAATTCAAAAATCAAAATGTGGAAATTATCATAGCTTCCGGCGACATGGACACCCTGCAACTCGTCGATAATAAAAAGGTTCAGGTTTATACCTTGAAAAAAGGCGTCAACGACACCATTCTTTATGATGAGAAAAAAGTAGTGGAGCGTTTCGGTTTCTCGCCGAAACTTCTGGTGGATTACAAGGGTTTACGCGGCGATCCCTCGGATAATATTGCGGGAGTAAGGGGTATCGGGGAGAAAACCGCGACCGCGCTCATACAAGAATTTGGCACTATTGAAAATATTTACAAAAATCTAAATAAGGTTAAATTAAGTGGCCGTATAAAAGATCTGCTTAAAGAGAATGAAGAAGGGGCTCTGTTTTCCAAAACATTGGCCACCATTCGCACCGATGCGCCCATTCACTTCGTCTTGCCACCGGAGTGGGCAAAGAATTTAGAGCTTGAAAAACTTCTAGATCTTTTCAATAAACTTGAGTTTAGAACGATGGGGGAGAGGGTGAAGCAGATGTTGGAGAAATCTGATATTGTGCCAAAAACCACAGATGATTTTTCGCCGCAACACCAGATTTCCACAAAAGAAGAAAGAGAGTTATGTTTGGCGCTTTGGGTGGTAGATTCAAATCTTACCAACCCGACACTCGAGGATGTGTTTAGATTCTGTAAGACTAGCGATATTGAAGAAGTCAAGAAAATTATTGAATCCGAACTTGATAAACGGAAAGTCAGGAAAGTGTTTGAGGAAATTGAGAAGCCCATTATAAAAGTGGTTGAAGAAATGAACGAGAGAGGTATTCGAGTGGATGAAAGGGTTCTCAAGACTCTTTCCTTGAAATATCACAAAGAAATAATGCGTCTCGAACAGGAAATTTGGAAAGAAGCGGAAGAAGAATTCAATATTAATTCTCCTAAAATTTTATCTCATATTCTTTTCGGCAAACTTCAGCTGGCGGATAAGCGACAAAAGAAAACACCGACAGGGGCCCTCTCAACCAAGGAATCAGAATTGGAAAAATTGCGAGATAAGCACCCAATTATCACTCTGGTTTTGGAATATCGCGAACTGGCCAAACTTCTTTCTACCTATATTGATGCCATACCGCCTCTTTTGGATAAAAACTCTCGTCTGCACTCCACTTTTCTCCAAGCTGGCACCACTACCGGTCGCATGTCCTCCAACAATCCCAATCTTCAAAATATTCCCAACAAGACTCTTTTGGGACGAGCTATCCGTCATGCTTTTGTGGCGGAAGCCGGATTCAAACTGCTTTCCTTGGATTATTCACAAATTGAATTGCGTATTGCCGCTATCCTTTCCCAAGACAAGAAACTTATTGAGATATTCAAATCGGGAGTCGATGTGCACACCGGCGTGGCAACGCGTGTCTTTAAGGTTCCGCAAGAATTGGTGGATAAAAGTATGCGGACGAAAGCCAAGACTATCAACTTTGGCATTCTCTACGGCATGGGAGTTAACGCTCTTAGGGCCAATCTTGGGGTTGATCGTAAAGAAGCTCAAGAGTTTTATGACAAATACTTTGAGACATTTGTCGACCTTGCCGCGTATTTGGATAAAATAAAAACTGAAGCCAGACGAAGGAGTTATACGGAAACTCTTTTTGGTCGGAGGCGATATTTTGCCGGGCTCAGATCACCTCTATCGTATGTCCGCGCACAAACGGAGAGGATGGTGATTAATGCGCCGATACAGGGAACTAGCGCGGACTTGACTAAAATTGCCATGAAAAAAATTGATGAGCATATTAAATCAGAAAAACACAAGAATGAGATGCGCCTGGTGCTTCAAGTGCATGATGAGTTGGTTTATGAGATAAAAGATTCTTTAGTAAATGAGGCGGTGATACACTTTAAACGATTAATGGAAACAGTTTTACCTGGCAAAGATACTCTTGGTGTGCCCATTGTGGTCGAAGCACAAGCGGGAGATAACTGGGGAGAGATGCAGAAGATATGACTGATGAGTTTTATCACAAAAATATATTCGGAAACGTGGTTGATACGAATTTAACCGGTGAAGAAAGGTTAGGCCTTAATACTGATTCCAAAGGTCTGACCTTGGGAAGCCGGCCGGAGTTCAATATCTTCGCTTTTACCGATGCCGTGGGATCACGACAAAAGAGGCGAGCCTGGATTCTTTATCGGAAGGCCTTATCAATTGGCATTTCCGCCGAAGAAATTTTTTATAAATTGGTTTGGCAGATCAAATCAATGCTGATCGCGTCGAAAACAAAGAATGTGGGAGAGACGGACATGAAAACCTTCCCATATAACAAGGCAAAAAGTTTTCTCAAAAATTTCAAAACCAGCGAACTTGAAACTCTTTCAGAAAGTTTGGTAGTCGGTTACTCTCTTATCCGTCGGGGAGAAGGAGAAATGGAAACGTTTATAGAAAAGACACTTTTAGGTCTGTAGGGAATAGGCCTTGAGCAGATTCTGAAAAAGAGAGGCGACGGTCATTGGTCCGATGCCACCCGGAACCGGTGTAATAGCCTTCACGTTTTTTTTGACTTGCTCGTAGTTCACATCCCCAATTATTTTTTTGTTTTTGGTAATGTTGACGCCGATATCTACCACAATCTGGTTTTTAGAGACATGTTTTTGAGTAATGAATTTGGGTCGTCCTACCGCTGTTATCAAAATATCGGCGCGTCTCGTTTCCCCCTCTAATTTCTTTGTATCTTTATGACACATAGTGACTGTCGCCCCCTTATTTAACAAGGCGAGCATGGCCGGTCTGCCAACTAACGATGATTGACCCACTATCACTATTTTAGTTCCGGTCAGTTTTATTTTATATTCTTCGAGTAGGCAGACGACACCCTTAACCGTGGCGGGGATAAATACTTCATGATTATCAAATAAATGTTTGGTATTGATAGATGTTAATCCGTCCACATCTTTTTTGGGACTGATGGTTTCAAGCACTCTTTCGATATCGAAATGTTTTGGCGCGGGAAGTTGCACCATAATACCGTGGACACTAGCGTCTCTGTTGGATTTTATAATATCGGAAATTATTCGTGACTCTTTCGCTGTTTTCGGATATTTTTTATGTATAGCTATGGCGCCAATCTTTTCGGCGAAAGCCTTCTTGTTCTTAATGTACGTATTCGACTCATCCAAATCGCCAATTTGAATAATGACCAGTTTTGGTTTAATGGTGAGCTTCTTGATTTTTCTTGCGAGTTTAAGAGCCACCGAGACGCTCAATTTCTTACCATCTAGTATTTTTGACATAATGTATTTATCCCCCCGGGAGGAATCGGACCTCCGTTGACCGCTTAAAAGGCGGATGTTCTACCATTGAACTACGGGGGGTGATTGGTTTAAAAAGATATAACAATTAAAGTGGGATGTCTATGGCGTAGGCGCCGGCGCCGGTCAGCAAGAGAGAAAGAGAAATGGTAAAAATGAGAAGGTAGAAAACCATATCGCGTTTAAGAATCTCCCGCGCCCGCCATTCGATATAGAGTTCAATACCGGAAAAGATTACAAAAGCTAGCGCCGCGACCTGTGTCCAAAGACCAATTAACAAAAGAACCCCACCTATTAATTGAAGTAGGGCATAGAGTGGTAAAAATAAATCAGCCGGGCGTAGTCCCAGAGTCTCTAAAGAAGCAAGCCAGGCCTCTTTCTCACTTCGGAATTTTAAAAATCCAAGATCAATAAAAATGAGACCCAAAAGCAGACGTAAAATGAAGGGTCCGACAGACGAGTATATTAGAAGTTCTGGAAACAGGTTAAGCATAAGTTTATTTATGGTGATTTGTCGCGAGCTCGGCCGAACTAGCTTGTCGAGTCCATGATACCATGCGTGTCAAAGACATGAAAGATTGCGTATTAATATTAGATAATTTGCGAAGCGTGGAGAACACAGGTTCGATTTTTCGCACCGCCGATTGTCTAGGCGTCTCAAAAATTGTATTGATTGGAACCACCCCTACTCCGACCGACCGTTTTGGCCGTAAAAGAAGGGATTTTGCTAAAATTTCTCTGGGGGCAGAAGGTATTGTGAGATGGGAGAGCGAAAAAGAGATCGGATCAATCATAAGTAAGTTAAAAGAGGAAGGATTTGAAATAGTTGCCTTAGAACAGATAGCAAACGCTAAAAATATTAGAGACTTCAAACCAACGAATAAATTTACGCTTATAGTTGGTAATGAAGTTAGTGGAGTTTCAAAAAAAGCGCTTGATATGTCTGATGCAGTAGTAGAAATTTCCATGATGGGCGCAAAGGAATCCCTAAATGTTTCAGTGGCTACAGGTGTGGCACTCTTCAAATTGATACGAGGATGATAAGATAAGATGTGATTGCAATCCATAACGATATATCGTTGTAGATTACGAATTATAAAATTAGCTCTCAATGATAGCCTTTAGTCCTTTCTTTCTCCAATACTTGCGACCAATGCGAGGCGGCATTATTCCTCCGGCTGTCAGAAGAAGCCAAATTACCTTTTCTAAATCAATGCGGTCTTTTTTAGAAATACTTCTGATTAAATCGTATTTCCCGATTTCAATGTCGAACGAAAGTCTAGTAACAGTCGATGGACTAACGAAAAGCGCTTCTGATATTCGGTGCTGGGGAGTGTCACCAGACAACATCAATACTACCGCCAATCTCTTAGCGAGCATAGTTTTTTCCGTTTCAGTAAAAAGTTCACCTAAAAGTGGCGTTAATTTCTTTTGATTTTGGGCTCGTTCAAGAACCGCAATCAGTTTTCTAAAGATCTTTTCAAAAGTTTTTTCATCAAGCTTCTTTCTAGAGACATGGGGCATATATAAATTTTAATATAATTTATAACGATATATCGTAGTAAATTGTGGATAAGATTTTATATAAGAAATACAATTAGATGAATAACTTTTGATGCACAGGACAGAAGTGGGCGCTACGCGCGCCGATGACGATGCGTTTGATGATACCCCCGCAATCCTTCCTGCCGCATTTACGGCCAGTTTTCTTGTAAGCTTGATGATATTTCTGGAAATTACCTTTCTCTCCTTTGATATTGCGGTAATCGGACATAGAATCTCCGCCCAAATCGAGACCCTTCTTCAGTGTTTCTTTCATTGCTCTAAACATGGCCTTCAAGTTTTTCTTCGGGATTTTGTTGGGATGAGAGAGGGGGTGGATTCCGATGCGCCAGAGAATCTCATCCGAGTAGATATTGCCGATACCGGAAATCAAACTCTGGTCCATTAATACCTGCTTGATCCTACCCTTGGGTTTTTTCTGTATTTGAAAATTAAAATTTGGAAATTGAAAATTTTTATCCAAGGGTTCCGGTCCCAAGTGTTCGAGATGGAAACTTTTCTCAAGCCCATCTGTTTTTACTAGCGTGACTTTGGCGAACTTACGCAGATCAGAGAGAACTAAATGCTTTCCATTATTAAGTTTAAAATCAAGTCGAACAAATGCGGTAGCTGGGTGATTATAGACAAAGTGCCCGGTCATTTTCATATGGACGAGAATGGTGTAGCGGTTTGATAGATGGATTAAAATATTTTTTGCCCGCCTTTCCGTTTTGAGGATTTTCTGACTTCTCACCTTCTTTCTAAAGAGCGCAAAAAACTTCGGATTCTTTATATCGTCCTTGCCGACGTAATGCGGACTATTGTAATTTGTTTGGACATCAACAATTTTTTTACCCTTGACCGTTTGATTTAAACCATTAACGGTTGTCTGGACTTCTGGCAATTCAGGCATGGCACTAGCTTACAGCTTTTAGCTTATAGCTGCTAGCTTTTGATACAATTAACTTATGTCAGAAGCTTACGTTGAAGGGAAAAAAGTAATAGAAGTTGATAAGCGTTTTAAACACGTAATGGCCCTTACCCTTGATCCAACCTCCAATTATAGAGATGGTGTTTTGCGCTGTATTACAAGTCGATCGGGCGATCTCGCTATAAAGGGGAATATTGATAGAAGCGAATTACACAGGATCAGTGGAGCTTCTCTGGATAAATTTGTAATAGGCGAAAGGTTGAAACTCAAAAATGAGGATAAAATAACTAAAGAATTAAATGGTGCCAATCTCGACCTTCTTGGATTAGAAGATCCGGATATTTTTATAGATGAGCAGACAGGATTGACGCATCTTTATTTCACAATGCCATTTCACAATAATGTTGATGAGGAAAAAGGTTTCGTGTATCTCGGGCATGCAGTTGGTAAGGACTTAGATTCTCTAGAAATGGCCATGCCAGTTCTAATGGTTGATAAATTTGGAAATGGGGCTAAAGAAGTTTCCATAGCCCCATTGAATAGTAGGGGTTTTAGATACAATCTTGTAGAATCGAGTAAAAAGGGAAAAGATTTTATTTACTCTACTGTCAGAATTGCAATTGCTCATGACGTGAGTAGATCATGGAAATTCGGAGAAGTATTATTTAATCCAGAAGACTATAATATTTCTTGGATTGCCGGGCATGCATCACCCGGGCCTCTCTTTCCTAAGAATTTTATTTATGTTGGTGATGGAAGATTGCTCGGAGTAATGAACGGGTGTGAGGCAAATAAAAAAATTGGTAAAGATATTAAATATGGCAATTTTTCAATAGGTCTATTTATTTATGATTATGAAAATGGAAAAATAGACTGGGTTTCGCCGGAACCATTTATTCAAGATAGCGAGGCGGGAAAGGGTGGAGGCAGGGCAATTACATTTGCAAGTCAGTTTGTAGAAACTGAATCAGGGAAAGGAATTTTATACGCTCATGTAGATGATTCATTTGTACGATCGTATACACTAAGCGCAGAAGGAATAAGAAAGTTACTGCCTAACTTCTAGTAGATAATAATTTCAGGGCGGCCTTGACACGTTCGCTTGCTCCTTCCGTTTCTTTCGGGACTTGTTTTAGAGCACTGCGGGCGTCGCGTTCGTTGTAGCCCAGTGAAACGAGTGCTTCAAGGGCGTCGCCCTCGGAACGCAAATCTCTACCCCTGTCTTCTTTGGTGATTTTGAGTTTGTCTTTAAGTTCAAGCACAATCTTCTCGGCATTTTTCTTACCAATGCCGGAGACTCGTGTCAGATATGTAATATCTTCACTCGCAACCGCTTGCCGGAGCATTGAAGGGGTGGCGACATTTAAGATACTAAGAGCCGTTTTGGGCCCGATACCCGAGATGGTAATCAAGAGTTCAAAAATATCGAGGGTTTCTTTATCCAGGAAACCGAAGAGTTCGAGAGAAGTCTCTCTTACGACAAGATGTGTCCAGAGGAAGATGGGGGAGCTCGGCGCGGCCTCCAGTGCCGTCTCGGTGGTGACTAAGACTTTGTAGCCGACGCCGGAGACGTCCACTATTATGGCATTTAAATCTTTGCGCCGAACTGTGCCAGAGAGACAGGCAATCATGGTGTTGTCATTATAATGCAAAGTTTGATAAGATGCCCTTATGTCAATTACCCGAGGAGCCAAAAAGGCGCACAGAAGCTCTCAACGCAAACGAGAGTTCAATTTACGTCGCAAAGACAAGATCTCTCGCTCCGTCAAATCTCTCAAAAAACTCGTCGCCTCCGGTAACAAAAAAGAGGCAGAAGCCATGATGCGCGAAGTTCAAAGCGCGCTCGATAAAGCGGTCAAGAGTAAGACTTTAAAGAAAAACACCGCCGTCCGTAAGAAATCCCGTCTTTCAAAATTGGTTAAAAAGCTTTAAGCTTACTTAAAAGCTCCCGTAGTTTAATGGATAGAATGCTAGATTGCGGATCTAGCGATCCAGGTCCGATTCCTGGCGGGAGCATTATGTTGGAAATATGTTAAAATAAATATATTGAACCACATTAATTAGTCTTAAATTTATAATCCATGAAACAACTTGATCCAAAAGCAGTCTGGTTATTTTTTATCAGTTTCGTTTTACGTTGGTTCTTTATAATTATCATTTTGAGTATTTGGAGTTCTGCGTTCGTAGATGAACTTGATGAAACTCTGGAGAGTGGCGGCGGATTTTCGTTGAGTTTTCTCAACTGGCTGTGGATTATCATTCCGATTTTTCTGATCCTGTGTTTTGTTTGGGCCAAACTCACGTACTATTTTTACCGCTACGAACTCACTGACGCTGGTTTTCGCAAGGAGCTTGGGGTTATCTACAAAAAATATGTGACTATTCCTTACGATCGCATTCAGAACGTGGATATTTATCGGGGTATTCTGGCTCGTCTGCTTGGATTATCGGATCTTAACATTCAGACAGCGGGAATGAGCGCGATAATTAATAGGTACGGGGTGTCCGGTGGCGGCGCCGAAGGACGGTTGCCGGCGCTCTCCCGAGAAGTTGCCGAACAACTGCGTGACGAACTTATTCAGCGGGCCCGTCAATCTAAGAATCAAGGACTCTAGTTTTTTATTAAAATCCGAGGTATTCAAGAATTCTCTCAACAAAAGGAAGGTTGTGGAATTCCTCTGACAAGACTTTGGAGAGCTTTTCGCGTAATTGTCCCTCATCAATTTCATCATTAAGTGGTACAATAATAAGAGGCATCAGCAACTTTTCGGATCGCAGGATTATTTTTTTGTGAGGATGGTCCATATCTATCCAAAAAGATTGGAGAGTTTGATATGGATAACGAACCTTACCCCGGATTATACCTTTGTCATCTACGATTACGTGTAACGTGCTTGGCGGACGATTGGTAAAAATCGAAAGGGCAAAAACGCTGACAAGCACCAAGATGGCAAAAATGATATTGCCCAAAATAACCGAAGCGATAGCGACGGAAACTGAAACAATACCTACCGCCCAGAACCAATCAGAACTTCTTTCTTTGTGTTCATACTCATGAGCATCCCACTCTATTTTAAATGACGGTTGTGGCATAAGTACCTAAATTATATCATAATCTTTAAGCGTCTATTCTAGAATGATCGAAATATTTCCGTACGCCGTTCTTATCATGTTTGCTTCTCTTGTTGGAGTTTTTTCTGTGTGGCGGAGAGCGGGTCGCGTGGTTGAGCGTCACTTGAGTCTTTTAGTCAGTTTTTCCGCAGGAGTTTTCTTGGTCATTGCCTATCAACTGGGAATTGAGGCGCTAGAACATTCGCATACTTTCAGATTCGGATTACTCTGGATCATAATCGGAGTGTTGACAGTATGGCTATTATTTAAATTTCTGCCTTCCTCGCACCACCATCATGATGAAACACTTGAGACGCATCCCCATTCAAGACTTGACGCTCGACGGATTATGGTAAGTGACGCTCTTCATAATTTGGGCGACGGTATTTTCTTGGCGGCTTCTTTTGCCGCCGGTTCTTCGCTTGGGATAGTCGCCGCCTTAAGTATTTTTGTCCACGAACTGGTGCAAGAGATGTCAGAGTTTTTTGTTCTTCGACAAGCCGGCTACTCGGCAAGGTCGGCTCTCGTCTTAAATTTTGCCATTTCCGCCACGATTCTTCCCGGCGCGCTGGGCGGTTTCTTTTTGTTAGAAAATTTTGAAATACTTGAGGTTCCTCTTCTTGGTTTAGCTTCCGGAGCGTTTTTAGTGGTTGTTTTTCATGACCTTATTCCTCATTCAGTCAGAGCTTCAAGACATAGCCGTTTTTACTGGAGACATTTACTCTTGTTTTTAATCGGTGTAGTTTCAATGTCTATCGTAAATATTTTGACTGCGCATTAGATTTACGTCTGTTAAGGGTAGTAAAGTTCAAACTTTTCATTATAATCAGCGTATGATGGCTCAATTACTAACCGCGGGCGCAATTTTTGCAAATTTTTCTTCGTTTGATATCGGATTGCGTGACTATCTTGATATGATAGTCGTGGCATTTTTGGTCTATGCCATAGTTTTGCTTTTTAAAAAAACACGCTCCCTTTTCCTTTTTAACGGAGTGGCAGTTTTGGTACTCATCTATATCTTTGCAAGATATTTCGGTCTTTATCTGACGAGTTATCTTTTTAGTTTTTTCTTTGGATTTTTTGTGATTATTTTTGTTGTGGTTTTCCAGAGAGAATTGCGGAGACTCTTTGAATGGCTTTCATTGTGGAGAAAATTTCCTTATTCTAAGCGCGAGCTTATTCCGGATTTTGTGTCCATTCAAGTGATTGAAGCGGTTGTCGCTCTCGCGCGCGCCAAAACCGGTGCCATCATAGTTTTTCCCGGAGCAGACAATTTGGATATGGTGGCGGCGGGAGGCATCCCCTTGGGAGGCAGGGTGTCCGCAGAACTTTTACAGAGTATTTTTGACCCATCTTCTCCCGGACATGATGGCGCTGCGGTGATCCAAGGAGACAGAGTGAGAGCGTTCGGAGTTCATTTGCCTTTGGCCAGAAAAGGAATAAAAAAATTTGGAACTAGGCATCGCGCGGCGCTTGGACTTGCTGAACGCTCGGATGCCTTCATTATCGTGGTATCTGAAGAAAGGGGAGTAATTTCAATCGCGGAAGACAGCGATATTAAGGCCTTGCCCGAGGACTCCGTCGCTGACGAACTTCCGGCTAGATTGCATGATTTTTTGCGTAAACATTTACTTGAGGGTGACGCCGGACCGAAAAGTTGGCATCCTTTAGTAAATTGGAAAGAAAAACTCACTTCTCTCTTGATTGCTTTCTTTCTGTGGTATGCCTTTATAATCCAGCTTGGTGCGGGCACTATTACCAAAAATTTCCAAGTACCGGTCGAATTTCGTTCGTTGCCGGCAGAATATCTCATCGAAAGTATTGGTCCGACAGAAATCAGCGTTTCTTTGTCCGGTCGGAATCAGGATTTTAGTTTTTTGAATGCGGATAAATTAAAAATAAGCCTCGATCTTGAGGATAGCGTTGCTGGCGCGCAGAAATACACGATAACAAATGATGATGTTGTCGGCGCTCCTGATACACTCTCAATCGTTAATCTCACTCCCAAGGTCATTAAATTTAACATCAAAAAAATCCCACCCTCGCCTCAAGAACAATAGAGAACAGATTGGAAACATTGATTTCCGAGTAAGGCGGAGGAGGTGAGATTCGAACTCACGATGGACTTTCGTCCATGCCGCATTTCAAGTGCGGTGCCTTCAACCTCTCGAGCCACTCCTCCGCCTTGCTCGGAAAGAATGTGTATTATACTCTTTTCTGTGCGATTGTTACCTAAACCACTCTTTGAAATTCTTTGGCCATCCAAGTAAGAACAACAATGCCAGAGGCGCGCCCCAATTTGCCCATCTTTCAACAAAATCCCAAACGGGATCAGGCCCTATCGGCCAGCGAATCATTGCTGTCCACAATCCCCAAAGCGCCATCCACAAAACAGCTATTCGCACCGGCTTGATCAGAGTTAGAACCGCCAAAGCAAGGTCTAGTACGCCGATGAGCAAAAGTAGGGTTACAATCGTCTCCGGGTTGTTTATACCGACCGCTTCGAAATATTTAAACCACGACTCTTTGCCTTGAATGGCAAACATTCCGTGTCCTATGAAGGATCCGGCGGTCGCTATTCTTAGAATCCAAACAGCAGAATTCATATATATGTATAAATATAATTAACAATAATACTCTTTCTAATTATACTATAATTAATCGGATGAAGCTTATGGCAATCGACTATGGCGAAAGGCGTGTGGGTGTCGCATCAACTGATGAGATGGGCGACTTTGCTCTACCGCGCGCTGTATGGCCGAATGACAAAACTCTGGTAGATAAGGTTTTGAAATTTAGAGAAGAGGAGGAAATAGGGAAAATTATAATTGGCGAATCGAGAGACTTAAGTGGCAATTCGAACCCGATTCAAAAAGCGATAGATAGCTTTAAAAGTGAACTTGAAACGCGTTTGTCTGCGCAGTCGAGTGAGGTGGAAATAGTTTGTCATCCGGAGGTTTTCACCACTCTCGAGGCCCGGCGGCTTCAAGGGCGGACGGAAATGACCGATGCTTCCGCCGCCGCTCTGATTCTTAAGAACTACTTGGAGAGCAGATAAGAAATGTCAGACAAGGTGGGGTATAATTAAGAGTATGGTTGTTTCTGAGAAACAAAAAGTTTTACTTGATCTTTTTCCTGTCCCAGAATTTCTTTTACTCTCGACTACCGGTGTTGTGATCAAGGATACCGACACCAGATTTGTGCAGTTAAGAAGAAAAATTTTCGGCAAAGGGTTTGAGTTGGCGCATGCCAGCAAAATTGATAATCCCAAGGGATCGGTTGAATCTGGCTTGATTAATAATCCAGACGAGCTTGCCAATGTTTTGCGTGAATTTTCCTCACATTATGGTGTTTCTTACGTGAAGGCCATTTTGCCCGAAGAGAGGGCGTACCTCTTTACCGCTAATATTGGTCAAGTGCCTCCCGAAGGCATGAAGGATGCGGTTGCTTTCATCATCGAAGAGAATGTTCCCATATCTCTTGCCGAATCGGTGTTCGATTTTGAGGTTGTCAGCGAAGATGGGGATACTGGTGAGATAAAGGTAGCCGTCTCCGTTCTACCTAAAAATATTGTCAGTGCTTATGTGACACTCTTTGAGTCTGCCGGGATTACTCCGATCTCCTTCGATCTTGAGTCGCGGGCCATTGCTCGAGCGGTCATTCATAAGGGTAATAGACAACCAACCCTGATTATTAATCTCTCTACCAAAAAAACCGGTTTCTATGTAGTTGAGAAAGGGGTGGTGCAGTTCAGCACTGCGTTGGCTTATAGTCTCGCCGCCGGCGATCCCGGCTCGGGTTCTAAAGAATTTTTGAGGGAAGAAATGCGCAAAGTGATCGCCTTTTGGAATGCTCACGCGGGAAGCAAGATTGAAAAAATAATCCTGTGCGGGTCCGGGGGAAGTAAGACGGCCCTTGTCGATAAATTTATGGGTGGAAGTGAAATCCCATACACAACGGCTGATGTGTGGTTGAAAATGTCTCGCTCCAATAATTATGTTCCGGAAATAACGTTTGGAGAATCTCTTGGATACGCGTCTGCCATAGGTTTGATTCTGCCTCGCGATAGATAAAATATGTTTAAATTGTTAACAGAAGAAGAAAGACAGAAAGTGGCGCATGAATATGCGATGCGCAGACTCATTGTTATGCTTTGCGCGCTTATTTTGGTACTCGTGGTAGGGATAATAGGACTGTTTCCTTCCTATCTCCTGTCTAATGTTCACCGGATTATGGCGCTCGAGCGCACGAAAATTGCAGGCAGTGCCGAGCAAAGAAATGAAGATCTGAGCCTTCAGGTTTGGCTTGAAGAGATCAATCGCAAGCTCCAATTGCTTTCTCCAGCGCTCGATACAGACAGACCGTCTCATCTGATTGAAAAGATTCTCGACCAAAAGAATGAAGGCATAATCATTACCGGTTTCTCGTCAATTAAAACAAAAGATAAAACAAATCTTTCAGTCAGTGGAGTGTCCGCCAATCGGCAATCTCTCATCACATTTGAAAATCGCATCGCTTCTTTAAGTGATTTCTCGGAAGTTGTTTCACCGATATCTAATCTGGCTAAAGATAAGGATATTAATTTCCAAATCAGACTCTCATCAATATGATTTTAAAAAATTCCAAGCCATTTCTTTTTATAGTCTTATCTATCTCAATCGGACTTCTTGTTATCCTAATTATGGAAATTTACAGTATCAAAATTAAGGATCAAGAGACCTCCGAACTCATTAATCTGGCGAACCAAGACGCCAAAGTGGAAATTCTAGCCAAATCTATACGAACGATACAAAACAATGCCACAGATGACATTGCCACTTTTGATGCCCTGACGCTTTCTAACGAGAAACTAGTGCCATTTATCGAAAGTCTCGAGGGGGCGGGTCAAATATTTGGTCTCGAGACCGATGTCGTATCGGTTGAAAAGTTAGGAGGTAAAAAAGTCGTCGAACCGGATATAATTCGTATAGTAATGGAAACCCGGGGCGCTTGGGCTCCGACGTTTTCTTTCATTCGCGCCGTTGGGAGTTTGCCTCATCGAGTGATGATAGATGAAATCAATCTTTCTAAAGATGAAAATTACTGGCGCCTGAAAATTGTTTTGTCATTTTACTCATTTAATTAAACTATGAACGATTTAAGGACATCTTTGAAGAAGTTGAATTGGAAGATTGACGGTAAAATCTTCGGCTTTGGTACCAGCTCCGAAGCTGACTGGAAGATTATTTTTATTTCAGCGATAATTCTTGTCGCTTTAGTTATTGCCTTCAGTATTTTTATGTTCAGACAAACTAATCAGACGGATATCTTTATGCCAGATGATTTGGGCGTGCCAGAAGGACAAATCTTGGACACCTCTGTTTTAAGAGAAACTATTTTGTATTATCAAAATAAAGAGTCTGAGTTTGGAAGAATAAAAAATTCTACCGTACAGGTTCCCGCTGATCCCAGTTTGAAAGATTAATTAGGAAAGTAGTATGCCACCATCCACTACGATCTGTGATCCGGTCATGTAACTTGAGAGATCAGACGCAAGAAAAAGAGCGACCTTACCTATATCGTCGGGTTCGCCCATGCGTCTCATCGGTATTTTTTCTAAGAATTTTTTAAGAATATTTTCCATTTCAGGAGTGGTGGGTTGCCCAGCTCCGGTGCCGGGGGTGATGATGCCGCCGGGAGCGATGGCGTTGACCTGAATATTATGTGGCGCAAGCTCTAATGCAGTATTTTTGGTGAATCCCCAGAGTCCGTGTTTGGAAGCGTCATAAACTGCCAGTCCTACGGAGGAGGGGTGCAGGGCATCTATTGAGGTGATATTGATAATTTTGCCGCCTCGGTTTTGCTTAATCATTACTTCGGTTGCGGCTTTTGTGAAAAGAAAGACACTTCTAAGATTAACTGCCAGAATGTTTTCGAAATTGCCGGACGTCATTTGCATAACAGGGATAATGGGATAAATGCCGGCGTTGTTTACCAGGATATCAATACTGCCATATGTCTGTACTGCAAAATCTGTTGTCTTTTTTACGTTCTCTTCGTTAGAAACATCGGTTTTTATAAACGCCACTTTAAAACCATCATCACTTAACTCCCTACTCGCCTTGTTGCCAGCCTCTTCATTAAGGTCGGCAATAACTATTTTTACCCCAGCTTCAGCTAGACGATAAGCGATGCCAAAACCGATACCCATGGCGCCGCCAGTGACGATGGCAGTTTTACCTTCGAGATTAATAACATTTTTTAAAGGTGTTAATTTCATAGTTCAATTGTATCAGCTCCAATTTTTCCCGCCATTCTGACAGTTAGATTTTGTGTCCCCGGCAGGAATCGGACCTGCATCAAAGCCTTAGAAGAGCTCTACTTTATCCATTAAGCTACGGGGACGTGCTCTAAAATTATCAGTACGGGGTCTAACTGGCAAGTTTCTTTATCGCGTTAGAAACAGCCAATACCACCTTTTTATCAAAGATATCGGGAATAATTTTCCCTGCTGTCGGTTTCTTGACTACGGCTGCGAGCGCTTCGGCGGCAGCAATTTTCATTTTTTCAGTAATTTTGGATGTGCGAGATTCTATTACCCCTTTAAAAATGCCCGGATAGACAAGGACGTTATTGATTTGGTTTGGAAAATCAGATCGGCCGGAAGCAACGACAGCCGCTCCGGCACGTTTGGCCTCGCCCGGCATAATTTCAGGCGTAGGGTTGGCCATAGCGAAAATAATCGCACCCTTTGCCATGGTTTTAATGTCGGGGGGTTTAAGCAGATTGCCCTTCGAGACTCCGATGAAGACGTCGGCATTCTTAAGCGCGTCAGAAAGTGGGCCGAAGATGTTTTCTTTGTTGGCAATTTTAAGAATCTCTTTTTTGATAGGGGTTAGACCATGTTGTTTCTTGCTTACTATTCCCCGACTGTCGCAAATTGTAATATTTCGAACCCCGTAATAGTGAAGTAATTTTGTGATAGCTATGCCCGCCGCGCCCGCGCCGTTTATAACCACTCGTATAGATTCTTTACGTTTACGAACAACTTTGAGCGCGTTGATCAATCCGGCAAGTACCACAATCGCCGTACCGTGTTGGTCATCATGCATCACAGGTATGGAGAGCTCCTTCTTCAAACGTTTTTCAATTTCAAAACAGCGTGGCGCGGAAATGTCCTCCAAATTGATACCGCCAAATGTCGGGGCGATTGCCTTGACCGCAGCCACTATTTCGTCGATATTTTGCGTAGAGAGCACGATGGGAAAACCATCAATATTAGCAAAACGTTTGAAAAGTACCGCCTTGCCTTCCATGACGGGAAGCGCCCCTTCGGGGCCGATGTTACCGAGTCCAAGCACGGCCGAGCCGTCAGAAACGATAGCCACGCCGTTTTTAGTAGCGGTGAGATCATATGCAAGCTTCGTGTTTTTCGCTATGGCAAGAGCTGGTCCGGCCACGCCCGGTGTATAAGCGATGGATAAATCTTCGCGATTATTAACAGGCAGTCTTCCAATTACAGAAATCTTTCCACGAGCTTTTTGGTGGGCCTGGATACTTAATTTTTGATAATCTTTTTTCATTTTGATATTGGTGCGGGATGCAGGGCTCGAACCTGCGACCTTCGCTGTGTAAAAGCGTTGCTCGTACCAACTGAGCTAATCCCGCGCAATGGAGAGATATTATCATATATTGTATGCTTCCTCTATGAGCACGTGGCGGAACTGGCAGACGCGCTGGCTTCAGGAGCCAGTGGGAGCAATCTCGTGGAGGTTCAAATCCTCTCGTGCTCACATATGACTGATTTATCCAAACATATTCTTTACGAGGACGAAGATATTGTCGTGCTTGATAAGCCGGCAGGATTGGTGGTGCACCCGGATGGTCGTACCAAAGAACCGAGTGTTTCGGCGTGGTTTGTTTCAAAATATCCCGCATCCAAGAATGTCGGGGAACCCATAAAGCTCACAGCTAAAAGCTCACAGCTAAAAGCTATCATTGAACGTCCGGGTGTAGTACATAGAATAGATCGAGAAACTTCAGGCGTCTTACTTCTGGCCAAGACTAAAATTGGACATAAGATTCTGAAAGAACAATTTCAAAAAAGAGAGATTCAAAAAATCTACCATCTTTTTGTCTACGGCAATCTGAAGGATAGTCAAGGCACTATCAATCTACCGATAGCGAGAAGTGTTAGTAATTTTAAAAAATGGTCTGCCGAGCGTGGAACGAGAGGAGAGAAAAGAGACGCGGTAACTTACTTCAAAGTGCTCAAACGTAACCCCGAAAGAAATATTACTTTCCTTGAAGCTAAACCAAAGACTGGCAGAACTCACCAGATCAGGGTGCATTTTAAAGCGCTCCACCATCCGGTTGTCTGTGATAAACTTTACGCATCCAAGAAACCCTGTCTTCTTAGTTTTAATCGCTTGGCTCTCCACGCTCGCGCTATCATTTTCAAAAATGTAAGTGGAAAACAAATTGCCATCGAAGCCCCGTATCCAGAGGATTTTGTAAAAGCAATGGACACACTGGGTTAAGCTGTGTTAGATTAGTGCCTACAAACAAATGACAAACAGAGTAATCAGCCCGGTAAATATTGATGAAAGGCAAAAACTTGATCTTCGGTCTGGAGATACCGTGCGTGTCTGGCAGAAGATTGTCGAGAAGGGTAAAACTCGCCTGCAAGCTTTTGAAGGTTTGGTGCTTGCGCGCAAGCACGGCAGGGAAGCGGGCGCCACTTTCACCGTACGCAACGTATCTTCTGGGGTAGGTGTAGAAAAGATTTTTCCCCTCTATTCTCCCGTGATAGATAAGATTGAAGTGATCAAACGCTCCAAAGTTCGCCGCGCTAAGCTCTACCATATTCGCGAGAAAGCGGCCAAGGAAGTCAGTCGTCAGATGAGAAATCAAAGGATGGCGAAAGAGATTGGGGCGGAAATTGAACAAACAGTGAAGGCCGAGTAATATTGTCAGTACGCGCGGGTGGCGAAATTTAGAAGACGCACTACCTTGAGGTGGTAGCGGGAGCAATCCCTTGCAGGTGCAAGTCCTGTCCCGCGCACTATGTCTAAACTTTATACCGGCAAAGGAGATAGGGGCACTACGAATTTTTTTGGCTGTGATCAAAAGCGAGTTTCTAAAAGTTCGGCCGTGGCGGAAGCGCTCGGAGATTTGGATGAATTGAATTCTTTTCTCGGTGTGGTGAAACTACAGGATGAGACCTCTAGCTTCTTGGTGTTAGGTTCTAGCTTCGCGAACATACTGGAAGAGATTCAAGAAAATCTCTTTATAATCTGCGCGCATGTGGCTGGGGCAGATAAAAATATTATGGAGAAAAAGGTAAGGAAGATGGAAGAATTAATCGCGGAGTGCGAGAAAGAGCTTCCGGAGATAAAGACTTTTACCATCACGGGAGGCACGGAACTTAGTGCGCTTCTGGACTTTGCTCGCGCGCTCGCGAGACGCGCGGAGAGAAAAGTGGTCGCAACGAATGATGAAACGGGAACGATTAATCCTGAGATACTCAAATATCTGAACCGGCTCTCAAGCGTTCTTTTCGCTCTTGCTCGACTTACCAACCTAAGGTCTGGTATAAAGGAGACTTCTCCGAGCTATAATTAAATAATGGCGACTATAGTTTAGTGGCAGAACTCCAGCTTGTGGAGCTGGTCGCGAGAGTTCGATTCTCTCTAGTCGCCCACGTTTACCACATAGGAAAATCCTATGGGGTAAAATACGAATATGGGCAGCAATACATCATATAGTTCCCCAAAGGTGGAAATGAGAAATAGTCACATCAGTGGACGGGGACTGTTTGCCAAAGAATCAATTCAGAAGGGTGGGCTGATTATCAGTTTTGAAAATGGAAAAGGAAAATTTATCAATTCCACCGAAGCAGATATATTGTATGATGCAGGTAACGATCACATGTTGCAGATAAATGACGATTTATTTTTTGCAGCCACCACACCGGGAGAATATGAAACAGAAGATCATATAAATCATTCATGTGATCCTAATTTGGGTATAGACGGAAGCGTGAAATTTGTGGCGACGCGTGATATAAGAGAGGGCGAAGAGCTTACCTTTGATTACGCTATGTCGGAGAGTTCAAATTATAAAATGAAGTGTCATTGCGGGAAAAGAAACTGTAGAAAAATTATTACTGGTAATGATTGGAGACTAAAGAATCTTCAAAAGAAATACAACGGATATTTTTCTGATTATTTACAATCAAAATTTTCAATCGCAAATTTTCCCTGTGCAATATAACCCTAATTTAACTATGCTGTTAGTAAAAACAAGGTTGGGTCAGAGCAAGATTCAAGGTATGGGACTTTTTGCGGATGAATTTATACCAAAAGGTACACTCGTCCAGAAATTTATTGATGGAGTTGATTTGGAATTAACTCCCGAAGTAGTAGATATTCTGCCTGGGCCAGCTAAAAAAAATTTTCTGCACTATGCATATAGAAATAAAATAACTAATAAATATATTTTAAACTCTGATGATGCCCGTTTTCTCAATTCTTCTGTTACGCCGAATCTAATAGGAGATGAATTAAATAAAGAGGCTGATATTGCGGCAAGAGATATTGAAAGAGGTGAAGAACTCACTGTTGATTATAGTGATTTTGATGATTTAGCCCAGGAAAAATTGAAGCAGCATAAGCCACATAGGAAAATTCTATGGGGTAATGGTGGAGAGGGAAATGTATTCTAGCAATGATCTTTGTTCTGAACTGATATACTTTTGGTATGGAGAAGTTTGACTTAATCGTCTTTGAT